>Ga0116231_10003751_pt1 | contig 31242 bp, 23 predicted proteins | sample S1TSphgellanicum_2_FD_89695 | JGI IMG/M metagenome (GOLD analysis project Ga0116231, IMG submission 89695) | Host-associated microbial communities from peat moss isolated from Minnesota, USA - S1T2_Fd - Sphagnum magellanicum MG | ecosystem: Host-associated > Plants > Peat moss > Unclassified... | reverse complement strand
CTTACATTCTAAACACAAATATAAAGAGGAATTCCAAATGGAAATAATCTTGTGTTCAATGGAAATTTAGTTTTAGGTGCATAGATAATATTTGTACACAGATATGGGGCTAAGGAAACCTTAAAATGGTTGTTTCGCGAAAAAAAGGGGAAAAAAAAACAAAGTCCTGACTTGTGTTTTGATCATAAATCATTTAAACCTTAATGAAGATGAGCTTGAATTGGGGACGAAGGTGGGCGGAGGTTTTTTTTTTCAGTGTTGGGCGGGTATTTGATTTTTAAATGAGCATTAATTGCCAGTAGAGAGGTTTTCAACCTAGTTATTTCAAGAAGTTAAAAGAACCGCAAGTTCTCATGAAAGCACTGTTGAAGAGTTGGAGTTTATAACAGAATTATCCGTAAAGTAACCCTGTGTTCACCCTGTCTTTGGGCCTCCTTTCACCCTCCTATCCCTTCTTTCAATGGTATCTGCAAAGTAAAGACATTTGATTAAACCTCAGTACGGAATGCTCAAGGTTCTGGTGCTGTGTTTTCCTTATTTTATAGATAATTTTAATGACTATCACTTGATGTTTAAAATTTACTTTAGAACCGTGGTTATATATATCAAATAACCGGTTTTTTAATTTTTAAGAGCCACGGATATGGATCCAATAACCGGTTCTTTGATTTTTTGAGAGCCACGGATATAGATCCAAGAACCGGAGGTTTCTATGTCATTTGATTTTTGTTAAATTTTTTAAAAAATAGCCATGATGGTATACATAAAGAAATCAGGTTGTTTTGTTTTTTTTTTCCATCGCTGTAGTCAAGGATCCAAATACTATCATGATAACCGTAGGGGTTCTATTCCAATTTCTGAAAACTGCCCAACGCTAGGGTATGTCTGCCCAAAGGTTCCCAATGTTTTGGTTATTTCAGGAACCTCAAAAAACTGGCGGTTCTTTCGAAAGAATTCGAGTTTATGGTAGGTTAGAAGGGTAGTTATTTCATATTTTACAATTTTATTTTCTAAGAGTCCCGGACATGTATACCTATGTAAGTAAGAAACCGAGGTGGTTCTTTTATTATTATTATTATTATTAGTTTGAGAGCTGCAGCTTGGTATCCCAAGAGCTGTCATGATAACCTCCGGTTCTATTTTTTGACTTTTGATAACCGTCCAGTGCCGGGACATTGCCCCAACCTGTCACCCAGGGTATCTCAGCTGATAACTGTGATTATTGAAAAATCAAATACCCGATTCTCTTGCATGTATCCGGTTCTCTCACTCTTTCCAATGAACGATCAAATGACAGCCGGTTCTTTTACGAAACCCCCTGGTGGTTCCAAAGTTTGAGGTCTTTGAAACACCTGGTTTTTTGATGCGGAAGATTATTGTTTTCTCAAATACATGGAACCCGCAGTTTCTTCGATGCTGGAATCCACCCCCTTCCAAAATACTCGGAACCGTCGGTGGTGCTTCGATCCTTATTTACCCGGAAGCGGAGGTTTATTAAAATCACGGCACCGCCTCCACCTTGTACATTACCTACCTACTTATCTACCTACTGACCTACCCCAACTTGGACACTACCTACCTACCCACCAACCCCATCGAAGTTTTAGGTCGATTTGTTTTGCTGTTTGCTTCTTGTTGGCTGGGGCCCTCAAGGGGAGGGGGGGGCCCTCTAGCCAATCACGAATTACCGCATTAAGCACGTGGACACCCATTTCTTTTTAGTAGTAGATGTAAAATCCTTACTAACTTATCAACCAATGTTACAATCACACCTAATGCTAAGTTTATGTTAAGAAAGACAACAATTTTTTGCATTCACATTAAAAATGTTAATTAACATTACATTTTAGGTGACACACAATGTTAAGTGAGTATTAAATTAATATTAAATGGATGTTAGTTTAACAACCATGGTTCAAATACATTCTGAAAAAGTAGTAGATGTTCCATCCTAGGTCCCTTATTTGTGGAATGTTCCCACCCTATAACTTTACCCTACATGTGATGCTTTTCAAGTGGCTTTGGCTCCCTCTTTATAGTCCCCTTACAAGACATAATGGACAAGTCTTCTTGGGTCCACCTAACCTAACCATTGTTCAAGATCCACATTTTGATTTGATAAATCCACAATGCCCATTGTGCAAATCATGAAAACCATTACATTCCATAACATGCTAGGTACATGCCATTATGCATGGTAAGGTGCTGGTGAGGAATTTGGGCAAGCCCAGATTTCTGAATGGGCACATTGGCCTATACATGACACAATGGACAGGTCTTCTTGGATTTACCTAACCTAACCATTGTTCAAAATCCACATGCCCATTCCGTAAATTCACAATGCCCATTGTGCTGATAAAGGAAAGCATTATGTGATGGAACTTGCCAGGTACAAGCCAATGTTCCCATTTCACTGCCCGTTCAAGTCTTTTGACTCACCTACCGGTATCACCCAAATTCCTCACTGTCAGGTTACAGTACGGAATGATCTGTACCTTGCACGTTCCAAAAATATTCTAAATTTTTTGGCATAAAACGGTCTGAGAGTGTCAATTCCTGGGGTTGCGTGGGTGGTTAGAAAGTGACCACCTCTGAGGCACAAGGGATTCCTTTGGGACACGTCCATTGTACTCTAGTAACTAACTACACGAGCGCGTTGGTTTGCCTGAAAAGCCCTCGTTCTCACAACGCTCCGGAGCTCCTTTGCACGCTACAGCGATGGCGATGTCCATGGCCTCCGTTCCTTCTTGTTCCTGTGCCGCTGCTGCAACGGCCACGGCGGGGGGTCTCCGCTCAGCACCGACGCCTTTGGTTACTTCTTGTGTCGTTCGCCTCAAGAGCAGCAAAGACAGCACGCCCTGGTACTCTGAAAGTGTAAGCTGCTCCCAGAAGAATTGGCGTCATCACCATGTGCGCAGGCGATACATGTAATTCTTTCTTCTTTCCTCTTTGTTTGTTTTATATTGTGTGTGGGTGAGAGAGAGAGAGAGCTTTTTCAACCGCTTCGCAAAGATTTGAGGAGAATTGGGGTTACTTGATGAATTACGAAAGAAGCAGAGACAGAGGAAGCTCGACTGCTCGGAGATTTCTTTGACATAATTTCACAGCTTTCTGAACGGCTTAGGAAAGATTTTAGGCGAGATTTGAGGGGAATTAGCGTTACTTGATGAATAACGAAAGAAACAGAGGCACAGGAAACTCGACTGCAGAGTTCTTCAATATAGTCGCACAGCTTTCTGAACCCCTTTGGTGAGATTTGAGGTGAACTAGGGTTACTTGATGGATTGCTCAAGCAACAGAGGCAGAGGCAGGTTGACTGGAGAGTTCCTTGCACATCCGTTTGTTTGTATGGAGATGTTGTATCACAAGCTACTGATCTGTTGTCACCCCTTGTCATCATCCCTTGGTATGTATGTGGTCAATCTCTGCAGAATTTTTAATTTCTAGAATGTAATTAATGGGTGTGGAGTTGTGGATTTTGGCAAGGTAGTGACCATCGCTGAGATCGGAAGTATGATGCCAGCAATTGTCCTGACAGAGAAAGCCTTGAAACACTTGAACAAACTGAGGGCTGACCAAATAAGGACTTGTGCCTTCAAGTTGGAATCAGACAGGGGGGTTGCTTGGCAATGTCATATGTGATGAACTTTGAAGAGAAATCAAAACTTTGACCTGATGATTCGGTGATAGAGCATTAGGGCTTTACCATGGGTATGTGCTCTCCTCCTCATGTTCAGATCTGTGAATTTACAATCAACTTCTTTCTCCATGGTTAGGAGTTTCTTGCACTCTGAAGGTGATAGAATCCTTGCCTGAAAACTGTACTGCCAATGTTTCCTGCTTCCATGTTGCAGCACTGCTGAGGCTAATATTCTTTCCACTGGTGCATTTTTTTGTTGGGTTGCAGTGTTCGATCCTGAGAGTTTGTTGTTTCTGTTTGGAATGCAACTGGACTATAGTGATGCATTGATTGGGGGTGGTTTCTCATTCAGCAACCCAAATGCATCATCTACGTGTGGCTGTGGAAAGTCATTTGCCGCTTAGTTTGTGTTTTGAACAGATCTCTCTATGCCTTTAGACTTGGATGCTGGCAGCACAGAGACATGCCAAGGTGGAACAAACTTTAACCTTACAAGCTTGTTGCAGCTTGAGTCACACTACTACTGACTCCTTCAGTAGCTATGTTTCTTTAAATGCTATGCTAACATCATGACCAGGTCTTCTGATTGCTTCTGGAAATGCAACAGGAACTCAGACTGCAGATTTTTGGACAATGGTTTGGCCAAACTATACATGTTGATTCTAGCAATTCAGGAAGCTTGGAGTGGAAGGTCTCAGATTGTATTTTGGACTCATGCAAGAGAGATGGAGTGAGTGGGAGACTTCAGGATTTATCCTCAATTCTGAAACAGATCCTACCTACTTTCTTCATTTTGCCATTAAGTTGAGATGGTGAATGTCCTGTGGATCAAAACAATAGGAAAGAAAGCTCACTCTAGCAGCTTCTTAGAGACTGCTAGATAATTGAATGATGAACCAAATGATGAACTTATTGGAGGTTGTCTTGAATTTTAGGGCTCTATCTTGTGGAGTGACAGTATGAGCTCCTGTTCTGTGAGTGTTCAGATCCTTCTTATTTCAATTTAGATTTTCAGTAATATGCATGGTTGATGGTGAGGTCACTGGCGCACATCATCAGAACTTAATGTGGGAGATTCGGAGACAGTTGTGTTTTCTTTGGTGGTGTACAGATGCTTGAGACTGTTAGAGCTTCCACAGGCTCGATGCCTTATGGCCATTTTAGATGATGGTCCAGGGTTGAAAATCTCAGGGACCAATTTGAGATGAATTGAATTGAATCCTTGAATTGCGCCCTTCTTCACATTAAAAAATTACCTTTTTTTGTAAGGTACAATGAGTGTGTCTAAAGGAATAGGGTACAATTTGAGAGTCCAATTGGTAAAAATGTGGGATTCACATGTGAGATGGCATTTTATTTATTTATATTCACTTCTCATGTTTTTTTTCTTGTTTCTTGCTTCTTATTACACACAATGGATGAGCATAGGCACAAGATGTTGGTGGTTTTAGTTTTTGCTTTAGCAACGTATTGAGTCATTGCACCGGCGGTTTCATTGCAATAGGTGGCTATTGCATAACATTGAAGAATGATGAGTGCATTGCAATTTTGCAATAGGTAGCTATTGCATAACATTGAAATATGATGAGTGCATTGCAATTTTGTTTAGAGTTTGTTGACACATTGCTTAGAGTTCAAAACATATGGAGGTATAAAAGAGTGGTTGGATATGAAAAATCAACTTTTTGGCAGCTTTTTCAAGAAGATCTTTGAACAATGTAAGAGGTTTAAGTTATAACACATTCCATGCTTTGATTAGGGTTGTAGGTTGAAGTCTTGAATAAAAAAATACAAACATGAGAAAAATCATGTCAGAGAAATTAGAGTAACAATGGCTCTTGCAAAATTGGGTAGTGAAAATTCATTGCAAATGTGTAAGGAAATCTATGGCATGATAAAAAGTATGACATTAATTATAATTAAAGAATTTTGTGCAATGATTAGAAAGCACTTGAAACCATTAATGATACTTAATTAAAAACAAGATCAAAGAAATCAATATTGGTATGAAAGCTTACACAAAACGTTCTTCATTCAAAGGAGAGAAAGATGGGTTGTCGAGATATAAAATACATTGGAATTTTATCTAATCAAGTACAAGAATGTTAATGAAATATTTTTTGGAATGTTGATATGACAACTCATGAACTTTTAATAATTTTTTTTTTGAATTTAGGGTAAGGTTATGATGAATGACTCAAAATTCAAATGTTATGTAATTTGTAATGTATTTATGAAACGTTCAATTTAGACATCCATATTTTTGAATAAAATATTGGTTTTTACAAATTGTTGTATTATTTTAAACTATGGTTGAAAAATGCTCATAGACATTATAGTCTTTCTACCTTTTATTTTTTTTATTAAAAAAAATCATGTGGAGTGAAAGGTTTATCCAAGGGCTCCTCATTATCATCCTTAAAACCATTATCAAGTTTTGTTTGAAATTTTAGACCACACACAATTTCATCAATTCCATTTGTGAAAAGCATTCACATGTTTCATCACATTTTTGCTTTGAAACCATCGACTATTCAATGCATCATAAATGAGACATTCATGGCAATCATTACTTGAGGTCCCATTTACAAGCTTGTCCTCCTTATTTGTAGATTGCATTAAATTTATGCTTGCAAACAATTGGAATCCTTGAAAAACTAAGGTTTGAAAGTCAACATTCGAATGTGTAATTTGAACCATGTATCCACTCCTAAAGAAAAAAAAAAATGTGGTGAAAAACTATGATTTATGAATTGAAAGTAGTCTTTGAAATAAAAGAATCAAAAGTGATTACATATGAGAAGCTAATGCAATTCATATCAAACACTTGAAATAAAGCTAACTTTGTAACTCCTCTCTTCCCCTCTGAGGAAAGGTGGATTCAAACCTCATTGTGGCAAAATGGTGGGAGAAAAACTTAATTGACCCAATTTGAATCTGATTTTCTTATTGTTTTCTTTCTTTCAATTCCTTTCACTTCAATCAGTTTTAGATCTAAAAAAAAAGTTTCAAATCTGAAATTTTTTTTCCCAAAGAGTTCTATTGAAACAAGCATAACTAAAGTTTCAAGTAATGTAGAATTTATCTTGTTTCTTAGCATTTATGGTAAATTCAAACTCCATTTCTCCTCATAGTGCAATCATATGTAATATTTCACCATCCATAAATTTTTTTCTACCTTTTCGTTTTCAATATCTTTCTTTTTCATCATAACTACAACCACCTTTCCCTTCGTTCTTTTTTTGGGAAAGGGAGTTAGTTTAGAGATTTCTAGTAAATCCAAATACCTTTTGATTTGTGAAAATGAGTGCTTCAACCTTCCATAACCAAAACTTTCTATCCTCATTTCTGAAAAACTCTCATTTTGTGCATTTGCAAGGGCAAAAAAATGCATTCTTTCAACAACAACTTTGTGTGGATTTATAAATCTATCCATGTCAACACTAGACATGCTCAAAATGAAGTGATGGGTGTGTTCTCAACAATGTCCTTAATTCACAAAATGTCTTCCATTCTTGCACAATTTCAACTTAAAAAACAAGTGAAAAGAAAAATAAAAAACAACAAAATTGATGAAATGAAAACCTTGACCCTAGCTTACATCTTGGTTCTCCAAACCACAAGCTCTTCTTTTAGCTTCATATTTTGATCTAGATAAATTAATTTCCTTCCAAAATGATCTTATGGAAATGGCACTTCAAATTTGCTTGAATTGGTCTTCGATCCTAATCTAAAGGCCTTAGGTTTAATTTATGACTATCAACCAATAGGATTGTTCCATTTTGTTGGACCTTCACGTTTGGACCCTCATCTAAAGTGCCCCTTAGTATTAGTCACACATTGGAGTTAAAGGAGTTACAATGAGAATTTTTGTTCTTGAATATTAAGATCTGAAACTGGCCCAGTAGTCATGCTTGTTTTGAGAAATTTGATGTGTTGAGTGCTTCTGCAGATTTCAGGAAGATGAAAGGGGTTGCAAGGGGGATTTCTATGTAGCAACAACCTTTACTGGTGCAGGTTTGTGAACTACACCACATTGGCTAGTCTTGTATTTGGCATGGTGAGTTCCTTCTTTGTCCTCTTAACTGATAGTTATGGAGTTGTCATTGTGGGTGGTTCCAACAATGAACTCTTATTTTCTTTTCATTGCCACTCCTTACTACACACAATACACCCTTTCTCATGAAGGTCTTAGCAACCCTAAATAACTTGAAAAAGTCCTTATGTTCCAACTTTGTATTCAATCTCCCTTGTTTTTTGGTTTATGGTTCACAAGGTTCACACTTTCACAATCAACACCTTAGTGTTTTTCTGAACCTAAAGCTCCTCTTTCTTCTCCCCCTCTTTCTCCATTTTTGAAATAGCATCTCCAGTGGGAAGTATACAAGAAGGTGTGAACAATTGACAAGAACATATATACAGCATCTTCCAATACCACTAACTGCTTACATTGCAAATGCTCAAGCTCCAATATGAACTTCATTTAACCCATGAAAAAGTTCCATCATATCAAAATGAACACCCATAGAGTTCAACAAATCATCAAGTAGTGATAGTCTTCTTAGTGCACAAAGTCCTGTAGGACTTCAAGCATCTCCACCCCATTCACTAGGTGACCCTGCACTAGAAATCTTGGATGAGGTACAAGAATCAAATTCAGGGAATTCACTAGCAGACTGCTATGACCTTGAAAATATGCAAAGCATTCAAAGCCTTTTCGAGGAGCCTTGGAAGAGTCTAATAAACATAACAAAATCATATTCGTGTTGGCCTCACACCAATCTTTGCAAATAAGGAAGTGTTTGTGAGGTTTCTGCGATATCCACCAATCAAAGGGGGGGGGGGGTGTCTTTTGTTCCCATTGTGTTCTCATCAAGTTTTCAAGGGGTTTCCATCCAGTTCCCCAAGTGTTCACCAAGGCATCCCTAATAGGAGGGAAATTTTATCTCATATTGTTTGGTTCCAGTTCAACTTCCATGTATACGAATTGTACATCTAAAGAGAGGTGTATTTCTACGCTTTTTATTTTGGCATATCTAGGCTTCTATGTTGGGGAGTGCCCAATGTTTAGAGGGGTTTACCCCATGTAACATATATATTTATATATTTGATTATTTACCCATCCGTGGCATTACATATGAAAAATTGAATTGTATAAGACGAGAGATCATTTAATTATCACGAAACGGGCCAATCATTTAATTGGACACATAACAGGCCGTGACTCCACTTCTCACTGATTGCATGGATATTCTATTCCTAAAATTGGCTGCCACTATTTTTGGCCTGGACTAATAGCCCTTCCTAAAACACCCTACATATTGGCTGGCGAATTTAAAGCAATCATTTTGTTTTATTGTCCCTTTTTTAGATGATTATATCATATGTACATTTACAGGTCCAAAGACCAAACTCAAATTTACACTATTTAATACATATCCTTCATCTAAAGTACTGTGTATACAGGAAATTAAACTGCTACTGGCAGAGATTCACATAAGCTCACCAGTAGGAACTAAATCTACATGTGAACCGGCGTTTTTTTGTTTTGGGTGGCTAAAAATAGCCAAAATGCTATGGGAAAAAAAAAATTGGTGCCAAAAGTAGTAGGAAAAAAGTGGGAAAAAAATGAAAATATCACCATCATTCAACTACATTTTATGTAATGTTAGCCAATAGTCTCCATTGCCACACAAAACTCATGCCATCCAAATACATCTCAAATTTCACTGTAGGGCTGGGGTTTTTTCACCACTGGACATGACTGAAGTGAGTAGATAGTCACCATAACAATTACTAGTTGTTTTTGACTTCATGGAAAAAAACAAAAAAAAAAGTGCTCCAAGTTGAAAGAGAGTTGGTATGTGTGAGTTAGTTTTGCTTTTTAGTTTGGTTTATTTTAGGTTTTGGACTCTTTGTTATAAGTTACATCTTGTTTTTGGTCAACCCTGTGAAAACAAGAGGTGTGTCACACTGTGGCCTTGCCATCTACATTTTTTTAAAATCTTAAGGCAAAAGAAGAATTATGGAAATTCAAATATTTCACCATGCAAAAATATGATCTTCAAAAAAATCCTGTAAAAGAAACCAAAATCCTTCAAGATATCATAACTCTATAACTAATCTCAAGTGTCAACACGAGCCAAAATATCATCTTTCAAAAATCCTCATATCAAAATAGACTTACTACCTAGGGGCCAAAATCCATTAAGCGACTACACTCTATAATGAATCTGAACACAATATCCTGGCCTTGGTAGGCAAAGGCCAACAAATTCTGCTACAAAACTTGCTTGGACTTTCACCTTATTTAAATTTCATTTGTCTTCTTTTAGCAATTGTTTGCTATTTTGGTGCCACAACCATTATCACATGCACATGAAAAATGATCAAATCACTATAGCTAGAATGATCTACATAGTTCATTACTTTAGCCAATCACATGTGCAAGTAGAAAAAATAAAAATCAAGTTCGCCAAAAATACTCTCACTTTTCTGTACAATTAGCCATCCACTGTAGCTGAAAAAGTACAGGAAAAATTATTGTCAAACGAATCAAACTTACAAAATCTGAACATGTGATTGCAATCCACAAGTAGCACATACAAAAATCATAATTTAAATACTCATCCCCAGATTCATATACAATCAACCTTGTAAACAATTTAGTGTTGTAACTGGTTTCTGAACTGCATTGTCCAATGTGTCACTTGCTCATTGGTCCAGAGGAAGCAGATTATAACACATAAATTTCTCCCTTCTCTCCTCTGGTCTTTAATTTTTACCTACCTATTTCAACTTGCAGTCCAGAAACTGGTTACGCCCAGAAACAGATTATGTTCAGAAATCGATTATACAAATAGTTTCAACACATTCACACCTCAACTATATTCAGGAATGTGTCTCCTCTCACCAGTTGCCTAATACATAATTACTGCTTCAGAAGCACATTATGAGGAAGATATTAAATTGGCCAAAGGTCTTCAAAGGGTACCAAAGTGCTGTGATGCTCACACAAGGTTAACTTTTGGGGCCCTGTTATCGATGTTTTGGACATGTAAAAGGTATCAGGTAAAGCCAATGTACCCATTTTTCCTCTCAGACCTTGAGAACTGGATTTGGGTTTCCATGTGAAACTCATCTGATTTTTTTTAATTAAAAAAAGTTTCGATTTTGGTTTTGCTAGTCAATTCTCCCATGGGTGAGAACTTTAAAATCGATTTTCAGCCTGATTTTCACCCAAAATGAGAACAGTCAATTCTCAATATGAGAACCGATTTGAAAACCAGATCACCCAGAGAGAATCGCCCAACATTTGTATAAACCATCTAATTATGTAATAGTTACTTTTTTTCCTTACCAATGTACCTGTATGTAAGACCTACTTCCTAAAGAATGGGTTACCAAGGTGAAACCACATATTAACTCAGTTGAGGTTCTTCCACAAGTGAGCCATAATGGGTATGCAGTGGCTGCTGCGCTGTTGGGCGCTGGTTCATTCTGGCCCCCCAAGCCCTTGCAAGGTGCCACTTTTGTACTAGAGAAATGGGTCCTGAGCCCTGACTCATGACTCCTGTGGGGCTGATCTTGCCAGGGAAATTCCTGGGTACGCCAATATGCAGGCCTGGCAGAATTTGCCCACATTGTTTAATGTTATAAAGGGTACTGGCAGAATCGACTGGACTTGCTGACTGTATACGGGCATATTGACCAGCGTGTTTAGGGGCAAGACAAAAAGCCTTTAAAGAGTAGTCGAATACGGCACAAGTGATTTTAACCTTAGACATCTTGGAGGCTTGCACCTGCTATTAAACACTGCCAGGCCATACAGAAAAATCAGCCAATTGTAGGTGATTAGCCATAATAAATGTTGATCACCTCCCCCATATAGCCCCCACAGCTATGGACATTTTTGTCCTTCCCTTGTTTGGTTCCCTCTTGTAACTTAGTACCTAGTTAGGAACAAACCAAGAAACCCACCTCCTTCCACTTGAGAGATGTCATTTGCAGGCGTTATTTTCCATCTCCAAAGCAACATGATAAAAATTGTTAGGCTCTATTATTTTGCACTACAATTGTACATACAAGAAATACTTAATAAGAACACAAAAAGCATCATATTGCACTTCATGTAATTAAGTTATAGGGTTTGTTTAATTCATTGAAGCTGACTTATCCACTAAGGGTTTACCCCTAACGCCAAAAAAATAGAAAATGGGAATTTTATGAGCTTTCACACATTGACAGCCAAATTTGCACTTATTCTGATGATGAAATAAATCAAGCATTCAAACAGAAATTCAATTGCAACTTAAATCCAGACCACCAATTTTTTTTCTGAATGTGTTTGTTCATTTTTATGCACAAGTAGTCTTGTGTCTCTCAATTCTTTGTGGAAAGAAAAAAAATTAGACCCTTGAAGTAAAAAGTCTTGTTAGTGTTAATCCCACTAAAATTTCAATCCAATTTCAAAGTCCCATGGTTTCCAACTCCCGAAAGGCAACCAAGATCTTGATGGATGTGCATTTGTGAGACTCACCCAAAAAGTCTTTAAACCCATCCATCTATCTGACAATTTCTGGACCCATTCCTTTCAACGGTATGGGGATAGACACCTTAACATCAGTGTCTTGTTTTATTTAAGGCAAAACTTTGCCACCCTTTGTTATGTTTTTTAATGGTTTCCAATTGCTAAGTTTCAAAAGGAATTTTACATTTTAAAAAATCGCCAGATTCTATATCAGTTTGGTAGCCATCATATAGAAGGATGCCTAAATGTTTTCATGTTCAAAAAACTTAATAGCCAAATTTGGCTAAATCATCTTATGACTGGGCCTACATCACAAAATTGAAAAATAAAAGATTGCTGGACATCTCCTGAATAGGTTGGGCTATGTGCCTCTTATGGAATTGGCAGACCCAGCAGATTCTACTTGCTGAATCTGCCAACTATTGCTTTTAACTTTAGGGACCTGGCTGCCTGTGGCAGGTTATGCCAGAAATGTGCCCATTCAATATATTCATAAAGTAGCAAAAGTTCAGCAAAAAAATATTCCTTGCTTTAGGAGTGTTTTGCACCCTAGTAGGCCATAAAATATTCTGAATGCCTATTTTGCTATAAGCTAACATTGCTGTAGTAGGACAACAATGCATGGAATGCAGAATCCACACTTATTTGTTCCAAATGCTGCAATTTAATAAGCTTTGAAAAAACGCAAATTGGCACTCAAAATCTTTCATCAATTTTAGAACTAGGAAGCACAAAGCACAGTCTGCATGCATGGTTTCTAGTCAAAATCAGGTCTTTTACATGACAGAACTGCATTGTGCACTGCACTGATTCTCAAAGTAGCATAGGTACCCTATTCTGCATAAAATTCAGGTAATGTTCCATAGCAGAAACTGGACAAAGCATGCCAAGTTTCTGTATTGGAAAGTATCATAGATACACTATTCCACAAAAAAAATTAGGTTAAAATCTTCCATGGCAGAACTGGCCTGAGTTGATTCTAGGTCATTTTATGTGGCAGAACTGGACCAAGCAATGCCAAGTTTCTTGCTTCCAAAGCAGCATAATAGATACACTAACAATGCCCCGTGCACATCAAGGTGTACGCCTTCATTTTCGCCAAGACCCATTGCGCAAATCCCCGGCATAAGTCCTCTCCACTAGCAAACCGTGAAATTGAAAATTTTCTACTTCGCCTTCACCAGTGGAGCTGGTCCACCACTCCTCCTACAATTCCTCCGCCCTGCCCGAAATCCTCCCTCCTCCCCTCAAATCTTTCCCTGCCCTCTCACCTTGACTTTTCCTTTCTTTTTCTCTTTTTTGGGTCTTTTTTATCTCGTTTATTAACAAATCAATTAAAATTCAAAAAATTCAAAAATAAGAAGTTTTAATTAAATTCTTAAAATGGCACTTAGACTTTTTAACCCTAATTAAATTCTTAATCATCCACTAAGTTTTTAACCCTCAATTAATTTCATAATCCTCATTTTCAACAAATTTCATTATTGATATTTAGACAATAAGTTCCAATAAGCCGCCATTTTATAGGGGTAAACCCTAAGTTATAACCCTAGCAGACCAACTAAAAGGCCAAAAACTGAAAGCAAGGATTGGACCAAAAAAATGCAGTAAAAAAAATTGAGGGATGATTCTGCCAAATGTTTTTATTTTCAATCTGGTGGTTTCAAAACTTTAGGTAGTGAAGTTTGCTAAATTTTTTGAAAATTTATTTTTTCAGATTAACACTAAAAGAACCAATTCTCCCAAAAAAATGAATTGGATTAATTTTATTCAAATAAAGAACAAAGATTTCCAATATTTTCCAAATATTTTTGTAGCTATAGTGCAAATATTCCCCTATTGATTAATTTTCAAACATTCCACTATGAAAATAAAAGATTTTCAAAAGATTTCAAATACTTCTTGTTGCTTGAAAATTTTGAAAATAATTAATTATTTTAATGAAATAGTCAGTACCCATGAAACGTTAATTTTTGAAATCATTTTATATTTTTAAAATCTGAAAAATAAATAAATAATTGCATGCTGGTTGGACAGCCGCTGGGAGAAAACCTGGGCAGGCGGAGGCCAGCAGGCCAGCGTTCGCTGCGGGCTACTGGATGTGCGCGGTACAAGAGAGAAGCGTGTGCGAGAGAGCGACCGAGAGAGGGTCTGCCCATTTTGCGGCCTGTTCGTGAGCCTGGTTCTACGACCGGAGTCGGTTCGATTGAGCTGCCCGGGGTGCCCGCTCCACCAGAATGTGCTACCGGAATCAGCCAGCGCAGTCCGGTTCTGCTTTGGAAGATTTTCAAGGCTGAATTTTTCTGCGGAATTGTTCTCTCGCTCGCGCGCGCGGGCTTTCTCTCTCTCGCGCGCTTCTCTCTTTCTCTCTCTCGTCAGCATTCCCTGACACGTTTTTAAAAAATGCTTTCAACTGGGGACGGCTGGGCGTCGAGCTTCGCAGAAGTTTGCGTGATGTCGGGAGGACCAGGAGCTTCACCGGTTTGTTTTTTTTTTTTTGGTTTGTCATCGAACCCTAGAAAGTGAGAAAAACAAGCGATTGTTTATTTGTTTTAAGAGAGTTTTCATGGGCGGCGAGGACGCACTAACCCGACAGAAGAAGCAGCAGCAGGTGATGCAGTACTGGAGTACAGTAGATTTACATGAACCCATCTTCTTGTTGGTGTTGTTGTTGAGACAAACATGGGAAGTCTTTTGATATGAAGCTCATCTTCAGCTACTGATGGTACTACAGCGCCTGTTCTGGATTTTAGGCGTCGATTTACACGAGCCTGTTGCTAGCATTGCGGTTGTTGAAGTTCTCGCTGTTGACGCAAATATACATGCAGGGAACCTGCTGGGCTTTGATCATGCGACTCTTCAGCTGTTCATGCCTTTTTACTGGACCAGCAGCTTGTTGTTGTAGTTGTCTTCTTCGGTTGCTGATCCCGACGGAAACATATCTATGAAGTGTTTTGAGAAGGTTCTTCATGAGCTGAGCGAGCTACAATAATATTCCACTACTGTTCTGCGAAGAAGGAAGAACTACAAGAATACATCAGCATTAGTACTGCAAAGAAAGAAGAAGATTCTCCAGTTCTCATGCACGATCGACGGTTTCGCGGTGGGACTGGTTGGGGCAGTGGTCAACGGAAGCTGATAGATATGAGCTGCAGCTCGATGTGGTTAGCTAGCAGCTAGGATTGTTATGAGGAATCCGGCCAGCTGAATTTGTGAAGAAGTTGTAGTTCGTTGTAGATTTGCACGAAAAGCTCAGACCAGAAGAACTAGAAGGAGAAGAAGCAAGAACAGCCGAGCAGCTGGAGGAGGAAAACCCGCCGCGAGTTCTTCGGCAAAGTCTAGTCATGAAGGACATGGCGGATTACACTGGGTTCTCGTTTGTGGTAAGGAAATGGAGATCAGGGTTTAGCTGCAAAAAGCCTCTTGATCTTTTGAGCACAGTGCTAGCAGGATACATGAGCATCATCTTGACCACCATAGCCTTTGCACTCGTTGTTGCAATCTACTGGCCCTCAATCTCCGGCTACCAGGCAGCAGCAGCTGTTGCATTTCCTCATGCAAACAAGCATCAGCTGAAAGCAGCTACATCGTCATCACCATCACATCAGGAATTTCCCTCAGAAGTAGTTGCCCTAATTGCAAACATCAGGTTAGCTAGAAAGAGAGCTGAAGCTGCGGGTTCCAACTTGAAGAAGATGGGTGCTCCTCCCGTGAGCTTCTTGTCTGAGGAGGAGGAAATAGCTTCATGGCACAGGGCTAATCCTTGCATGAGCAGGGACGAGCTCTGGCCTTTGTACAACAAGCATCGACATAGCCAGGAGCTTCAACCTCATCCTTACATGGGAGCAGTCCTGGAGGAGTATTCCAAGCTCCACAGAGCTTGCATGAAGAATGTGGGTGGTGATGTTATAGGATTCTTCAAGAGTAGGAAGAACAGCTCAACAACTGGGTGCAAGTTTGTAATGGGGGATAATGAGGTTGCTACAGGACTGGGCAACAAGGTTTTATCAGCTGTTGCAGCTGTCATGTACTCCATCCTCACACAACGTGTTTTGCTTATTCCAGTCACAACTTCGATTCCAGGGGTTATGTGTGAGCCTTTTGTTGGCTCGAGCTGGAAAGTTGCTACTGATGGAATCCTCACTCCAGCCAAATTCCACACCCAGTTTTGGTCCTCTGTCCAGGATGTCTACAATGGGGTGCAGGATGCTCACATGCTTGCTGCTGTGATCTCAACCAACACATCTGCAAGTGATGGGCCAGCAGACATGAGTACAGGATCCCAACAGAATCTGAGTTCTGCAGCAACGGAAGTTGCAGCAGAGAGTGCCATGAGCTCTGGATGGAATATATATGCTGCAAGAGTGAATGAAGATTGGGATTGTCAGCCCGAGAAGAGGTTCTTCTGTGAATCAGTGCAAGAGTTTTACAGAACACAAGTGACTTGGATGTATTTCTCAGAGTGTTTATACTACCTTCCCAAGCTTTTTGCAGTGCCGACATTTCGACCCACTCTGGAAGCTCTTTTCCCTGACAGGATGGTGCTGACCCATCTTCTGAGATTGGTGATGCTTCCATCTGACCCCGTCTGGTTGCGAGTGAGGCAGGTCCATAATGTCCACCTCAAGCACATTGATCACCGAGTTGGGATTCAGACAAGGTATTTCCACGGGAAGCAAGAATGGGAGTCTTTGCACGAGGCTACGGCACAAGCTGTTGCAATCTGCCTCCTTGACAACCATTTGCTTCCCAATACAAGCTTAAGCAACACCTTGAATGAAGAGATCACAGAAGAAGATCGTGCAGAAGCCTGGAAATTAGCTGCTTCTCCCCCAGATTCTCATGACTCATTTCCATCTCATGAAATTGCTGCTTCTCGGGGTGATGATATTGCAGATGAGTCAAAAGATACAGTTTTTCAAGACAGGGAAGTAGAAGGCATCAAGTCTGAATTAGCACAGAAAAAAGTACCCTTGTCAGAGACGACATACAGCGTATTCATAACCTCCTTGTACAACAGCTTGAAGGACCATCTTACCAAGATATACGTGCGCAACCCAGTAGCAACAGGGGAGACAGTTGCCTTGATTCAGCTCACACATGAAGACAAGCAACAATTTGGAGTGGAAGTTGACAGACAAGCTTTGACTGAAGTTCTGGGGTTAAGCTTGTCTGATGATCTCATCACAACCCCACAGTCCACTTTTGGAGCAATTGCAGCCGGCTATGGAGCTCTGGTACCATGGTTCATCGACATCAGGCAAGAAACTCCAGCAGGTTGTGTGAAAGGCCTCACAGTTGATGCATGTTTCCAGATTCCCAGTGACAAGCATTTCAGATGCCCTGGTGAGCCTGCATTAGATGGCAAGCTGATTGCAGATGAAGTTTATTACATTCAGGATTGTCATGAGATTGAGACACCTTTTGTGCCTGTCCATGGTGCCAGTCTAGGGTTTCAGCTCATCACCAATTTCAGTAGGATCAATACTAGGAGCCCTTATGAATGAATTACTGAGCCCTTACAGATTTAGGCATAGATAGGTGTCTCTTACCAAATGATCTAAGTAAACTGTTATGAACCACAATTGTGCTGGAAGGTTTACTGAGGTTATAAATTAGTGAACAAAAGTGCCTTAAAGAATTGTTGGATTTAAGTAGTGATGAGATTGATGGGTTGCAACTTCCACCGAAGGAAAGATGGCCAGGCTGAACCAACAGCCAACCAAGTGTGCAGTGAGGGATGATGTATGGTAGGTGGACAAGAAAAACAATTCCTAATGATCCTCCTTGTCAATGTAATGGAAATCAGTCTTAAGCCATTTATTATTCCATAGTTTACACTCACAACAAACATGACATGGTAATGTATATTTTATAAGCACACGAAACTGATGGTTGTTGGGGTGCTATAGAAATTGCAACAAACCCTTCGATAGTTATTTTCTTCCCATCCCCCCTTACAAACTAAGCCTTTAATCAATTTCAATATGTTCTTTGTGGATGAATATGCAAGTCTAGCCCAAATTTGTCTATCTTGTTCAACAAGGAAACAAAATTCAACAAAGAAAATCCTTCCAAACTTGCTAAATGACATGAAGGCTTCAATATGTATGCTCATTTTGAAGTGTAATTAGAGTAACGGTGTGGATGTTGGAAAAAGGTAGCAACTGACTGATCAGATGCAACAACTTTAGCTGACATTTTTGTCTTACCATTTCTTGGTGGCTTGTACAAAAGCAAATGCATGTACTTTCAAGTCAAGCAATGGTGAAATGTTAGCAATCAGATTGAATAAAACAACTGGTAACTCAAACAAGCAATATATGTATTTCCTACAAGTCAAACAATCTACTAGGGATCAAAATGCTTCGATCAATGGCTCTAGGATCACCAAATATTGCACTTACTCATGAATACTGTTCATTTTCAGAACTCACAAGGGTTGATGCATTTGAAACCTTGATTGAGGCTTTCTGTGAAAATCTCCATGGTTCTCCTCCTTTGTCTTGAGAACTAAGATCCTCCAAGTCTCCTTTACACTTCTTCATCATGTCAACTTTGCAGCTCCTTTTGTTCCTGGAGCAAAACAAAAAACATGTTTATGTCCTGCAAGCACTAGTATGTGTACGTCCTGACATGGAAAAGTACCTAATACGTAACTGAGACAGGCACCATGACAACTTCTCACATCATAAAACCTTTGACCCAGATGTGGTTTACATCCAGCAGTATGCATCATCAGATGCAAGGGGTGAAGACCGACAGTAGTAACAATAAATTCCTAACTATCATGACTAAGCATCAAGTGTAAGAAAGATCAGAAACCTTGTAGAAAGGCATCTGAGATTGAATGTACTTATGTTCCTCTTTCTCATCTAAGATCTCACAGCATCTCCAACAGGGGTTTTTTTTTTGTGATTTTTTGCCTAAAGGCGACATAAAAAGCGTAATGATATGAAAGTTTTAAAGAACCCAATCACCCAAAGCACCCGCCTTGTAACACCCCTTGTGCCAAAAGGCCAACCACATATATCCATCCATCACCAACAATAACTATGTGTTTGCAAGCTCCTTCACCAATAGCATCATTAGAGCTTCAAGGCTTTAGAGATTTGCTTTTATGGCACTTTAGGGTTTGAAGGCTTCGCCAATCTCTAACCATTCATTTTCATGAATCACCAAGTAGCAACCACTTGATCTCGTGGTTTGTCTACCTTGCTCCTTTTCCCTGGAACCAGTAGCCAACTCCCCATTTTTCTTTCAAGTCCCATTTTGTTCATGCCTTGTAAAATGCGAATTGAAAGCTTGAAGATGATCATTACTTTTGAGTGTTTAAGAAAGCTTGAACACGTGAGTTTTAATGGATGGATTGTAATCTCAACGACACAACTTGTCATTACAACAGTCATGGGGATCAAGACAAATGTTGAAGGGAGGGAAATCATGAATGAAGTTTGTTGTAGCTTTTGACAACACCAAAGAAACTCGAGAATTAGGAGCTTTGAAGTTTGAAGGTGATGAATTCAAGTGATAAACACTACTTTCAAAGCTATAAAAGTTGCATCATGCAAATTCCACTAGAGATGCATATTTTTCATTGTTTTTTTCTTTTTCAAGTTTATTTTCTAATTTGATTCTCTCTTGAGTTTTTTTGCTTCATTTCATAGTTTGATTTTCTTTTATTCGTTTACATTGTTATTTGCTTGTCATAATGGCACCCTTCAAACTTCCTATGAATTTCCAATTCAAGTTGTTCTTTTTTGGTCAAGGTCAAGGTAATAACCTTGCAAGTTCATCAACACATTCCTTGCTTGAATTATTGACTGTATTTAAGGCTTGTAGTTTTAATGCACATGATTTTCCAACTAAGAAACCTAAAAGGTCTTATGATAAGGTTTGTATCTTTTAGGATTTTTAGGCTACTAAGTTTCCTTAGGCAGAATTAATTTTGGGGGAAGATTCAATGGTATCACAAATTAGATGCATGATTTGTTTAGTTGTTCGGGGAAATGAAAAGTTATCACCAAAGTTGGACACTTTGTAGAAACATGTTAGCCAAAAAAAAAAAGTTGTTGCTTCTTCAAGAGTTGTTATTGGGGATTGGTATTACAACAAGGAATTTACACATGCAAAAAATGAGAGGTTATATGTTGGCATACGTTTTGAAATAAGTTTGATGTAATCTAATGTTCATCTTGGATTGAAAAAAAAATTGTTTAATTTGCCACCTTTAAATCCATGGTCATCCAATGTATAAATTTGAAGCTTTTAGTGAGTTGTATTACATCTTGAAGGTGAAAAATAACCTTAAAAAACATTGAACAAATGGAAGTGGGTGGGGAATGGTTAAAGCAATGCATGATATCATCTTTACATTCATTAAAACTATTATGCAAGGTGCTAACTTCTTTTTTGCGAATGCAAATGAAGTTGTTATAATGGACAACTAGCAATGGACTAATATCCATGTTTATATCATGAAAAATTGGCATCAATTTCCAATCTTACTAACCTTGGAACACGTGGAAGCAAATGCAACTACAAATAATATTATTGCAATATTCTTGAAGTGCATGGTTAAATATGGACAACTTTTGGTTAAAAAGTTTGGTTCATGATGGATGTGCATTGGTTGTGACAAAGATTTTATGTTCCAAGGCACTAAAGTAACATCTCAACAAAAATCTTGTGTCACTATTTTTTTAATTAGTGTGCATTACATGGCCCACAAAAAGAATTTAACAATTCTTGTGTTGTCCATATTGCCATTGGTGTCTCACATTGAGTTCATGTTGTAGTCCCTATTTTCATTCTTTGCACATAATCCTAAAAAATTAATGAAATTTTGTAAGCTTGTTGAAATTCTATAAATCAAAGGTTTTAAATTGTCAAGAAATATGAAGACCCATTAAGATTATAACACATCCCCAAACTCCTTGATGGATTCAACTATGAGTCCAAAGGTGAAAATAACGGAAGGATAAGGAGTTGGGGTACACTCCCTAGCTCCCAACACTTTGGGGGTAGAGGGGTGTGTTGGAGCTCCAGGATGGGGATTAGGATGAGTGACAAGTGGGTTAATTATTCACACGAACCTACACAAACTAAACAACAAGTTGATTAATGCGTAATTGGAACACTTTTGATGCACGAACTCACCACGACCCAGACTTAGGGGAAATCACCACCTTCCCCCTTATAATATTTTCTATGCTTGGCCACGAGGCTTGCACCCAAATTTCATTTTGTTTTGGGACTCCCAAATTAGGAGTCTTGAAATTTTCGCAATCGAAATTCCCATGACTTTGAAAGCCCATAAATTTGTGTGCAGACCTTTGATTGAGGTGGGCTTTAAAACAAAGTTATAGCTCTTATTGAGAGTTTTTCAAAAATATGTGGCACATGACTTACACACAAGTAAATTAGGGCGATTCTCGACTTTTAGTGGTCGGGAGTCAAATTGACAATTTGACTATCGACCTTTCTTTTAGCTATAACTTATGTTTTTAATACCCAAATGGGTCATGCAAGCTCATTTCAAACATCTATGTTTTGAGATTTTTCTAATGGTATATAAGGAAATTTTCAATTTAATGAGTTTTAACCCCTGAAATCGTCCTTTGAAAATTTGAGAGTCCATTAGGACTCCAACTTTCAAAGTGAAAGCCCACTTGCGATTGTGTGGGTTCATTCCTTCACATTCTCCTACACTCCCATGAGCATGAAATGTGACTCCCAGGCTTCATTCTTGGATTTCATCTTTGCAAGTTGTTGCCTTGATTGCGAACCCAAGGCTAAGGTTGTGACAAATTACATGACAGATCTTTCTTGTTCATGTTCATAGCCTAGTAAATGGGTCTTGGATCAAGGTTCATGAAAATGATTTCAATAGAGCCACTCTTATAATGAAAAATTCTTGTATTGAAGCAACCCAAATCCTAATCTAAAAGCCGAAAAGGCAATTTCCTAAACAAGAAACTATGATGACCCTTGGGATTATATACCCCCAATATTAATTAAATTTGGTTATAGTAGAAGGTTCATTCCTTTTACATCTATGTGTTATCAAATCTATAATTTGTGATTATAGGACCATAAAAGGCATTATGGTCCCCTTTTTTTGGATTTACATATGTTTGATGTGTAATCCAATGTTGGGCAGTTTTCACCCACCAGCTAAAACCCAATAATAGTTTTCAGCGAAAACCACCATGAGAACTTGTTCAATGATTCTCATTGGAGATGAGAATTACTTAATGAAAACTGCCCAAATGTTCATTGAGCATCAAATTTGAGAATTGGACTAGTTTTCACATTTTGAAAAGGGTTCAATTTTCGTGGTAAAAAATATAAATAAATAAAAAAAGTAAACAATAAATAATATTAATAAATAATAAATATAAATTAATAATAAATAAATAAATAAATAAAATTTTAAATTTTAAAAATTAAACTTACCATTTATGAAAATTCAAAATTCAAAGTTCAAATGATAAAAAACTATTATTTATGGAGGTGGCCGCCACATTAAGGTTAGGGGTTAAGGCACTAACCTTAACGTGACAACCACCACCCTTTGGGGTTAGGGTTTAAGTTTAGTTATAAAGAAAATCCAAACTCCTTTTTGAGTCCTCTTTGCTCGTACTCACATCCAAATCTTTGTTCTCTTCTATTTTCAATCACTCTTGTGTCTTTTATATTTTAAAAATCTTCTTAATTGGTTTATGGTTTGTGTTATTCTTAATTTTAATTTTGGTTTTTTTCTTTGCTTTTACAAGTAGTCTTTGGAGCTACAAATAATAAAATAAAATTTTGTTTTTTAAAAAATGATTTTTAATTTGATCATTTCTAAGGTTTTTTAATATTTAGCTTCAATTTTTCAATTTTTTGTACAATACGATAAGGGTAAACTAGCCCATGATTTAACATAGGCCAGTAATTAAACACTTGTTTAAATCTTCCTCATCTCTGCTTCATTTTGAGTGATTTGAAATATTATGGGAACGCTACTTCAAGTTTTATAAATCATCTTTCAAGTATAAATGAAAAGGAGTAATGAAAAGATAACAAGAAGAATAAGCTTTTCAACTTACAAAATGCATTTTTTTTCTGTTTCAACCCCTATTACTTTCAAAGCTCATAACTTTCTCATTTTTTGTTAATTTTAAACGATTTAAAGTGCTATAGGAACACCACTTTAAGTTCTACAAACCATTTTGGAATTATAGTAGCAATGGAGCAATATACAAAGAAATTTTTGGGTGTTTGAAAATCAGCTTTGTAATGTTTTGTGGTCTTTTTTTTGAGTTCTTGACCCCCCTTACTTTGTGGGGCAGTAACTTTCTCATTTCTAATCCATTTTTGACAATTTTTAATGCCTTAGATGCACCAAGAAGAGGGGTTCAAGTTCTATTTGCACACCAAAAACAAACAAATCCTTTCTTAAGCGTTGTTTGAATCCAAAAAACCCTTCATGCATAAGTGTATTATGATCAGCTACTCTACCCCTACAATTTATTTTTGTTTTGATTTTGTAGGAGAGGGAAAGAAAACAAGAAAATTGTCTTTAAAACTTGTAAGTTTTATTTCTTTAATTTTTTCTTTATAAATAAAATTAATCCATTAAGTTATTTTCCTTTTTTTTGTTTGATCTTATTCTTTTAAAACATTCATTTGTATTTGATTTATATTTTTTTAGATAATTTTTTTTTGTTAATATGTTTAAATTAATATTTAAATTTTCATTTATTTTATTTGTAGGTTAGCCTTGATTGTTGGAAGGAAATTAATGTTTGCTTGAGGGAGCAATGATAGTTTCCATTCAGTTTTTATTATTTGCATTAGGCCTAGAAATGAGTTGTTGTTATATTTGTAAATGTTATCTCCCCTTGACCTTTGACTTCTCTCTTTACCTCTACCTTTTTATTCATTAATTTTATAATTTGCAAATAGAAAACATATCTAAAAAAATATAGAAACCTTTTGATTTGAAGGAAATAACTTGTAGTATTTTGGATTTTGGTTGTTGGAAGTTGAAAATTTGCATTTGCTTTTACTTTTTTTGACATTACTTTGAATGGAACAGTTAAGTGCAAGTGAAAATATTAGAAAGGAAATTGAGATTGAACCTTTTCAAAATGAATAATTGATGGATGATATATGTGTAACAAAAACTTCAATTGAAAATTTGTCCTTGGAAATTGAAGCTAGTAGGCATCTAAAAGTAATGATGAAAAATTCATCTTAAATTTACAAAAATTGCATGTTCAAAGATTGTTCTAAAAGCTTGAAAGGAGAAATGCCATTTGTTGGGCTTTCTATGTGGTCAATGATAATATATTAGTGGATGGCAAAATTTCTCAAGTCATGAGATGTCATTTGTGTGACAAAACACCTATGCTATATAATCCAAGAACAAAACTATGAAAGGGACTAATTTCATGTATTATAAGACTAATGGGATATCAGCTTTGAAAAAACATGTGGATGTAAAACATGGTCTATTTGCAAAAAAACTTGATGAAGAAGTGAATAATTTAGTGAAAACTCAAGTTGAAAGACAACTAACTAAAAAAAGGCAAAATGTATCTTCATCTAAAATTTCTAAATTTTCTCCAAAATTTCCTTACAAGAAGGATGAATTGTAGCAAAAATAATTTTTTGAAGATTTAGCTTTATTGTCATTAAGAATCATTTGCCTATACATTTTTTGGAAAGTTCATGGTTGAAGCAATTTGCTTTGCAATTGAATCCTCACATTATCTTTCCTTCCATAAAAAAAATTTCACAAGAAATTTTGCCACACTTGGTTCAAAAAACAAAAATGTTTATGTTTTACCATTTTTTTTTAAATGTATGTTAGCTACTACTTTGATTTGTGTTTGTCAAAAGGTGTTTATGACATTTTTGCCTTGGTCATTAACTTTTTGGATGAAAATTGGCAACCCAAGAAGGTGACAATTAGTCTTTTTGAAACAACAAAAATAGGAGGTCAAGCCTTAGCTAGAAATTTGAGATCACTTTTGGATTCTTATGGTTAAGTAAGAAGACCATTACGTATGTAAAAGATGAAGGGGCAAACTTAAATTCTATGGCCACAACTTTTAAATCTATTATTAATTATGCAGTTTTGGGGTTGAAAGAGAGTTTTAATCCAACACTTGTTTTAGTCATGCATTTTCCAAAACTTATCAATATGCAAATGTTGAAAAGAAGGCATGCATAAATATTAAATATGTCTCAATCAAATATGTGCAATTTAATATCGAGAAGTGTATAATGTGGTTAAGGAAATCTAGAAAGGGAAAACAAGAGTGGAGAAAAGCTTGTATTGAATCTAGAATTCGACCAAGGAAACTAAATAAACCTACTAAAACAAGGTAAGTGTTTCTTTTTTCATCTCTTTATGTTGAGTATTTTGTATTTTTGAATAAATACATTTTTCCAGAATCTTTACTAACTGTTTGATTTTTTTTGAAGGTTTACAAGCACGGTAATATTATTCCAAGAAGCATTTCTTTTTTGTGGAGTTATTATCATGTGTTATAGTAGGAAAATTAATGTTCAAGTGCCTAGCCATGTTTCTCTTCATATTACATGGTTCATTTGTCAAACAATAGTTGATTGTTTTAGCCATGTTGTCTTTCCTTGCATCTTGAACTAATCCACTAAACATTGGTTATTATCAAATGCCCTAGATTTTGCCATCACCATGAGTTCTAGAACCTAGGATGAAATGCATTTGAGACCTTTTTTTGAGTCCTTCATGGATGATAATGTTAGACTTTTTTTTAGAGTTCACCACTCTTGCCTTTAACATTAAATTAAAAATGTTTGGGGTTTTAGATTCTTTCCTTTCATTCTTGAGGACATATGAAGAGAAGAAAACACACAACATGTTGTCTTTGATAGTTGACCAAAGGTTCAAGAGTTTTCATCTTGTTTTTTCAGGTCCATTCACAATTGGGGTACCAAAAAAGAGTGTCTAACTTTTTAAGGATTACAAAGGACAACTTTGGATTTTTGTTTATCTTACATTATTATAATTGTAATGGATTGTTGTATGCCAATAGATAAAATGATGTTTTTTTAAATTAATAAAAATATGTAAAAATAATTTGGACATTATGTAAATGTCATGGATTTTTTACGTTTCTTGCATTAATCCAAAATATTCATACACAATTATGTATGAATGTGAAAAATCACCATTAACACATGAATTATTTTATATTGGACTATTCAATTTTTCTCACTTAAGTTTGTTTCATGTTAATGTTATTTACAAAAAGTAGTTCTAAGAAGTCTTGAAATCTTTTTTTTCTTTTTTGGTACCCGAATCGTGAATGGACCCCTTCATATGTTAGTAAAAAGCAAGGAATGTCTATTTGGGAGCAATATGATAGGAAAACGTTGTATCCCATGTTGGTTAAATCATACAATCACTTACATCTTTTTGAAGATGTTACTTCTGGTTTTGCAGATTAGGATTGTGGACTAAATATTTTCCAAATGACTAGCAATAATGCTAAAACTACAAAGGAAATTGTAACAAACAAGTTGTTGGATATTAGGAAGTTTCATGTGGATGTGAAAGATATAAAAAACCCTATCAAATGGTGGGAGAAATTCCTTGTAGTTGTTTTACTTGTAAAATAAATCTTAAGAATTGTAGGTTTCCAAATTGAGATTGAATGCATTTTATTTCTTACTGGAATTTTAACAAGCTTTAAGAGATGCCAATTAGAATTTGAAAATTGAAAAAAATTAATTTTTATTAGTCAAAACTCAACATTGGGCCAATGATCCTAAGGTAGGATGTAATATGCCATCAACCTTGGTGGAGTTCATAAAGAATGATGAAATTCTAGATGAAGAGTTGGAGGAATTTGAAAGGGAGCTTGAAAAGGAGGAAATTGTAGATATGAACTTTTTATATAAAAAAATTTATTTTCCATCGTTTATTAATTTACTTAGTTCATCATTAATTATGATTATTAAAAAAAACAAAAAACAAAAAACCTTGATTTGTGATAATTGATTTGTGAAAACCACCCTTGAAAGCCGATGGTGCAAAATTCTATGAGATTCGTCAACCTTGAAAATCACCTAACATGATTATTTTTTTAATTTGAAAATTGAGGTGGTTTTCAGAATGGGAATTTTTTTAATAAGTAAGAACTAGGGTGGATCTCATAATTTGCCCCAAAACTTGAAATCAACAGTTTCACAAAAAAAATGAAAATTGCCCAACATTGGTGGAATCCTTGTGTTTTAGGCTCATAATGTCCCATAATGTTCAAGGGGTAATGGCTGAATGTTCAAACTTGAATTTAGTTTCCAAATTATGGATGAAGATCGATTATTCTCCCATTTTGAGTGAAAATTTCAATGAATACAACAAATTGGTGGAGATTACAATAATTTAGGTGTTGGGGCTTATTAAGGATGAACATTCAACAATCTCTCGTTCATGACAAACAAATTGTGGAATAGACTAACTACTCACCTTGACTTATGTGTTAAAATATTTAATCAAATTTTTTCCACCTTGTTTAATTTTCCGTATGATGATGCAATAACACTGTGGAAGGAGGTCACATTGAATTCCCATATTGTTGATTTATAAACTTGATTTGTGGTTTTGAAGGTTCTATTCTATATGTCAAATTATTCATATGGTTTGGGTGTTGGGATTGGTTGTTTGAAAATTTGGTTGGGGTTGTGATTATTGTGTGGGTGTAGGACTCCTTTTGTTGTAGTGGGCAAGACCCTTTGTGGTACCATTAACGATTTGGGTACCCATTTACTTTGATGCCTTTGCGAGAGTGAGTGTATAGCAGCCCATGATATGTTTCGGGATACTATCACAACTATTGTTTTGGAAAGTGGAACACATGTTCAGAGGGAGGTCTCCCACCTTTTCCCTTGCCACACCTAACGATGAGTGGATATCCTTATCACTAGAATTGACTTCTAAACCTTGATGGACGTTGTTATTGTTGACATGACTTGCATAGATGTGGTGCAACGAACATTCACAATGATGGCACATGCAACGTTGATGGCTATTTAGGAGAAGACAAGATCATATGTTGAATGAGGACCAAATGATGGATTCATTCCCCTTGCGATTGAAACCTATGGGTGCTTTCATTCTCATTTTGATTCAGTTTTAACCATTTGTGCATAGACCATTATCACGTGTCATCAACGGTCTTTTTTAATCCCCTTGTTGTTTGTTTGTTACTATAGATAACATGTATCCATAGCCTTCCAACATGCGCAAGCCATAGCGATTCTTTAATGGGCTATTGCACTTGCTCAAGATTTTTCATCTCTTCCACACATTGTAGCTAAGGCACTTTTGTCACTAGCCGATTTGTGATAGATGGTAACTCTTTCATCTTAGGTTTTTTTTGTTATCATTGATTATCATTTCATAGCCATGAGTCTTTTGCTTAGGGTCTTTACTTGTTTTTTGTTAATTGTCTACTTTTGTTTTTTCTTTGGGTTGTGTCTACTTGTGTTCTCTTTTGCCTTGTACTTTTGATGGATGGGTTCCCATCCTTGATTTTTATTTACAAGATTTTTCTTCTTTGTGGTTGGAGCTCAATTCCCCCAAGGGAGGATTATTTCATTGTCATAACCCCAACATCTCTATTCGAACTATCGCCAAAATTGCAAAACACTATATTACATAATTGCCAAATGTATGATAGCTATAAAGTAGCAAAATGTATGATAGGTGTGAAAAGCAAGTAGTTAAATAGTCTTCATTGAAAAGAAAAACAATTGCTCCAATTTATTTTTATTTTTAAATGTAGTTTGAAATTTTTCCCTTCAAAATTAATTTGTAGAAAAATATGTTCCATTGTCCAATTGAAAGCAACCTTTGTGGCATTGTCCATATTTTGAAAAAAAAACCTTGATCCCCAGCTATGTTTAACATGTGATCCTCATCCTCAAAAATATTTTTCACATCCAAGTTTAGTTATGTGTTTTTTTGCAACCCCATGCATAAAACTAAAATTAGGACAACAAATAGGTGGGAGACTAATAATAGGAAACCACATGGACCAATCATTATGATTGGGGAATCAAAAACAAGGAGCAGTAGTTAGATCATGTATATTATACTCTTTTCATGGAGGTGCAAATATTTGGTGTGCCATTTACCAACCTTAACAAAATGAGATAGAGTGAATTACCCCCCATGACTGCACCAATTGGCCATTTTGTCCATAGGATGGGCTGGATGATTAGCCTTTTTTTCATTTGCCTCTTTATCTTATATATATATATATATATATATATATATATGGCTAAACTTATATTTCTTCTTGACTAAGCTCATATCTCTTGGTTACTTATATTTCTTGGCTAAATATTCATCTTTTGGCTACACCTATATATTTTATTGGCTAAATTTCTATCTATTGGTTAAACCTATATATCTTACTAGCTAAATTTTATCTCTTACTTAAACTTATATATCTTATTGGTTAAACTTTTATCTTTTAGCTAAACCTATATTTTTCTTGGTTAAATTTATATCTTTTAGATAAACCTATAATTTTTCTTAGTTAAATTTATATTTCTTGGCTAAACTTCTATCCTTTGGCAAAACCTATATATCTTATTGGGTTTAGGGTTTAGGGTTAAACTTATTTCTCTTAGCTAAACCTATATATTTTTTGGTTAAACTTGTATCTTTTGGTCGAACCTATATTTCTTCTTGGTTAAACTTTTATTTTTTGGAAAAATCTATATATTTCACTAGTTAAACTTCTACCTAATTCCTACTCTAGAAATTAACTAAGAGCATAAATACATTTTTCGGTAATGCCACTTTAATTATTAACAAAACATTTACTTATTAACAAAACCTATCTACCCACATGTCATTATACCTACCTATGCATTTGCAAATTTTGGATTTTGATTGTAAAAATTATAATGTAAAATGTGGGTATTGCAAAGGAGTTGTAACATTTATTTGTAGCTTGATTCAAATTTGTGATGGTGATAAGCCACTAATCCCAAATGTGGGTATTGTAATTGCGGGAAGTTTTTTGCTGGTGGTCCTCTATTTCCACTTTGGACCATTTAATGAAAGATGTACTTAATTTAATTAAGGAATAGGCTTGATAAATCTAGAGTTAAAAAGACATCAAACATTTATGAATATTTGCACAATTTTCAATACTAATCAAAACCAATCTTAGGTTGGATTTGGGGAGAAATTTGGCCAAAACTTCACATACAAATACTTGCAACAAGACTCATTTTATTTCTTTTCAAGGTGAATGAAGAAAGTCTTAAGCTAGGCCCTCAAGTTGAAATGACCACACTAAAGGTAAGAAAATAAACTATTATTTCATTCATTTAATTTTTTCTTTTTCATTGTGTTTCAATTCTAATTCATCATTCATTCCTAGAAGATTTTTTTGTATGGCATTTGTATATATTTATATAGTTATTAATTTTTATGACATCTACCATTAAAATTGTGTAGGTATATATAAATATTTTGGGGTAATTAATTTTAAACTCTAAGGCTAATGCTTCCATTCAATATAATTTTTAAATGATTAACATTAAAATTCAAAACATAGTTGTCATAAATATTTTTTATATTACATTTATAATTGTTTGTATAATCATTAGGTTGAGAGCATTTACCATTAGGATTATTTAGGGTTTAAAGTTTAAAGTTTAATGAAGTGTGTGTTGATTTATTTAAGTTATGTTTTCAAATCAAAATAAAACTCCTTTGAATGTGATATCATCTTTTAACATCAATGGTATGAGATTTTTTCTTAATCATTTTTTTATGTTTTTAAATTGTTTTGTTCCTAATTTAAAGAAATCAATCTCCTTAGATGGTTTTAATATGGTCATTAAATTTCACTAAGAATGTTTTATGTTTGATATATGGATTTAGCATTTTGGCCTCCTATAGATAGTGTGGATTTAGGTCATAATGCCAAATATTGCATTTGTTCACCCACATGCAATGTGCATTTTAAAATTGTCATGTAAGTATTGCATTTCCTTTTCCATATATAAT
>Ga0116231_10003750_pt1 | contig 31258 bp, 33 predicted proteins | sample S1TSphgellanicum_2_FD_89695 | JGI IMG/M metagenome (GOLD analysis project Ga0116231, IMG submission 89695) | Host-associated microbial communities from peat moss isolated from Minnesota, USA - S1T2_Fd - Sphagnum magellanicum MG | ecosystem: Host-associated > Plants > Peat moss > Unclassified... | reverse complement strand
ATTTTTTAATAAATAAAATTTCCATTAGAATTATGAATGAATGTTTTATTTTATTATTAAATTTTTATGGATTTTTTTTGCATTATTTTAATTAACTAAAGTTTCATGAAACACAATCTAATTATATATGATATAACAGTTGTTGAATAATATAATGTAAATTCCATTATAAATGTATTTCAGGGCTATGGTTTTAAATGTCATTATTTTAAAAATCTATTAACTGTATTACCATTACTATGCTAACATCCGCCCCATGGTCATTACTATTTTTTTTTTTAATAAGATAATGTTTGTTTGTTTGTTTTATTTTTTTCCCCGAACAAATTGACCCAATGTTGTTGATGACAATGGGTGTTTCCCTCCTTTCTTCTAAAGGTGCCACAACTTCTTTCAAACCTATTTATAACTATTGTTGGTAATAATGCAAATTTTTTTTCAATTGTTCGTGAAAGGGGCCATGATTTTTTTCAAATTTAACCAAATTTGTTATTGACAAGAATAGGTTTTAAATGTTTTAGATTTTTTTAAACTATGAAATATCATTAATGAGAATGGGTTTTAAAAAAAAACTAAAATTCACTTTTAGGCACCTTAATTAACTTTCTTCAAACAACCTACTATCATAGATGATAATGAGTTTCTTTAAATATTTATTTATTTTCAAGGCACCCTAGTTTTCCATGAAATAAATATATAACGTTGTTGACAACAATTGGGCAAGGGGGGGGACTCATTCCATGATAATATTTCTTGAATTACTTAACATTGTTCATGAAAATGATTTCTTAAACAAAATTTTACAAATCATTTTGGTCCCATCATCATGTTTTCCCTATTATCATAGTAATTTCATTATCCATCATTATTAAATGACATTCAAGATTGAAATATTAATATTTGGACAACAAATGAAGATGGATATAAATAATTTTGAATTTATTTATTTTCCAATCATGAATGGATTTCATCCAATGATTTATTTATTTAATCCAAATCATAAATGAAATTCATCCATATGAAATCATTCATTTATGGACATGTTCATCCATATAGGTGGATTACAATCACCTTAAACTTTAAATCCAAGTTCAAAGCTTCAAGTTTAGGCTTCATGCTCATCCACAAGCCATCCTAAAGATATACCAAGTACCATTTCACAACCCCTATGGAGGTTTGAATGGCTTTCATGATTTACAACTTGTCACATGGTTCAAACTTGTTGATTTGCAATGAATTGTTTGCCATCGACAAATCAATTGTTGGGTTGGTTATATATGAGGTTGTTAGAACTATCAACATTATGTTCAACAGCTTGATTTCATGGCTAGTGGGACAAGAGATGGAATGTGTCATGTTAAAGTTTAAGGATTGGCGTGGGTTACGAAGTGTGCATGGCACCATAAATGGTATGCACATTTCCATTTCAAAACCTAACATTGCATTTGTGGAGGATTATTATTACCACAAAATAGGAGGTTATTCAATTGTGCCATAGGGAGTTGTGGATGTTAAGAGGAGGTTCACTAACATCTTTGTTGGTTTAGTTGGAAGCATCAATGAATTTTGAGTCTTTTGAAAGTATGGATTGTATAAAAATATCAACATAGGGGGTCAAAATGCACACAAAGGAGCCACAAACATTACTTTACATTAGGATTGCATGTCCTTTTCCCCCAAAATAACTTTTTCATACAAATGATTTTTTGAATGATTAGAGTCACCCCAATAAATCAAATTGTTTTTCATTCATTTTTTAATAAATATGAATTTATAAAGACAAATTTTTGACAAATTTTTAACAAAAACTTCAACAAAATAGTACAAGCTTTTTATTAAAAAAATTAGAGATTTTTAAAAATATTTTATTTGAGAATATTTCAAGAATATTTCCCCAAAAAAATCACTTAAGGGGGCACTAATGGCTCTAATTAGCCCATTTACACCCTCAAATGGATTTTTAAATTGAGTTTCTTGACATTCATGTGTGTTAAAAAAGAATAATGTGCCATGATTACCATAATTTCAAATGACAATAAATAAATAAATCTCTAATTCTTTATGGTAAAATATAACATTTGATGCCCTTTGTGGCTCCTTTTAGTGTGTTTTGATCCTAGGGCCTTTTCAATTTGGTGAAAGGTGGTGTATAACGCTTTTCACTTTACTTTATTGGTGATAAAAAATACCCAATGCTCATATGGATTATGAAACTTCACAGGGAAGCACAACAACATTCTATGCTTAAACTTTTGTATAACAAAAAACACAAGTGAAGGTAGTCGGTTGTAGAAATGCCTTTGACATTTTGAAGCAAACCTTTTAGGAATTTTTGTACAAAACTAACCTTGATCACATTTTGGTTATAAATGTGTTTACATGTCACTTCTTTCTTTATGATTTGATTATGGTTTAAAGATAAGTTAACATTCAAACACTTTTACATTTGCTTCAATTGGAGGCACAATATCATGAAAGATTGAATCCACATCCACCACCATCTACTAATCTTGAAATGAATGTGGAAGTAGGAATAGTAACACTAAAAGAATCTAATTTTTTTTCTAACAATTCAACCAAATTTGGTGTGATGTGAATTCAATAATTTTACAATTTGCAATCTATAGGTATTATTGTTCTTGAAATTTTTCAAATGTTTTCATTAAATCATAACTCTTGTTCTTTGTCAGATTTCAATTGGCATCATGGTTTTGTACCTTAATTTAATGTTTTCAAAGTATAGGATTAAATTTTAGAGGTTTAGAATTCTAAATGACAGATTAATGTTTTCTAAAGTTAAGTTTCAACTCATATCCATTGTCATCAACATGATCTAAAAAAATTCTAACTTGTGTGTCAAATGGGCCATGGTTTGGAGAGGATGAAAATACTATTAAATTATTCCTTCCAAAGAAAACTTGACCATCATGTGTGTCAAACCTATAATCACATGCACCATACTCATTTGAATTCAGTTAGATTTGCATCTTAGTGTCAAAAGTATTTTAGTTGTTTTTCAAGAATTTATTGTTGAACTTTTGCCCATCATTCTTCAATTTGAAGGTTCACTAAATTGATATGATCAATGGATTCAACGAAGGTGTATTTCCCTATTTGTTCATCCTTTTTCACTTTAACCAAGGTTACAACTTCATGATGCTTTCAATTGGTCTATCTTGGTTTCTAGATTGGCTTCATTTCACTTGCAATATCATTTAAACCTTGCCCTTTCTTTTATCCTTTCTTCTTGTTACCTTCCATCATGCTTGGGATTGAATTGAAGTGTGACTTTCAACTTTATTGATACTTCAGCAATTTTGATTCAATGCATCAATTTTCTTGAAATTCACTAACAATATTCTTTGACTTTATTGTCTATCATTGTTGTGTGTTGCCACATCTCCCATTTCCATGATGTTCTTACACTTGCTGTGATTTTCATTGTTGCAAGTCTAGTTGTTGAGATACTGCATAAGAATTTAATGTGTCCTTGTGTTCCTCTTGTTGTGATGGTGTTGTAAAGCTCTATGGATGAAGATTGCAACGAAATGATGGTGGTGACAAAGTTCTTGGAGGTGCAATGGTTGGAGGTGGGCTCACACACATTATGACAAGCACAAGGTGAACTTTCTTGCACACTGTCTATTAGTTTGAACCTCGTGCCTAATGCACAGGTGTGTGTGTATTTGACGGTACATTACATATGTGCCAAAAAAGTATATTACGCAGTGACGGCCAAGTGTCGCAGGCAACATGTAGCACCTTATCAGACAACACAAAATGTTTTCCCATATTTTTGGTTGAACAAATCACAAAACTTATTTTTTAAAAATCACTAAATGCGAGTATGCCAAAAAAATCACATAGCACTAATTTTTCTAATGTTTGGATAAAATTATCCGAACTATAAAAAACTGGAAAAAAAAAAAAAAACTATCCCAAACACTAAAACCTATGTCCAAATGTGACAAAGTATTTTTTCCTACCAAAAAAAAAGATTCATTTCTCCAAAAAAATTGCAATTTTTTTCTTTGAGAGAAGGGAATTTGTGAAGAAAAATCGTTTTTTTTTTTGGAGAGTTCTAACTCATAATTTTGAGAAAATTCACCATGAAACAAATTGGTCAGATTCTGGGTTGGGTGGATAATTTTATTTTATTTTATTTCTAATTTGATGACATCTGCTAAAAATATTATTAATTTTCAATTCACTATATATATGTGTATTCCACTATTTCTTCGCCCCGTCAGAGTAAACAGACCATGATGGGATGGATGGATGACCGGACAAATGTGAAGCATCATTTCATCCATTTGTCTCATCATTACAGGGCTTTGGCATGTGTGCCATCTGTTCCTATTGCTTTCTTTGTCGCGCCACGTTTGTATTCCACTCTTTTTCCGCCCCGTCGGAGTAAACAAACCATGACGGGATGGATGGATGACCAGACGGATGGATGGATGGATGATAGGATAGATGGATGAAATGATGTTTCACGACGTCCTTTAATATATGTAACTAGTTTGAACCCCGTGCCTAATGCACAGGAATGTGTGTATTTTATGGTACATATTACAAAATTATAATTACAAACTACATTTCCAAAATTTCTTTATATATGACATTTCGCATGTATCCATCGGGACCCTGGTCAGTGAAAATCTTGATGTTTGCACTGCTTGTGACTTGTGATATAGCAACATATAGCTGACCATGGGAATAGACCGGAGACGGCAAATATACCCCAACGTTGTTCAATGTCTAACCTTGACTATTTATTGATCGTGATCGCAAATGCCATTCGAACAGGAAATTGATGATGATGCAAAACAAATGGCCAATCAGTCCCAGAGGGGGACATGATGATGCGAGGTATGAACACACATTTGCCAACATTGTTCCTTGTGATGATCTTCGCTTCAATGACACACTAACGCAATCTCTTAACAATCAACCTCGTACCATTGCACAATCCTATTAATTGATTGAGATTGCGTAATAAAAGGATTGGCAAGCCCACTTTGAGTTCTAGCTTATGATTTGTAATATCGCTAAATCGCAAAGTGTTTAGAAATTCCATCGGATATAATGAATCCATTGAAACTCTTGCAGCAGCACTTGCACCTTCTTCTGTCAGAATTAAAGAATTTGCGCTTCAATACATGTGCAATTCTTCAGATAACGATTCTAAAATTGCATTGTTAACTTCATCAACGTCAGTATTTTTGGGGGCCATAATGTTGTGTTGCATAAGATACATGGCATCTTTGGAGTGGCGTTAGTGATCCGGATAGATGGTTCGGATTAATCCTCTAAAGTTGTAATCTTCTGTTGGCAGCTTCATATGGGACGAAATCTTGATCCAATCTGGATCAACACCTTCTTCTTTTGCAATGGCAGGAAGACTGCCGTCTCCAACATTCAACACCCATTTAGCAAACTATCGCAACCCCACTTTGAGGGAAGTGTGAGGTCGCCATTCACACTCCCGAAAATGGGACTTGAGAGTCCTCTGGGACTCCCAAAAACTCAGAGTTCAATTGCAGGGGTCAAAACACCTCGCCTTGAGGTGTTTTTCATACTGTTGGAAAGGCCTTGAAGTGTAGATGTCCAAAATGGCCTCACATGAGCCATTTGGACATTTGTAGCATAAGTTATGGTCGAAAGAAGGGCCGGGAGTCAAATTGGTAGTTTGACTCCCAACCACTAAAAGTCGGGAATCGACCCGACCCCGGTGTGTGCAGGTGGAGTGCAACACACCGTTGGAAAGATCTCAAGGAGAGCTACAAGTTTTCTTCAGATCTCATCTCAATCAGAGGTCTGAGCAAAAAGTTATAAGTGGCCAAAGTCTCGGGAGTCCAAATTGGGATAGTTTCGGGACTCCACTTTGGGAGTCCCGAGAAAAAGTGCCATTCGGATGCAACTGCAACGAAGAGGCACAAAGAATATTATATGGGGGAAGGTGGTGGCTTCCCCCGAATTCGGGCCGTGGTGAGTCAAGTGAGTCGAAGGTTGCCCGTGACTTGTCCCAACACCAAAAGTGTGCAGAATGAGTTCTAACCAACTTGTTGGTTGGTTTGGGATGCAGGACCGAATAACTAAGTAGCTTGTCCCTCTTCCTAGTCTAATCCCGGAGCTTTTAGCATGCCCCTGTTACCCCCTTTAGTGCTGAAAGCTAGGAGCGTGCCCCGAGTCCCCCACATTTTCGCAACTTGAGAGACTTAGCCCCAACTTGGGCTAAATAGGGACTTGGGAGCGCGTCACAAACTCTCACTGCTTTTCAAATTTGGCTACCATGACTCGCATGTTGATATGAAGACGAAGAATTGTGACATGCTGCCAAAGATGCGATCGAAGGAACGAAGCACTAACAATGTATTCTCGTCTTCCCTTGGGAACAACAGGCAGCATCTGTCAAAAATCCCCACCAAGGACCACGGTTTTCCCACCAAAGATCTTCTTGGTTGCTTATGCGTCATCCAATTGCATCAAATCACGCAAGGTCCAATCAATAGCTTTGAAAGTTTGGTGATGCATCATCGGTGCCTCATCCGAAATGATCAGATTAACTTTACGCACCAACTCGGCCACTTTCATCTGTTGTGTGATGTTGCAAGTCAACTCATTATGTAGATCAATCGGAATCTTGAATCTTGAATGGGCGGTTTTGCCGCTCAGAAGTAGCAAAGATGCAATTCCTAATGAAGCAACTGCAAGCACGATTTTGCCTTGCGCTCATAGATAAGACAGAAGCGTTGTCTAAACAAATGTTTCTCCGGTTCCACCACTGCCATACACAAAGAATAGTTTGCCTTCTTTGTTTGTCACGACATTCAAAATAGTTTCGTATGCGTTGCATTGATCATCATTGAGCCTATCTTTTGCATTGTCTACATTTGTGGTCAATGAATATTGATCATAAGCTAGCTCTTCTTGGACTAATCGGTTTCCTCCATGAACAGGAGGGACGTAATTAAACTTTGGAAATGTTAGAAAATCTTTTAGGCGGTGTTTGTTGCGGATGAGAACCTGATCAATCTCATACAATGCATGATCCTTTAGCGCATCCTTAGAAAGTGTAATAGTTGGATCATCACGCTCGCAACATGTCATTGCTTCAATGTCATCGCTCAAAAACTCCCAATGTGCATCCCATAGCTATTTGGGATTCATCACCTCAGAAAACATCAGCATGGAGGCAAACATGTCATGCATTTGTCGTCATGAGGCCCAAAGACTGGCTTCTTCCAAAGCTCGATGCCATTCATTGTCGTTTGTAAGCAAACCCATTACAATGCATGCATCTTTGAATGTGTCGTGCTCTATGCCATCCACTATCCACAAATGCTCGTAAGATGTGGCACCTTTGACATAGTTCAGCAACATTCGCAAATAATAACATTCACCTGATGTCAGGTGTGCATAATACATGCGACCAATGGAAAAACCTTTCTTACACATTGTCCATCGCTCCAACTTTTGATTCCACACCCATTACTAAGGGAATTGATTGAATGTAAGGCTTCATGCAACTTCCGATTCTTGGTTTATTTTGAACCATTCCATTAGCATCGTTCTGGAAATGGCTGACCGTGCTGCCACTTCCTACACATCATTGTCATTGTCGAACAACACCATTTGTTGATTGGGCAAATGGTATTGCAAATGTTCAACGGCAGGAAATCGCTCATGCATATCAAACTTGAAGATGTGCCACTCTGCTTCCAATGCAGATACATAGCGACAGTTGAGATATATTTTTATTTCATCAGCTTCGACCACATTTCCTTCGGTGGCATTGTCGTTCTGGCATGAGATCTCAATAGTTACATGATCATGTCCTTTATAAACGTACTTGAACATATACTTGACTGCATGAATGTTGTTGCAGACCTTAACGTTGATGTGCACATTGTATTTGGTCAACAAATAGACACTGTGCGGTACCACCCAACGATTGTCTAATTCAACGCCATGAACCAAAAGTGTGTGCCTCGTATTTTTGTGTCGATAAATAGGATATCCGTTTACATCCGTCACTGTCTCGGATTAGAACTTGCGTGGATATTACTTTTTGCATTTGCCTTCTTCCATGCATGGGGCATTTGGAAATGCAACTCCACATGGACCATGCATCATGCATTTAGCAACCGTCTCGTGGGCCAACCTGTTTGTCTTTGGATTCGAAAGTTCAGAACTAATCATGCAATCTACATCTTCGACCGTGTGTGGCTTGTAGCTTTTAGCAAAGAAGATGAGAATGCGTGCATGCGGCAGCCCACGCTTTTGAAATTCAATGACATAGATTCCCGCAATTGTGTGTCCCAGAATATGCTTTTTGTGAATGTCATTGATCAACTCTTTCAGCTTGATTTTGAACATTCGGGTTACCAAGTTCAGTCATTCCTGAGGTTGCTACTCGAGTAACAATGCTCTCTTGATCTTAGGCCATTGGGGATCGCAAGTGAATGTAATAAACGCATTCGGGGAGCGAGCCCATTTACAGATTGTCATGGCATCTTGATAATTCTGAACCATGTGACGTGGACCTACTATGAAAAAAGATGGCAAAATGATCCTCTGTCCGATGGCAGCAGCACTATTGTCACATGCAGCGATGGCGTCTTGAAGGTTTTGATAAAGATCTGCACGAAGTTTTTTTAAATTCAAGCGCAGATACTTCAAGCGGTTTTGTTCGATAACCACATAAGCATCCACAATGTATTGATGCCTCAATTGGTCACCCCAAAATAACGCAATGCCATTAGTGTCTCGATGTTGAAGTTGATAATCGTAAAATTCGGCCATTGTCACGTTGCGATGTTTTCTTTGATGTTCAAATTCTTCCGCATGGTCTTCATCCAAAATTGCATCAGTGACGCGCTCCCAAGTTCCTAGTTAGGCCCAAAATGGGTTTAAGTTACTTGAATAGTGGAATTGTGAGGAACTCGAAGCATGCTCCCAACTTTTAGACTAAAAGGGGTAGAGGGGCATGTTGAAGCTCCGGGATGGGACTAGGAAGAATGACAAGCTTTACTTACTTACTTGAACCTGCATCAAACCAACCAACAAGTTGGTTAGTTCACATTCTGGAACAACTTTGGTGCTAAGACAAGGCATGGGCAACTTTGGACTCACAAGACTCACCACGGCCCGGACTCGGGGGAAGCCACCACCTTCCCCCATATAGTATACTCTGTGCTTCTCCGTGGCACCCATATTCGAATGGCTTTTTGTCTCGGGACTTCCAAGGAGAAGTCCCGAAACTGTCCTAGTTTGAACTCCTGGGACTTTGTGAGATCATAACATTTTGTTCAGACCTCTGATTGGGATGAGGTCTGAAGCAAACTTGTAGCTTTCCTTGAGAACATTCCAATGGTGTGTCGCACTGTACCTACACACACTGGGAGTTGGGTTGATTCCCGACTTTTAGTGGTTAAGAGTCAAACTGCCAATTTGACTCCCAACCTTTTTTTGTGCCATAACTTGTGTTGCAGATGTCCAAATGGCCCATACGAGCTCATTTTCGACATCTACACTTTGATAGCTTTCCAATGATATAAAGAACATCTTAATGCAAGGTGTTTTGACCCCTATAATTGAACCCTGAAGTTTTGGGAGTCCCGGAGGACTATCAAGTCCCAATTTTGGGAGTGTGAGTTTCATCCTCACATTCTTTCAAAATAGGGTTGCGATAATCAGTAACAACACCATTGAGCGGAATATTCAGATGCCGTCCATCCTCACCGTAAGGAAATAACAACTGATAATGTAGAGCCATGTATCCCACATGTAGTTCGGAAATGCACTGAAATGAGTTAGCTTGCTGAGCAATGACGACGTCACGCCTATCTATAGCCTCAGAACCATCTCGTACCATCAATGTAGTGACTTCATCGGTCGTTGGCACATTGTATCGGTGGGCATCTTTTGTTCGAGAGGCAATGAGACACAATTTCAGATTCGTGGGAACACTTTCTGTTGCCATCATATCCCTTGCCATTTTGAACATTTTGACATAAGGATTGATATTATACATCATGGTCAACAACCAATCCAACATCGTTGGATCAAGCGATGGCATAACGACATGGCGGTTTTGACATTCGTTCTCCGTATCATGAATGTACAACTGTGCAAACTGTGGACGCTGTCCTTCGGCAAGACACATGGATTCGATTTTGTGATAAAGCTCACTCTAAATGTGAAAGGAGTACAGTCCAGTGCCTTTTGTTACTGACTCATCAACTTTGGCACCGAACGAAGTGAATGCGAACACCAAATTATACATGCAAACCTGATCTCGAAATTTGATGACACTTTTCTCTTTGTTGGTTAAAATAACTTCCAGCTCTTGTGGTGTTGTAAGAAGACTTGGTAACAGAACTTTGCCATTCTCGCATCATAGAGAAAAACTGTGGGTTGTTGTTGCTCGACTTTGCCAATCATTCTTTGATCCACATTTTCACATTGCAGAATCCACAGATTGTGTCCATTTATCCACAATCCCATCGTCCCAGGGTTGACGCGTTTTCGTCTCCAAATAATTGTAATGCTTCATTGCCAAGAGAAGGTTATGCACATGTTGCTATTTGTTGTATGGTTCGTCGTTCTCGACACAGACAATTACTTCGCTCTTGTGGTGTTTCAGATGGCCCGACTGACTTTGTACGTTGCCTAGCACGCCATTCTCTTTGTAGGCGATTGCGACGTTCACATGCATATTTTGACGTGTCTTGATTGAATTCTATTGGAACATTAATATGTGGAACAAGATTTTGTGAAGAGCCAGTTTGCTCATCATTCTGCTGAGCTTTTGGGTGCTACCAAAGCTGTCAAAGCACTACCATGCTACGCAATGAGTTCTTCCTCTGCTTTGGAAATTTGTTAACGAAAATGATGCAAGGTGAACAGGATCAAGTTGGTTTATTGCACTTGAGCGTTGTTCATCACTAGCATTGAAGGGCAATATTTGTGGTGCATTTGGGAATTGCTTCCAACACCCCCCCTTGCAAAAGGATAAACCTTTTGTTGGGCTTTGACTGTCCCCAACTCTTCCTGTTTTGTGCAACTACTGTTCACTTTCTCTACTCTACTTTTCTCTTTCCATTCTCTACTTAGAATATCTGTTTGTTGGGCATCGTTGTGACCCCAGAAGTTAAAGATCACCAAAGGCCCCAAAACTCGCACTCTCCAAACTACAGAGTTTTTTTCTTGTTTGCAACCTAAAACATACCCAGAAAAAACCGTGCATAGAATAAACCACAAATTACAACATCATTTTTTCCCTTGGCAGCTCCATGCCTTCAGTCCGCCCCATCTAAAAGGACTTATTCCTCTCTGTGCAACAACATAAGCAAAGCAGAAAATCACACTCAAAGCAAGCAGATAAGAGCAACCCAAATTGGAGCAACGAAAACACTCAAAAATCTCGGGAACTTTTATGCAAAATTCACAACACGAACTACTCTACGACCAAAACCCCAAAAACCAAATAAAAATCTACGCAAAGATGCAATCTTTAAACTTGAAATAAACCACTGGAGGAACTCCAAACACAATGGTCACAAGATTATCATCCCCAAAACACACACACACACACACAAAACATATACACACAAAGCGAATGTGAGAGATTGGCTTTGGTGTATGATGATATTTTGAAACAGATTGTAGAGTAATCCAAGTTATAGATCAAGGAGCTGGCTACAGGAAATTGACTAGAGAGTTCTCATGGCAATAGAAAATTTCCAATGCAGAGGAGCTTTGAAAGGCGGGGAGAGAGAGAAGAGTCTCCAAGGGAATAAATGACAATGCCCAGTAAACAATCTCACGATCGAAAATGACTTTGGTGGATCTGTGATGGTGAGTAACTTTCTCCAAGGCAAGGAAGAATCCATAAGAACAACTGCTTATGATTGTAGGGCTTTAGCATGTGTGCCATCTCTTCCTATTGCTTTCTTTGTCACATTGTGTTAGTATTCCACTCTTTCTCCGCCCCATCAAAGTAAATAGACCATGACGAGACAAATGGATGACCGAACGGATGGATGACAAAATAAATGGATGAAATGACGTTTCATGATGTCCTTTACTATATGTAATGCTCATAGGAAAGGATTGTTAAGATAATGTTAAGTTATTTGATAGTTTTTTAAAAAGTTCGTTACATTAGTCATTTTTTCCAAAATCTAAGTTTTTTTAAAATCTTAGGGCTACAAACCTTGGTGCCTAACTACAACTTAACTTTGAGATACCTTGGCTTGCCACATAGGCAACCACATAAGATTTGGTGTTACCTAACTTTTCATGTGTGGCTGCAAGAATAAAATTTTCAATTTTAACTTTGAATTACCCATGATTTAATTTTAAGTATGGTCGGCCCTTTAGATAAGTAGCTTAGGTAAGGAGGTACCCTAAATATGTACATAAGTTGGTAGTCCTACGTGACTTGATAAGTCAATAACATAAGATAGGTAGGCAGGCAAATAGAAAGGAGGTACACTAAATAAATGGATAGGTAGGTGACTTAAGTACCTTAGTAGGTAACTTAGGTGGGTGGGTAGGTTGATAATTTAGTAACTTAGGTGATTAAGTAAGTACATTAGGTAGGTGGGTATATAGACTTATAGGTTGATAACATAGATAAATAAGCAAGCAGACAGGTGGTTAGGGAGCTTAGGTAAGGCCTTAATTTAGGTAGGTAGACCCTTTAGGTATGCACAAGGTTTCTAGGTGCAGCTAAACAATACCATGGTCACGAATTTTGGAGAGTTCATTCATAGATTTGAGCTTTGGGTACTTGTTTGGGAGACTTCAAGAATAGTTGCAAAGTGAGGCTGAGACTAATAGTAGTTTTCATTAATAACAATAAATACGATTAAAAAACCCTTAATGAATACATGTGTATGGAAAGTTATCTTTTTTATAGAACTATATCCAAGTTCGATATGAAAGCATATCCGAAATGTGTTATTCCGACTCCTCCTTATGGTGTGGTGGATTGGGGGGCCCTCTAATAAGGCTCCTCCAACCTTTGGGAACGTCTTTGAGAACGAAAAGGCGTTGGGTGACGACACCCTTGCAAACGCCGGGTGGCTGCCTCCCGGCGTGCCAGGCTCCTGCCCCTTTGTAGCAAAAATTAGACGGGTCTCCGACATCAACGGTCAGATGGCATATCCGAAATTTGTTCTGAGGAGAGAAGAGACTTACACGCACCTTTTTATTTCAGGGCCCCTGTCCATCTAACGGTGGACACTCTTACTTGCCACTTCTGAAGCTTATTGGAATTCCAGCCTTTTTTTCACTGGCGAAATTCAAAACTCAAATCTCAAAAATGGTGATTTTTTTGGGAATTTCAATTGTCATAAATCGAAAAAATAAAGAAAAATAATCAGATTTCGATACTTGGTTCAAGTAGGGTTGTGCAGAATATAGGAGGATGTTTTTTTTAAAAAAAAACTTTCATATCTTGTCTATAGCCAAATTTGGCTAAATCTTCATATTGTTGATCACCACTTTGGCTACATTATAAAAAAATTGTATTGAACCAATACAATTTTCTTAAACATAAAAACTTCTTAGAAAATTTGTAGTGCGTGTGAAGGGCACATTATTATAACACATAATACTTCGTCCACCCCCAGAGCGAGCGACACTAGGGGCTGTATGAAAAACATAAAGCCCCAAGCTCTGATTTTTTGGCATAGATTTTTAAGCTGTGTAAGGCCTGCGAGCAAGGGTTTTTTGAAAACAGGCTTGCATTCAGCTCTCACCTCACACGCCCTTACTTCAATAATGCCCTCGCCTTCGCTTTACCCTACAAGTTTTTTTGGGGGCACATCAAAGAGCCGGGTGAACTGGCACCCACACTGGTAAAAACCCTGAAATTTTGTAGGATGCTTCTAACCCTGGTAAATATGGCATCCTTAATACTAAATAAGTACCCTCAGTTTATATGGTGACGAACAGTTTTGGAAATAGAAATTTCATGCAGCCAATGGGAAGGCTCAGCATGCACTCAAAGTGCCCAAATTTTTTTATTTTTAAGTTTTGGGTTGGGTGGGTTGGGGGGGAAGGATTTTTTTTTTTTTCATTTTTCCTTTGTTCCCAACATGTTCCTTTCAAGTTCTCAATGGGTTCTCATCAGGTTCCCTAGGTTCCCAATGTGTTCTCTAAGGGTGTTCCCAATAGCACCTCCCTTTAATTCCATATGTTTTGCCCAAAGTCCTCCCATTCTCACCTATATAGATGTAGGTGGGCCAAAGGGGGAGGCACTGCATCTTTCCATAGAATCTTCTATTTTGAGGAGCGTCCATAGTTTCAACTTTGTTTTTGCGATGGGCCAATCAAATTGGCTCATTGCAAAAAAAAAGTTGGACTTGTGAGGCACCCCCAACTAATTAATATGAAACAGAATACCCTCGGTTAAATAGGTAAGTACCCCCAGTTTGAATAAAGGCCTTTGAGATGCGGTTGGAAAAAGGGAGAATTTCAGTAAAAAACGTAAGGGGGGAATTTTTATCCACCGGGAAATCGGCGTGTCGAAAAGCGAACTGGGTTGGACTGCCACGCGGCAAAAGATAGGGCTGAAGCTACTCAATAAGCACATCGTAGGCCTAGTAGGCCTATGTCTAGCTAGAAGCCTATCGCCACACACAAGAAAGAGAGCAACAAGCGGCGCTCGACGCGACTTGTCTTCTCGCGCGCGTTTGCGGATTTCTTCCACCGTCGCAGCGTCGCAGTCATAGCAGAGATTTTTGCATTTTTTTGTGCGAATTTCTTCACCGGCGTGTATGCAACGACAGGCATTAACAGTCTTTCAACCGATTTTGGAAACAAGGCGACGTCTTTGGAGAACAAACCGGATTTGAGCAAATTGGTGGAGAAAGAACCAGTGCTGGATATGGCAGAGTTGGTAGGAGCACCGCATACTCGTGGTACAGATGATGCTCATGCTGTTCAAGATCAGAAATCGGTCTCAGAGGCCGTGGAAACTACTTTCGTACACAGCGATGGGAATCACAAAAGGTACTTAACACTGTGTTGTTGTTGTTGTTGGTTTTTTTTCCCCGCCTCGATTTTCGTTTGCAAGCGTTTCCTTGCTGGCAAGTGCGCGCGCATTGCTATCGGATTGCTAGATGTCGGAAATGAGGATTTTCCAGTAATGTTGCTTGTAATTGGGGCCTTTTTTCTTTCTCTCTCTTCCCTGTTTTTCTGTCTCTGGTTGTGCATGGAAGTCTTCTTTGGAGTGTGGTTTTGACGTCTGTGTAAGTGTGTTATGCTGGTCATGGTGTGGTTTTACATAAGAGACAACGTTTAGGGCACTAATCTTTGTAGTGTGAGAATGGAGGAGCTTCGAACTACAAAACAGATCATCCTGAATCTGTGTGATCTTGTGCTTTGTCAGTTCCGTTGGGCATACCATGTTGGCGCCGTTTACAACAGGCTGGCAGCAGACAGAGACAGAACCTTTGATAATTCAGAAAGGAGAGGTAAGTAAACGGGAATTCCCTTAAGTTTGTTTTATACTTTACTCCTCCACGGGACTTCCTCTTCATGAATTTAGGAAAGATCACTTGAGATCTCTTTGAAATCTATAGCTTTTGCTTTTGTAATGTAGGAGAGATCAGTTGAAGGAGCAAACAGGAAATACGTAGCTCCGTTTTTTTTTCTTTCATTTTTTTTTTCCCATCAGTGATTTCTATTGAAAAGTTTCTCTTTGGATTTGCAGGGGGTGTATGTGTGGGACAGCAAGGGAAATAAATACATTGATGCCTTAGCAGGCCTGTGGTGTACTGCTTTAGGTGCAGTGCTCAATCTACACTTTGGAATTCTTCTGATGACTGACTAGTTCTGCATGAATGCACAGTGTTTCATTGTAGAATTTGACTGCATGCCCCACTTAATATTCAATTTGTGGTGCAATATTATGCTGCCCTTTTATGCAAACAAGATCAAGATGTTGACTTGCTTGTGTTATGGAGCTCTCACTGTTTTGTGAAAGCTGAGTTGGTTGTAAAAATTAATGATCAGTTTCTGTCAATGGTCAAGATCCAAATTTGCAGTTTGGCTTTTTTGGCAGGCTTCAGTGAGAAACGTCTCGTGGAAGCAGCTGAGAAGCAACTCAATATATTGCCCTTTTACCATTCCTTTTGGAATCGAACTTCACAGCCCACCCTGGTACCTTTCTAGTGATTCTTTATTGTGTTAGTTATATCAGCATACAGTCCAGTTATGTGCTCATACTTTCAAATGGCCTATGATGCATGTGTGTCTATCACCCTTAAATGATCAGTGGAGCAATGTCAATTTTTTACTGTTTGATGCATCTGAACATCTAAGGCTGCACACTGTGGGCTGTAGGATTTAGCAGCTGCATTGATTGACCTTTTCAAACCTGTGAAAATGGGGAGAGTTTTCTTTTGCAACAGTGGTTCTGAAGCTAATGACACCCAGGTACAAATGTTGATCTTTCAAGGTGCATCTAGGTTCTATGAAAGGTTTATGACCGGCTTTGCAGGGCAGATCATTCATGTGGATTTTAATTTGGTGGCTGTAGATGATTATAACATCATTCCTTGCCAATTATTGAAACCTTGGGTTGCCAGGTAAAGCTGGTGTGGTACTACAACAATGCCATTGGCAGACCTAACAAAAAGAAGTTTATTGCACGTCAGAAAGCGTAAGCAGTCACCTACTGCACTGATATCTACAGCCTTTATAGTTTTCTTGTCATCATTATGGTGCCATAGAGGTCTTGATTCCTCACTGATTTATCCCTTTTGATGGATTATGAAGCAGCTTCTGAGTTGTTGATTCTTTCTAATGCATTGAGATTATATGGGTCAAATGGCTTATGTCCAAAGTAATTATAGAGGAGCTGTATGGTGTGCAATCTCTGTCCCTAAAGTAGGGGGGATTAATTAGCTTCATCAAGAATCACAGATGGCTGTCAAGATTGGTTGTGAAGCAAGATCAATCCAAGATCTACAAGTTTTTACAGATAAGGAAGTAGCTGTTGCAATTTCATTTTTCTGTTGTGCTTTTTCAGGTATCATGGATCGACCTTGGTGAGTGCAAGTCTCTCAGGGTACGCACTTGATTTTCCACACTGGTTGATTGCACTAATTAGTGAAAGGTTATTTGCATGGAAATCTACATGCGGATGTTATCTAGTGGTGCTTGCATTAGTATATGTCAAAGGATTTAAGTTTACCACTCAAGTATTTGCTTGTAGAAATCATTTTCAAATTCATCAATGTCCAAGGATCTTGTTTACTTGACAGGCTGACATCCCTCCAAAAGGGCTTTGATTTGCCAGTCTCTTTTGTGTTACATACTGATTGCCCTCACTATTGGCGCTATCACTTACCAGGTAGGATATTTCATCCGTCTTAATAGGACTCCAGATAGGTAATAATTCTTATTTTCTGCTCAGATTGTTCACTTTTTAAGTCCCTCACACACTAGTCTGTCACTTTGATTTGTTATATGTTCCACAGGTAAGAACCCATCTGGATGATGTGGGACATTTGGCTTCTATTACCATGCAATATTTCTGAAGTTATGAGTCTATATGCCTGGGCTGTTGATACATCTATTAGATTCTTTAGACCAGCTCTCAGGATTGGTTGCAATTTAGATGGTGGATAAGAGCTTGTCGGCAACAAACATCCTAAGAAGCTTCTGATATGTTGCAGGGGAGAGTGAAGAGGAGTTTTCAACAAGGTTGGCTGAAAACTTGGAGAAGCTGATAATCAAAGAGGGTCCGGAGACTGTGAGTTACCTTCCCAAGTGGGATATGCAAAATTTCAGTTTCAGAGCAATGCTTCTGATGGTGTCCTAGAGGACTGAGTCCTTGTGTTTCTTTCACATTTGTTGGTGGGAATATAATATTCAGTTTGAAGAGGAGTGGTGAAGCAGGCTTTTTGTGCAATGTTGTAAATTGAATTGGAAGCAATAAAAACAGAATATAACATGGCTCTGTAGGAGTTTCTATGATGGAACTAACAACAGCTGGCCTAAATGAGAGTAAGCATTGGAGAAGTAATTAAGTGCTTATTGAGTTTAGATTAGGTATGATTTGCTGCTCCTATCTTAAACTTACAATTGTTTTTAGGCTTCTAGACTTATGATAATAAACTTTTCAGGCAAAACAATAGATTGAGTCTGTGAACATGAAGAGGGAGAAATTGCTTGTCTTAATGTGATTATTTCCATATTTGACTTCACTATCATTGAAATTGACCTTGTATTAGAGGTACATGTATGCAAAACACGTGGGTACACTAAAGTAGTGATAGTAAACTGGTCACTGCTTATTTACAATTGTATGACAATTCACTCAAGGTTTCAGCTTACCAGGTTTGATGTCTGGAAGGGTTGAACAGATGACTGATAGAAGATTTGCTTGTGATGTGGGTTCCTTTCTGCAGATTGCAGCCTTTATTGGTGAACCAGTGATGGGTGCTGGTGGAGTCATGCCCCCACCTGCCACATATTGGGACAAGGTAAAAAAGTGTGATGTAAATGGAAAGCAGCTCAAGTAGCTAGTGAGGACTACATCAGATGAGGGAAAATGATTGTATGATTGTCTATGTGGCTTGACTGCTGATGGAGAAAAATCATCTTTGGTTTGCAGATCCAACCCATATTGAAGAAATATGATATTCTCCTGATTGCTGATGAGGTATTGCTTGACTCTTGACATTTTATTGCTGAAACTTTTTCTTTGCACAGTGACATGTTTTCTGCTCACATATGTGTACTGATGGCTTTGCTTGGATGTACAGGTGGTGTGTGCGTTTGGGAGACTGGGTACTATGTTTGGGTGTGAGAAGTACAACATCAAGCCAGACCTGGTGTCAATAGCCAAGGTGAGCTTCCTGGCACCTGGCAGAGTGATATTCTTAGTGTCTTTCTGTCTTTTGGTAACTTATCTTGGCAGGAAAAGACATACCTTGTGCTTTTCATTTGTGGACATAGGTGTTCTGTGTTTTAGTTTTGTTGTGTGCACTTCCACTGGTTTGTAAATCTGATGTTTGAGACAAGTGGTGATGGAGGAGAATCTGGACCTTTGAGCTTTGAGCAAGTTAGAAAAGTGGCTAGTTTGACTTTCCTGTGTGACAGGCCTTGTCTTCAGCATACATGCCAATTGGTGCTGTTCTTATGAGTCAACAAATCTTTGACGAAGTGGCCGAAAAGAGCAATGAACTTGGTAACTTCTTGGGCTAAATTTGTTGGGGAAGCTATTGGGCTATTTTTGAGTGTTTGCTGCTAAATTTGATGAGATCTATGTCTTTGTGTTTTTTAGTAAAGCTTAAATACTTAGATTTTTTAATTTTGACATCCATGGGATCTGATACTTTATTGAGTCATGTAGGTGGATTTGGACATGGGTTCACATATTCGGGTCATCCAGTCGCTTGTGCTGTGGCTTTGGAGGCTTTGCGTATATACAAGTATGCCATACCTGTCCCAGTAATTTGCTAGTTCTTTTCTTGAGTAGATTAGTTTCTGATATCCAGGATATGATGATTCAGGAATGGCAAGTTCCAATAATGAAAAAGTGGAAGAAAAAGGTGGATGGACTAGCAATTGCCATTTGTGCCCTAATGACTTAGTGGTATGCAAAGAGCTATGGATAATTTGGGATTACCTATTGAGGTTCTGCAATTGTGTGGACATGGATGCAGGGAGAGAGATATAGTGGCACAAGTAAATAGAGTTGCGCCTGCTTTCCAGAAAGGCTTCAAAGATCTTGCAAAGAGTCCCATTGTTGGAGAGGTGCCTAATCATCTGAAGTTTTGCACCTAGGGACCATCTGACTTTTCCTTTCTGTTTAGCTCTGTACTAAGAATGTTTATGCAACTTCAACATGTTAGTGTTTGAGAATTCCTACAAAGAGCAGGAGGATGTAAGTTCATCAGGCAAAATGGTTGGATTGCTGTGAACAGGTCAGAGGAACAGGATTGGTACTGGCAATAGAGTTTGCAGCTGATAAGACGACAAGGGAAGCATTCCCTACCAAATGGGGTATGTTTGTCCTCTGTGCCACAAAAGCCTTTTCATGTCACCTGGTGTTCCTTGAATTGAAGCCTGAAATTCCCAAAAGTATAAATAAAAATTGTGAGCCTGAGTTTTTGCTTGTGTACAACTATTTTGAGTCAGGCATGGCTGAGTTCAAGGAAATTTTTGATTGGAAAAACTTTCAAATGAATTGGAGATTAATTGGAAATGGGTGTGGGGATCTGCAGCGGTGGGGACATATTTTGGAGGGCAGTGTGCTGCTAACGGTGTATTAGTGCGTGTGTCTGGTGACATTATTATGATTGCACCTCCACTCATCATTTCAGCTGATGAAGTTCACCAGGTAATCCCATTTCAGTTGAATCATTAGTAATTCTACTGAAGGTATCAAATCAAGTCAAGGTAATTTAGGGAAGTTTCTGTATTTCCACAGAGCTTGCACTGGCATTGGTTGAGAGTTTGTCCTCTCCTTCATCAGAAATGTAGTGTGATTGTATCCTTCTTGTCACAGAGGAGTTCATCAAAGCCTGTGCCATTTTTGCCACCACCTTTTTCTGTGAGTCAATTCTTGTGGAACATGATGTTAAATTAGTTTTGATGAACTGCATCACTGAACTAACTCTTCTGTTTGCTACAGATGGTGAAAACAGCTGAACTTGCATTGAAGGAGACAGAGAAGTATGTCTCTGAAAAGCAAGCCAACAATCCAAATGTGCATGCCTGAAATTGCAAGATGGTGCATTGTAAATTGTATTTAATCTAACCGTGTTTGGTACCAACTATGTTCCTAAAAAGCAAGCCCACAAATGTGAAACAGCACTAGTACCATTGCAAAAAGAGTGGAGATTGGAAGTCAGATCTCTTCCATGTATCTGGCAATGATATAAAACTTATCTGTTGGTGTAATCAGAAGAGCTAATGGCAATTTGCAAAACAATAGGTACTGGTTTCTGCCAGTGCCATGGAATATTGCCCCAAAGTTATGCAGCAATGCATCAATAAAGTCCTCTTGTAAACTTCATGTTGTGATCATCTTTTCATGGAATTCATCTGTTTACTTTGTTGCTGCTATATGTGTTCTTGTCTGAGAGTTTGCAAGTACACAGATGCTTTAAAGTATTTTGCAGCTATGTTTTCAACTCACTTCTTTCAAACTTCTCACAGTGTGAGACTTGACAGTATCCCCCATCACAAAAACAAGTGAATCAAGTGAACAGATAAACCTCATTGAGATAGGATTTTTCAGAATTTAATTAGCCCCAATCTTTAAACAATAAAAGTAGGGGTGTAAAACTTGAGACCATAGTGAACAAATACTAACCAACCTATCTTGGAATAATAGAAAACCAAAGTTTCGCATTCTATTTTCCTTTGAAAAAGAATCATCTTTAAAGTTCATTACTAACAAGACTATCATCCCCTTAATCCAGCTCAAAGATACCCAGTGAGATCTTCCTTCCCTCCTTCCTGCATCCTCTTCTCTTCAGGATTGGTATACAGAAGCTGCAAGTCGTGGTGTACCTAATAATTGCAATTTATGTGCTTTGAAGCAAATAAAGTCTGATGATTCAATCAAGTCAATATCGTGAGGAATTTGCCCTGCACATGGTGTCCAGTCAAAGCCTTGCACCAAGGAAGCTAATGCAAGCTGCACTAATGACAGTCCTAGATTAGCACCAGGACATGCCCGCCTGCCATACCCAAAAGGAAGAACCTCCAAAGCTTTGATATGCGTGCTTATCTCAACAATTAGAAACCGCTCTGGCTTGAATTCCAGCGGATCTTGCCAGACAGTGGAGTCACGACCAATTGCCTCGTAGTTAACAATCACAGAAGTCATTTCAGGCAGCTCATAATTTGCCAGTTGGAATGGAACAATATTCATGTGTGGCAGTGACAAGGGGATTGCTGGGTGAAGACGCAGAGTTTCCTTCACAACTGCCTGAAATGATCACACATCCTCAATGTCAGATATTTTGAACTGTAAAATCATGCATTACTATACTTCAAAGAGGAAAAACTCTACTCAAACTCTGCTCAAACTTGTACATCAATTTCAAGCAACAATGTTGTGTCCACTTGCGCTTTTGGAAAGACACAGTAGGTACAAGTCCCTACCAACCTGAAGAGAATTGAGGGATGACAACCCACTATGAAGATTTCAGGAGATTTCATATCTAGTTTTTTTGGAAGTGACAGAATAGAACAAGATGAAATGGATGCAGAGAGATTCATGCCTGAAAGTAGGGGAGACGAGGCAAGTCAGTCTCCTTGAGAATGCAATCTCTGCCCACAATTTGATCCAATTCACTCTGGACCTTGTCTAGTATGACTGGATTGCAAACAAGCTCAGCAAGTGCCCATTCCACTGTACTGCTAGATGGGCTTGCTCCTCCCACTACCATATCCTGCAAAGTGCAAATAAGAATTGCAAGTTAATTATGCCTGTGCCAGATTGTTTTGATACACTATATATGACCTTGAGAGACCAAAAGAAAAGCAAGAGGTTTTGCAGTCTTTTGACCTTACCAAGAGAATGCCCATGATAGCTTCATCAGAAAGCATATCATCACCTTCAAGTGACAACAACACATCCAGTATATCATTTGATTCATGGGCTCTGTCATCACTCTCCAGAGATTTTTCATGTTCTTCAATCACTCCTTTGAAGTACTTGACCAATCGACGATTCAACTCCTTCAGCTCAACTGTCCTGCCTTCCAAATCCAGCCATCGCATCCAAGGAATAAACATGCTTGTATCAAGCTTGCCAACAACCTCCATGATTTCTTGTACAAGGGAGTTAAATGTTTCTTGCTTGAAGCCGAGGCCAATGTTCGCAATGTCAAGATGTGTTCTGCTCATTAGCATGCGACACAACACATTTGTGGTAAAATCCAACACCAGGTCTCTGACCTCAATCACATTCCCGTGACTTGCACACTTCCAAACAGTGTTGATCATTGTTGCTCTGGCCTCATTCCGAATGTCTTCATACTTGTTCAGGGACTCATGAGAGAGAAGCTGTGTTGCACAAAGTTTTCGAACAAGTCGGTGATGCTTCCCTGTTGAGAATCCTATGTCATTGAACTCAAATCCCAAGTACTTGGCCACTGGCGTGCGAGGTCGGTAGTAATATTCTGCATCGTGCACATCCAGAACCTGACAATTTCCAAAGTGTGATGGATTTCAGTAGTCCATTTCTCTGTTGCCACACAATTTCTGTTCACAGAAATGCTTATTTCTAGCTTCTTGATTTATTTATCCTATCTCAAAAAAAATCTCTTCAACTCCTCGTCTCAATCTTCTCTTTCCATTTAATGCATTTTGGTGCTTCTCAAATGATCTTCTGTCTATTACAAAATCATCACAACCCACATAAATCAAAATTCAATCTGCTTCTTGAATGGATTGAACCCTTGGCAAGGATCACACACCCGAAAATGAGTGTCTGTCACAAAAACCCAGCTAGGAAAACAAAATTTGGTACAAGAATTCAAGGAAAGAAAAAAAAAAAACTAACAAGTATGAGAGAGAAAATAAATAAATAAGAATTTTAAAACCCCACAATCTGTTGTTGTTAACCTTACCTCTCTGGCCATCTCTCCATTGGAAACAAGCACAAAGCTTTGTGACCCAAGATGCAGGAATACAACAGGCCCATATTGTGTGACAAGTCTCTCAAGTATTGAACGAAGAGAAGAAGTAGTAGTAGTAGTAGAAGAAGAAGAAGAAGAAGAAGTTCTTCTTCCCCAATTGAGGAACATCAGCTGAGGTAGAGATCCAAACTTTGGCCATTGGAAAGGACCTGGAGGAAGTTTTGCCATGCGCTCCACTCTCTTACTGTAAAGCTCATAAAACCCTACCAAGAAGAAAATCACACCTGCAAGTAAGTATAATGCCTTGCCCACACCTGAACTGTCCAGACTCCATGACTGATATCTCTGAACATATTCCAGTAACCAGATTCTGGTTTCTTCAGCACCCATTGCAACCACCACCACCACCACCACCACCACCCACAAACAAACCTAGTCTACAAAATTGCTTCAGCAGAAAAACTATTAAGAATATTTGCTTCAGCAAAAAAAACTGTTATAACAATTTCTTCAGAAAAAAAAAATCATTAAAATTTCTTCAGCTAAAAACCATCACCATCACCACCACCCACCAACTAATATGTAAAACTTTCTTCATCAAACAACACCAGCACCACCTACTCCTATATGAACTGCTGCAGCTTCTCTAGATTTCTTCTTGGGCAGATCCAACTGACTATTGCTCTAAAGATACATCTCTTTTCAGGGTTTTATTTTTCTCTCCTTCTTTTTCTTCTTCTCTTTCCTCTCTCTCAACTCTCTTTCTCTCTTGCTTTCTTCATGTACTAATTATAGCAAATTATAGATTCCCATTTCACTTTCAGTCCTTTTCTTTAGTCAACAGAAGCGGTGGTGGTGGTGGTGGTGGGGGCTCTACAGTTGGAGTATAGCATGACAAGGTTGTGCTAAAAAATAAGGTTTCGTCAGTAGGATATTTATTGGAAGAAGATGAACACAAATAGGGGTTTTAATAGGATTTCTAGGGGAAGAATATGGACACAAATAGTAGTGCTATTGAAAGCATCTGTTTTCATGGGGATTAAACTAAATTGGGCAAATCCATTTGAAGGCAACAATACAACAATATGATAGCACTATCTCATTTTTCTTTTGCTTTGTTTTTGAATGTTTCCAAATGTCAAATGCCCAAGTTCAAAAGTTCGTTGATTTGGAGTGTACTTTTGTGCCTTGGGGTAAGTCATGGTTTTTTGTTCCCCCCTCTTCTTTGCCTTGTTTTGCTTTTTTTCTTTTTTGTGTGTTCCACATTTCCAACAATAGTCCGCCTTGGGGGACAAGTGCATTCTTTTGATTCTTCTCTTTTATTTCTTGCTCTCTTTACTTTCTTATGATAATTCAAGTAGACTTTGAGAATTCTTTGTTTTGCATACACAAGAATCTGAAAAACAAAGAATTCTTGCAAATTGTTAGCCTCTTGCATATATAAAAGAGGCATGTTTTGATGATGCAGGTAATGACACTATGTGCAGCTTGGTGAAAATGGTGGCTTTTGTTAAGATGAGTACTCTCATTATCAGTACCTAACTTGAAGATGTACAAAGGACATGGCACTCTTATTGTTCTCCAATAAGATTGTTGCTTCTAAGGCATGTTGTTGATCCTTCTTCCCAACCAGATCTTGGATTGCTTGACAACCTTTTTGTGGGCATGGTACATCAGAATTTGCCTCAGATGCAAGCTCTGGGGTCTTGGTTGCCATCAAAGCAAAATTTGTTGGTGAAGACCCCACACACCAGATTGCACTGAGCTTTGTGGCTACTTGGTGTGATACAGTATCTCTCAGTGATCACCATGAGCTTGTGAGGAAATTGACTTTCAGTTGCATGGAGTGTATACCTAAACCCTAAACCCTAATCCCAAAAGTCCAATTATGTCACACTCTCTACAGGGGCTACTAGCAAAGCTCAAAGCAGATAGGTAGATTTCTTTGTGCTTGCGAATGATTGGAATAATTTTTAGTTGTGATGGCTGTTGACCTTACATGATGGGAATAAGAGTGAAGCAATGGTTGTTTGATGGTGTCAGCGACTCAGTCAATGTCTCTCTCGTGCTCTTGTTGCAGCAGACATGGGCATGGCAATTCAGGCAGGAACAGACATTGCTATTGAAGCAGCTGATATTGTTCTAACGAAGAGTTATTTGGAGGATATTTTGCAATTGAGTCATTGACCTTCTACAGCAAGAGGCATCCACATTGCAGCTGGAGTTGCTTTACCATCCACAGGGATCCAGCTGCCTTCATGGGTTGCTGGCAACAGCTATGGCAGCCTCTTCTATGACCATGTTCTGCTTCTGTCTCTTCATCTAAAACTACAAACAGCCGAATGTGTTCTACTAATTTGTATCTCAAACCAAAGCCATGATCTTGCTTATGCACAGGTTTACTCTCCTGCCTGTTTGAGGAGGCCTTGAGCACTGTCCAAAACTGCTAGACGCAGGTGAGGCCACATTGCCTCAGTTGTCCCCTCACATTCCTCAAGGCGTTTTGATGTTCCCTCAAATACTATACAAAGTTTGTGCTGAGAGTAAACTGCAGCTGTTGAGAGAGTTGTGGGTTGTTGGGCAAGAAACAGGTGGAGCAGGACAAACAGACAATTAAGGAAGATCTTCACAAAAAGACCACAAGAAGACCGGTGCTGAATTGTAGGTTCTTCACCTGGCCACTACTGCTGAGGACCAACATTTAAGTGATTTGCAGATTGAGCAGCATGCTCCTTAACAGGCTTAGAAGAATTTTGAGGAGCACATGGAGCAAGATGACAAATTACAAATTTCATTTATTGGCTTGGAGGAGAAGTGCAAAGCTTTTGAAGCCAAGTACTGGGAATAGGTTGTCAAGACTGATGAAACTGCTAGCAATCATGCACATCTTCAGCGTGATTACAAAGTTATGGAGGATGCAGTCCTTACAACAGGTGCCACAAGCACAACATCAACCCCGATTTCTAAATCCATAGGCTTAGCTTGATTTTATGTCTTTGCATGTACATTTCTTAGTCTTTGAGTTTGGATTTCTAGGATGTAATCCAGTTTACTGGGGATAATGTTCAAGGTAGGTTACCCGTAGGTTATAGTTGGTGTATATATTGGTTACGTACTGGTTAGAATGGTTAGAATACTTGTAGTTATTCATTATAAGGATTTAGTTTGAATTTGAACTTGAGCTTCATATGTAAAGAGTGAATACTTTTGGAAAGGAAACTTTTCTTTATATCTTCTTGATTTCGCTTCTGGAGAATCGAGCTCCTGTTTTTGTTTTCCTTTGCAATTGCATTCTGCCATTGATATTTCTTAATTCATGTTTTAACTAAGTAGCAAGTCCTTGTTTGCAGTTGTTACTACCTATTCAGACAGAATCAGCGAATTGAAGAACATGGGCTTTCCATAAGTAATTCATGACTCTCTAAGCCCCTTTCATAATAGATGATGATTAAACTCAGCTAGGTTGTAATGCCGTGCCTATTGACACATGAGTTCCTTGTACATAAAACAAACACCTTAACATACTACCTGAGAGTGTAGTCCACCCCATGTTTTAAGAGAGCATCCATTGCTTGGGTTTGTCCTTCAATGCATAATCCCCCATCATGAGGACAAGCAACACCAAAACATGATTCAGGCCAATTGTAATGACCTTATCTCTAAGTATGAATCCGATGTGTTGAAATCCTTGAACTAAATCAGATAGCATTACATGAACTCAACTTTGTAAAAAAAATTATGTGCAGGGAATATCGATGATCCATAACAAGATGGAGCCACCTCTCCATATAAACTATGATATGAAGTTAGATTATATCAGGCATCCTTTTTTTATATACTAATTCAAAAATTTGGAGAAACTTTTTCAAATTATTTTCAAAATACTCCTAAAAAATATGGAAAAAAAAAACTCTGGTAACATCATTTGCATTGGGTTTTTTTCAAAAAATGCATAATGCAATGTGAAATTTCACACAAAGAATAACACTACTATCCACCTCAATTTTGTACAACTGAATCAAGGACTAATTACTGCAGTCTAATCAAAATTCAGATCCAATTCAGGGCCAAAAAAAATTCAATTTTCTCAAAAATATGGAGAATAAGAACTCCATTATTATCATTCACAGTTGTTTGTTATCATCATTCACCCTTGGTTTTAGCCACACTGCCTTTTATATATATATATATATATAAATATGTTGAAATAATTCAATACTATACTTCAATCCAAATATATTGAACTTGCAATTGATTAGTGGATGTTGAACAAATGCACGCCTAATTCGTTAACACAAGTTATCAAATGCATGTGCATTTTGTGGTCTAGTGAGGTCATGTAGAGACAATATCTCGCACACATGATCAACCTATGTATATTATCACAATCCTCATCTTAGTGGGAAACCTTCTCATAAAAACAAATCTTGCCCCCAAAAAGGGTGGAAGTTGAAGCTATTGTTGCATACTTATGTCATCATGATAGTATTTGGAATTTGAGTCTAAATCTTATCAAATTTGTCAGCTTTAACAACAGGGTTTGCCTTTGATATGGCATCTCGACCTGCGGTTTTATAGTCAAAGGAGCAATTGTGCTTATCTGAATATCTATGTAAGGAACAAAATGTGTTACCACATCGACACTTAAAGCCAGTGAGCCCCACTCTTTTGTTGCAAGAGAAGCAACGGTTATGTTGTTGCATCAAGTGCTCTACTAGTCCTGGAGCAGAAGTTGCAACAGCAGCACCTGATGATGAACCCAATGCATTATCAAATCGTTCAATAGGTGATTGTAAAACCTCCATTGAACTTTTAGATGGCAATATCATTGGAGCTCCATCTATCTCCTCCATAACACAATTACCTTGAGTGAACAGATATTCAACCTTGTCCACAACAATTTTTGTCGAAGAATCTTTTGATTGCTTCAAAACAAAGTCTTTGTAACATTTGGAGCACATTCCCATAGTGGTTGCATCACCATAAAACCCACAATTGTTTGTACAAAAAATGGGCCCTTCGGGTGGTTGACAACCCATCTCTTCTTTGTCTCGTTTACATCTTTCTTTTGCCATATGTTGAATTTTGGAATGTAACTATAGTTTCAACACCTATTGTATAATCTTACTTGTATTGTTTCTTTGTTGTTGATCCAAACCAACCTTGAGGTTATGCTTCTATGCGTTTTGATTATTCTCATTCACTAAATCACCAAGGACAGGAATGCACATGTCATCTTTACAACACATGCATGACATTCCATGGTGCAAATTCCATGTTTTACTTACTTTTGGTTTGCTTCATATTTAAGTCAAATTTGAAGATACTTTTCATAAGCACGATAATGTTACGCTAATTCAAATTATTGACTACTTTCACACACAAATTGGGATCTATATGTGATGAAATTTCAATCCATCATGATATTTCCTTTCAAATTTTTTTTGCACAAGTAGTTGTTACAATAGGGAGATTAATTAAGTCAGCAGTACCAGCAAAATTCACATGACTAGCTTTAAGAAAATTGTGAAGAATATGCACCAAATTTTGAGGTTTCTTTCTTCTAAAATTGCTATATCTAGGCAATAGGTTTTTTGCCTAGATATAGCAATTTGCCAAAATATAGCAGGTTGCCAAAATATAGCAGGATTCTTAAATGTTTCTACTTTCCTCTCTGACCTGTAGCCAAATTTGGCTAATTCCTCTCGTGGATGATTGCCAGTGTGGCGACGTAATAAAATAGGAGAAGAATGCTAGTGGCAATACTTTGAGTACAAAATTGTAAAGGTTTCTTGTTGATCAGAAACTTAATTATTGCATTATTTCTGATGGTGCACACAATTCCAAATGATAAAGATTTAAGTATCTTACCTTCTAAACCAAACCTTGATCAATACCAGGGAATCCCAATAACATATTCAATGGTACATTTGCAGGAAGAGGAAGGGCTAAAAATTGCCTTAATACTGCTAAAAAGAGGTTAATTGTCAAGAAAGTGAAGCTCTAAATGATTCGATGAGAAGGAGAACAACCCACATAATCAAATTTTGTCAGTAGACTATATTACCTTAGGTTTTTTGAAGGTATCACTTTTGGTTGGTGTAGTCCTTTTTTGAAAGTATGGACTAATTATCTTTTTCTCTTTTAAGATTCACCTTCATCATGAATTGCAACAGTAATTGTCACAACTCTCTCATACCTTTTCTCAAGCAGCACATGAGATTTGGGGAAAGGATTCAATATTTCAACACATGAAGAAAATTGCCTCATTGATGAAATGAGAAAGTCTTGTGTTTCAAGGGGGAAAAAAAGGATGTACTCATGTCTTGTAGTATAGCTTCACAGTTCTAGAAACTTCATGTGTGCTCGGAGGTGACCATACAGAGAGTGTTGCTAAGATACATATTCAGCCAATGCTTATGATATACATTATATGTGGAAGCTTAGAGATGAAATTTATGGTTTGGGGATAAGGGTTTGGCCAGCCATATGAAGGTTTATGAATGCTGACAGTATGGCAGGTACATTGATGCTTGAGTAGTTGTAACTTGTGACCTTTCATTGTGTCACTTCAGTTTGGACCAACAAACAATTTTGCAACATCAATTTCCAGACTTGCCACCCATTACAAAAAATTGTATGGTTTGATGTTTTACACAAAGAATTAAGTGTAGGATGTGTAGATGGGTAAATTCAGTTTTTAGTTTGCAAAACTCATGATTTAGCAACTACCCAACTTTTGATTTTTGCTAGAAAGTATAGTAGTTTGAAGCTTCTCTTGCGTTGTGGTTGATCGTTGCAGAAACATTTTCGGATTTGATATTTTAGGACAAATTACATGGAGGATGTGAGATGGGTAAAGTCTGTTTTTGGTGTGCAAAACTCATGATTTATCAACTACCCAACTTTTTATTCTTGTTGCTACATTATATTGTAGTGTGAATCTTTTTTTTTGTTGTTATTGTAAATTTGATTGTTGCAGAAACATTTTAGGGTTTGATGTTTTAGGGCAAAATTTGATGTGGAGAAAGGAGTTGGTTTTGCAATTCTGATGAACAGATTCAATAATTTGTTGATATTCAATGGTTTGCAACTGACAAGAACTGTTTTGTGCACACTCCTGGGTTGCAAGCCTGCTCTTGCTTATGTTGTTGTTTCTCCTTCTATTGTTATTTGTATGGGTGGTAATCTTGCTACTGCTGATCTATAAAACCTCAATTTTGCTCCTTGTGGGTGCAATGTATATTGGCAAGGATAGATCGGAAATGGGCATTTGTAGTGAAGAGCCAAGAAGAGCAGAAGACATGGAGTCATGACACGAGTACATGAACAAGGTTGTGCAGGAGCATAGTCCAAGTGCCTCTTGCAACATGCCCACAATCCTATAATTCCTTTACTGATCTCTCTTTCTCTTGGATTTATGTCTCAGAAATGCCACCTCTGTGTCAATCAAGTCTTCTACTCTCTCATGTTTTGGTTTTCAGCTTCTGCCTTTTTCTCACACATGCAGTTTGCCCAAAAACAAAATTCTTGTTTGTGTCTCTTTGATGGTTTTTTTCAAAAAAAAAAAAAAAAAAGAAAATTTTCACCTTTTGGCTTTCGGCAACTTTCTTTGTTTTATTTTTGTT
>Ga0116231_10003749_pt1 | contig 31262 bp, 23 predicted proteins | sample S1TSphgellanicum_2_FD_89695 | JGI IMG/M metagenome (GOLD analysis project Ga0116231, IMG submission 89695) | Host-associated microbial communities from peat moss isolated from Minnesota, USA - S1T2_Fd - Sphagnum magellanicum MG | ecosystem: Host-associated > Plants > Peat moss > Unclassified... | reverse complement strand
CCTCGGGTGGTTCCGCGGTTGCCTTTGTGTTTTTTTTTTTTTCTTTTTATGCCAACGTTGATTTTGTGGAGATTTGCGCGATCCTTTTTTCCGATGCTCTTGGATCGATGGTAACGATTAGCATTGTTGCTTTTGCTGATTTATTTTTTATTGCATCGCGGCTCCAGATTTGACCAATTTGAGCGGTGGAACTGATTCCATTCTCGGTCCCGGCAAGGTACATACATTGTGCTCTTTAGTTTTGCTTTCGTTCTTTTCTTGCCATTTGCAGCAAGAAATTGCGAGTGTTTGATCGATCTTTGTTTCTCTTTGCGAAAGAATTCGTTTTCCAATGTGTACGGTTTCGAGTTTTCCAAATTAAAAATAAAAAGATTGTGGTTGATTTCATGGAGATTTTCACGATCGATTTTGAGATGTTTGTGAATAGATTTGAGCGCAACAAATGCAGGCGATTAGATTGCTGCTTCCGCTGATTTTTTAATTGCATCGCAGCTCCACATTTGATCGATTTGAGCGTTGGAACTGATTCCATTTTCGGTCCCGGCAAGGTTCATTGTGCTCTTTAGTTTGCTTCCGTTCTTCTTTTGCTATTTGCTTGCAAGAAATTGCGAGTGTTTGATTATCGATCTTTATTTCTCTTTGAAAAAACAATCGTTTTCGAATGTTTGCGGTTCTGGCAGATTTCGTGATTTCGTGCAGATTTTCAGATGCTCCTGGATCGATTTGAGCGCAACAATGGAGGCGATCAGCATCGCTGTTTCCGCTGAATTCTTTTATTACATCGCGGCTCCAGCTGCTTTGACCAATTTCAGCCTTGGATCTGGTTCCATTTTCCGTACCGGCCAGGTATGTATTCTATAGTTGCTTTTGCTTTTGCTTTTCGTTTCCTGGTTGTCACAAGAAATTGTGAGTGTTTGATGATCGATTTGTGTTCAACTTTAAAATAATTTGTTTCAAATCCGTTTAAGAAAGGTTTTGTAGTTTCAAAGGATGGAAGTGGATAAACTGGAGTTGTAGGTAGGGAACAGGGGCTGCAATCATTGAATCAAGAGCAAGATTCTGCAAGGCAGAAAAGTAGGCAGTTGTAAAGGAGCACATGGATGGTTACCAGACCAGATCCTTGCCAAAGTTTCTAATGTACATATGAAGCCCTGCTCTGTTGCAACAGTTGCAATTTCAGTAGAGCTGGGCTATCAGAACTGCAATGCCCATGCAGCAGAGAAGAATGCCTTGATAGTTTATCTTTTGAATGCTGTGCGCATGGAGCTGAACACATGCAAACAGATATCACAAATGCATTTTGTGGTGGTATGCTTCAGGGGGATCCTAAGGTGCTAATTACAGAATTTGAGGGATTATTCAGAGTCTGTGCTTTGTAACCAGAGGCTTTCAGTAAGTCCCAGAGGTGGAAATGCGGCGCTGCATCAATGGTAGCCATCGATATGGCATAGGTGCTGGAACTGCTACCCCAGCTGGCTGAGCCTTCTTTACCAACATCCCCAGGGCTAATTCAATACACTTGTCTGACTGGAGTCCGCCATGTGGATAGTCACTGCATGCTTTGTCTGGTTGCAGACCTCCCCTGCAATCCAGAACCAAAGAGATCCCCAGAAAAGTTACAAAGCAACATACAGTGAAGAATCCACAATAGGCAGGGAGGTTTTAAGCAGACACTATTGAGAGCACTTGTGGGAAACTTACTGCCTGGAAATGTCATATCGAGCAGGTGTTAAATATTTTGCCACTGTGAGTTTGAGGCCACTTCCATCATCCATTGGAAAAAAGTACTGCACATCCCGCCACCATCATCAAACAACAAAGTTTTCAGCTTATGTTAACAGGAGTAAAGTTCATCGAAGCATGTAAAAAACCATCTGTTACACCATCTGTTGTGGCTGCTCACCTGAACCACACCTTTTCCAAAGGTACGCTCACCAATGGTGAACACCCTGTGGTTGTCATGCAAAGCTCCTGTTATCACCTGTTTATATAACCCACAAAACAATAAGAGAGTTTCTCTATGAGCCATTCCACAAACAGACACTCATCTTATACTGCCTAAAAGTCACTTCTGTTTCTTGTGAATTTGTTCATTTTCCTGCTACTGACAAAAACACCTTGTGTGAATTCAGTGTTTGGAGGGGACACAGTACTTCGCTGGCGCTTGCACTGTCCCGGTTGGTGATGATGGCAAGTGGTGCATGTGTAAGCACCCCTGGATTCTTTGAAAAGATCTCACTCTATGTATTCACAACCAAAAACAAACTGGTTAGACAACAAGCCTGTCAACAGATTCTTTTACCTTTGATAAAGAACCAGAATCAGAGTGTTAAATGTGGGAGGTAAAGAAAGTCTCTAGAGAGTTAGACATACTTACCGGCAAGTTGCCAACAGTGTAGACAAGATCCTCGATGTTTGTACCACTGCTGCGCACAGTCTCTGTCACATCGCACCCCTTGCAATCCAGCCATAGTGCCTGCAATATTTTGTGCACCCAAGTCCAGATGACATTGTTAGATAAAGTTCTTCATGTTTTCTCCTTGAACAGAGAGAACTTATGATGTGTCATATGTTACAAAATGCTTCAAAGCAGCAAACTAACGGGAAAGGACAAGATTCATAACCTAATTTCTCATAGCAACCCATTGAAAAAATTTGATATGAACATGGAAGCTTTTAAGGCCAAGAAAAATTACCGCCATTGCAATTGCTTCCTCAAAGACTCCACCAGGATTGTTCCTCAGGTCCAGAACTGCATGTGCAAGAGTTTTGGTTGAAATTTGGTAAGCAGTAATTACAGGTGTTAATGAGCCAAGAGCTCAGTTCTAACATGCATCCATGGGATGGATCAATACAGGTAGGGGGAACAAACAGAACTGCGTACATACTGTAGCCATCAACACCAAGAGCTTCTCCTTCGCGTATTGCAGCTGCCATTTTCTTTGTGCCTTCATGTGTGAAGTAATGGAGCCGCAGATACGCTACCAGATGTCCATCCCCAGTATCCAGCAAGCGCGTTTTCATGGGCGGTAGAGGTAAAGCACGACGCTCCAACAGCAATGTTCTAGTTCCTCCATCTCCATGCACCTCCAACTCTACCTGAAGGTTATAGCCACTTGTAAGAAATTGGTGCATCAACCAGTTCACTTAAATCTGCAAGTGCACTTAACATTGCACTCACTGAGTGAAAGTTACCCTGCTAGAAATACTATTACCAACTGCCTAAAACGTGACTTGCAAATGCTTGTTTGGCAAGAAAGAAATGAGAGGAAGTAAGTGAGAGACCATTGAACCAATTGGTCCTCTTAAAAGAGCTCCAGCCTCATCTCTAGTGAGAGAGTCCACAGCAATACCATCTACTGCCCATAGTTGTTCCCCACCCAATATACCAGCCTGCAGCCATTGCCAAACCCACATTGCATATAGTATTGCCAAATGTGGACCTGATGTTCACTCTTGGACCATCATGTTCACCCCAGGTGTGTACTAAATGCACCACCCATTATTAAGTGGGGCTACAAATAACTCCATACTTTAACTTGTGCATAAACCTTGCCTCAAGTTTCAAGTTTCCAAACCTGTGTATTTTCTTCTATGGGTCAATCAGATAGGATTTAGGGTTTAGGGTTTAGCACCTCCTCAGCAGGAGAGCCAGCAAAAGGAGCTACAATCATGAAGCCACCATATGGTGACCGATTCCCTAGCTGCAGATGCATAGTCTTTTGTTAGACTGGAATTCTGGAAAGATTTCATAGCAAGATTGCAGTGCACAATGATTTGCACAATGATTTGGAGCAACATGCAGCATCTTGAGAATTGCTAACAAGATGTATAGCAGAAGAACACTGGGCATATTGTTCCAGATTCTCCTGCCACTCTTCCTTTACAACATGCAATTTTTTTCATTCCTGACACTTCAAAGTTCTTCACTGGACAAGGATTTTCTGACTGGTATTTTACCTCCATGCCAATCCCAGTGTATCGGTAGGCAAGATATTTGAGCTCTGATGGTAATGGGTGGCGAATTGCAAGTCGATATTCTTCTGGAATCAGAAATGCACTGTAACGATCCCCTAGATTGGCCACCATCTCTTTCACTGCTTGGTACCTGCTTTACCCGTTATACACTTTTACACCCAATTACCAACTTCAAGTGCATACACTAGACTACAAACTTTCTCTGCTCATGATGAACCTAAATTGCTCAACCATTCCTGAAAACTGAGTTTTGCAGTCATCTAAATTGAAGGGATTGATCATACGTTTCAGCTTTTGTGTGCAGAAGGCCACCTGCCTTATTCAGAGTACGGTAGAGTTCTCCAGACCACTGTGCTTCAGAGAAGCTGCAAAATTGCCAAAAAATGTAAGGATTTAACTCTACTCTGTACATCCCTGTCTCACTTTTGCTCCTCAGTTTTACAATTTGACCTATAAATTTCTTCCATTGCACCAACGAAATACCTGTTTCAATCATTCTGCTTCATCTCCCATTAGGATATGCATCTATGGTCGTCAAATATCTTCATGCACAATGATGAAAAACATTCCTTGGCTTTCTTTTTCCTCATCACCTAAGGCTATAAGATTACCAGGCAACAGGAAGGTGATAGGTACCTGCCCTCATTATCATAGTATTCCTGTTGGAGATGCGTGCAGGTACCACCCACCAGAATTGCCACCCATGGTTGAATGAGACCCAAATGCAAGAGTTCAGTTTTAGAACCAGAAGCACAAATAGATTGGTGGTGGGGCATATGGTGGTTCTACCACTGCTGAGGTGAAAGCAAAAACTACAGGGAGGATGCTCATATCCAAGCAAGCATTTCTACTGAAGGAAAGTTCAAGGCTCAAACTAGCGTCATATGTCTACTAGGTCAACAAAGTCCATGAGTGCAGGAAAACCCTGCTGGATATGAAACTGCACAATTCCATAAGAGAAAATGTAACAAAGTGGATTTGACAGAGATACACGTACATTGGAGACTGTTTGCCAGACCTGTTCCATCAACCTGCATCAAGAAGCAGTGCAAAGTCCACATCCACTATCATGTCAGTTTCAAACTTTTGAAGCTGATATCTGGCACTCCTAAAACACCTATAGCACTTTGTAAATCACAATAGAGAATTTTATTTTTTTGCATGCCTGCGATTGCGAGTGCACTCACGACAAAGCTTCTCTTGAGCTTCCATGCTGTTGACAAGCTTCTCATACTTCTTGAGTCTTATCATGCCCAGCCAAGCATCTCTTGTATACATGTCCTTCATGATGTTGTCGCGAGCAGCTAGAATTTGTCCATAGGTCATACTTCCTGACGCGTTTTCTGCACTCTGCATCTGAATGGCTTCTTCCCGGGATATCAATGCAGGGTTTGGTAAAGCCAGTGCTGGTGCTGCAGCTGTAGCTGGAAGAAACACCAATCCTGCCACAAAACCCACAAGACCCAATGTGACAACCCGCTGCTGCTGCATGGAATCTACATCCTCATCACAGTCACTGCCTTTGAAACTCCATCTCGAGAACGTGATTATTCTGTGGAAGCAGCCGTGAAATCTTCTGTTACAAATCCTTGTTCCTTGTGCATGCAATTTGGACCCCGAAAACGGCAGCATATTGCAGAAAAGGCCATGGCCTCCAGCCAGTGGCAAGCTGTGAGATACAACCATGGAAATTTCTCTCTAGAACTACTCTTTGCAAATGCTCCGAGCAGCTCCAAAATTCTCTCGGAGCATCAAACCAGATAACCTAACTTCAACTATGTGATGTATCCTGCTTGAGTTCAATCTCCAGCTTGAACGTATTCCCAACAGCAGCAGCAAGAACTGCTGCTGCTGCTGCGATCGAACTCAGAGCGTGAAAGCAATAACAACCCAAAGAAAAGCCCTCTTTCCTCTTCCACCTGATTCCTCGACCTGAATGTTCTTCTCAACTTCGATCACAGATTCTGCAATCTTCGACTTGATTCTTCCACCTCATTCATTCTTCCCCAGCTTCGATTACAGGCAGATTCTTCTTCCATCTTCCATTTGATTCTTCGACCTAATTTTTCGCAACTTCGACTAGAGATTCTTCGATCTTCCATTTCATTCTTCGACCTATCACTCTTCTTCGCAAGTTGATTCCTGATTCTTTCATCTTCGACTTGATTCTTCGAGCTGAGATTCTTCCTAACTTCGCTACAGATACTCTCCGATCCTCCGCTAGATTCGTCGAGTTCTGCAGGATGGATTTGGATGTGATCAAGGATGAGAACTCCTAGATCAAGAATGAAGAGCCCATTTTATCATCCATCCATGAGGAGGCCCGGTCCCCCTGAGAGAGTCTGTCTACAGGAAGGAGGATGATTTTGTTTGTCCGGTCATGGAGCCAAGTCCGGTAATGAAATAGGCCTATCTTTTGTTGTGAAATTACTATTGTAAAGTTCCAGGAACTAAATTTCAGGTGACAAACTCAGGTGACAAAACCCAGGTGTGGAATGAACACGAAAAGATATCAGGTGAATGAAGGTCCTGTGTGCAGGTGACAAAGTACAGGTGGCGTCTGAAGAAGCCAGAGACGGTCCAAAATGTGAATGAGGTTTTTATCCAAGTGCAAATACTGTTGTCGTCTGAACACCCCAAAAGTTTTGAACCAGATATTCATTAGATGATATATCCAGATGACAAACCCAGGTGTCGTGTATGTGAAGACCAACAAAATCCGTCATGTGCATTATTGAATCATCAGGTCATGTCCAGGTGACCAAAACAATTTCAGGTGCTAATCCTGGCGCTGGATATGATCCAGGTGACAAAACCACGTGTCGTGTGTGTGAAGACCAGCCAAAAAAAAAACCACCATGTGCATGAATCATTCATCCTGTCATGTCCAGGTGACAAAGAAACAATTAGTTGGGTAATCTAGGTGACGAATATAATCCAGGTGATAAAACCAGGTGCCGTCGTGTGAAGACCAACACGAAGATTTCATATCATGTGCATGAATGAATCATCAGCTCATGTCCAGGTGACAGAAATAATAACAGGTGCTGATCCAGGTGACCAAAGAAATAACAGGGGCTGATCCAGGTGTCGGGTAAAGCCATCAGTCAGCTCACGGCCAGGTGACGAAACTGGCAAGCACCGAGGCCGCTTCTGGTGTCAGAGATTTGAAGGAGATGCCAGATTTCCATCGGATGATAATCCAGATGACAAAACCAAGTGTCCGAATGAGAGACCTACGGACATGTGAATCATTCATCCATCGGGTCTTGTCCAGGTGACCAAAATGCAAAAACGGGTGGTAATCCAGGTGATGATGGATAAAATCGAGGTGTCGAGTCAAGCACCGAAGACGTCATGTGAATCATGCGGTCACGGCCAGGTGACGAAGCCGGCAAAGGACGACGTGGCCGCTTCTGGTGTCAGAGATTTGGACGACAGGAGTTCTCGGCCGTAACCTTCTTCACTAGAGCGAAACTGTGAAAGCTTTTGTGCGGAGGAAGGGAGAAGGGAACTCGGGAGCGATGGCGATGGCAGCGGCAGCAACAACGAGTGTGGTAATCAACAGAGCTGCTGGTATCATGCTCCAGCAGCAGCAACAGCAGCAGCAGGGAGTAGTGGCCATGGGTTACGGGAGTTTTTGTAGTGGCCGTTTGTCATCATCGTGTACACACTTGAGTGGCGGCAGCATGTGCAGGGAGGAGGAGGTGCAAAGACGGCGTGCGAGGAGGGGAAGCGCGGCTGCTGCAGGCTGTTCGAGAATTTGGATGCAGCAGTCGTGTTCTCCGGGTGTTTTTTCTTCTGACCAGGTTTGTTTGTTTTTTCTTCTTTCTTTTCTCTGTTTTTCTCGTTCTCTTTTGCCCGCCCTGTTTGCGGAAATCCCATTAGGTCTCTTTGGAAAAGCAGTTTCTTGCATTCGAAACGATTGCGTGTAGGTGCACGGCTTTGAAAGAAACCAAAACCTCGGCTACTCGTAGTAGTAGTTCGTGGGCCTCTACTACACTCGTAATTCTTAACCGATTATCTGAAAACTTCCTGTGGAGCTCCTATGGTGTTTCCATGTCGTTGAGAGAAGGATTTTTGCAACCAATTTGTCCTGAATGTGATCTTGTGATATCTGAAACGATGGCAGTAGCTCCAAATAGGGTATAAAGAGACACTGTGATTTCCTAGTGCAGCTGCAACCTCATTTCGTGCTTTCAATCATGAATGCATTTTGCTTTGCACTCCAGATTGTGCTCATTTGATCCTTCCATACTTGCCATTGTGAGGAGAAAGGCATGTGAACTTCAGGGACATGATGTGAACATTCCAGATTGTGCTCATTTGATCCTTTCATACTTGACATTTTGAGGAGAAAGACATGTGAACTTTAGGGGCATGAAGTTGTAACTTTGCAGGTTCTAAACAGCAGACATGATGTGTTAATGCTTTCTTGGCATCACTTGCTATGGTTTAGGTGTGTTGTCAGAGGTGGTTTCAGACCTTTCAAAGCAAAAGGTTGATGAATCAGGGTCTGAAATTGGTAATTGGGGCTTCCCTTTGATCAGGAGAGAACCTTTCAGAAGCAGGCATCTCAAATATTTTCATTTGGACACATGCAAACTTCATCATGTGGTAGCACTTGTTTACATTTGAGTGTAGCAAGAATGAGCTCAGAGAGATGACATGACATTGATGAGAGGGTGCAGAGGGCTGCAGATTGGTAGAGTTATGGTTGAAGAGATGGATGGTGCTATCAGATCATCACTGCGATGTAGCTGGAACACTGTTGTCCCTGCACAAACTTGGGGCAACAGTTGTCTACATTGCAATTGTTGCACAATCCAAAAAGAAAGCAGGCATGTGACGTTTGCTAGGGTTAAGTGTAGTAAGCAAGAAGCAGCTGAGGACAAGAATCAGGGAGCCAACAAAGGTGGGGGGCCATGGCACAGGCTGCGACTTCGTGGGCGGTCAAGGCTCTTGTTACGCTATATGCGCCGATCCTTGTTACTGCCTCAGGGGTTATCATGGCGCCACATTTTACTTGCTGGACTTATAACCTGTACTTGTGGCTTCTCTGCGGTACTGCTACATCTTTCAGCCCCCATTGCACCATCAGGAGTTCCCTACTCACAGCTTGTGGAGAACCTCCATAGAGGTACTGTCACAACGGTGCTTTTTGAAGAAGGTACCCAGAAGCTCTTTTTTAATGTGCAGCCCAAGGTTCATGAGGTTATAGAAGTTCCAACTAGTCCTGGGAGTGAGGAAGCAGTGCTGGAACAAAGTGCAAGCAGCAAGCCCAGTAAGCCAGTAACAACAGTGTTTAAAAGTATAGGGAAGAGGAAGAATCTGTGGCAGTACTCAACACGGCAGGTGAAAAATGATGAAGCTTATCTTCTGAGTCTGATGCGAGAGGGAAAGGTCCAGTATAGCTCTGCACCTCAACCAGTGAGTGCTTCCTTGCGCTCACTGCTCCTCACTGTCATTTCTCTCTGGATTCCACTCAGCCCTCTGCTTTGGCTTCTGCACCGCCAAATTTCAGGCAACAACTCTGTCTCTCAGGGACGACTCTTGAGAAACCGTCTAGTCAAGTTTGATGATGTGGCAGGAATTGACACTGCCAAGACTGAGCTCATGGAGGTATTTTGTAAGAACTTTGCATTCTCTTTGTGTTTGTGGCATTGGCATTGAAGTTGCCTCTCAGGAAGGGAGGCTGGCATAGATTTGCTATATGAAAGTTGAGGGTCTGGACCACTTAGTTCACTTCTGTTCCCTGTTAAGTCTTGTTGTTGACCAAAACTCCCTGGTAAGCATTCTGGCACCATCAACTGTCTCTTCAATCCATGAAGTTAGATTACCATCACTGCAGAATATTCAAATTAATCCAGTGATATGATTCTCTCTGCGTAATCTTGGGATGCTAAATTAGAAACAGGATACTCCTAAGAAATAGCATTGTTCTTCCAGAGGTGCAAATCTTTCAAAGCAAGCTCAGAGGTTTCATTTAGTTCCTGGTTTGTGACTCTGCCATTCTGATACTGGTCTTTATGTACTGGAGAAAATGTAGATTGTTGCCTGCTTAAGGGGAGCTTCTAACTACTCAAGATTGGGAGCAAAGCTTCCGAAAGGGGTCCTTTTGGTAGGGCCCCCTGGCACTGGGAAGACACTGCTGGCTCGTGCAGTTGCAGGAGAGGCTGGTGTTCCATTTTTTGCAGCATCAGCAAGCGAGTTTGTGGAGATGTTTGTTGGCAGGTTTGTCCTTGATCACAGGTTCCAGATTTTCATGCACCATTTTGGTACAGGGCTTGTTGAATCTAACATTTAGTTGACTCACAGGGGAGCAGCACGCATACGAGAATTGTTTGCAGAGGCCAGAAAGAATACACCATCAATTGTGTTCATTGATGAACTTGATGCTGTGGGTGGCCGACGAGGTCGAAGTTTCAATGATGAACGGGATCAAACATTAAATCAGGTCATATCTCTTCTATTTCCTTATTGACTCTGCTCATTCATGAGATCAATGAACATTTAGAATTAGGTGATCTATCATTAGGACTGAGTCTCCCTGTTGCTAAGATAAATTCAACAAACACTCAGGACACAGACTTTTGTGTCATGCTTTGTCCAAAATATTGACCAGATTATTTTTATGTATCTACACCCACCATGGAGAGCTGATGAAGTCAATCGGGAGTATGGCAGCTAAGCACTGCCATTTATGATGAAGGTGGTGATCTGATACTTGTGAGTGGCACTCATGAGGTTATGAGCACACTGATTCTTGTCATGTCTGCATTGGTTTCCTGGAACTGACATAACAGTTCCTCCAAAGTGTTATTGTGGAATTTTCTCTGCAACCTCATAAATATGCTGTCCTGAATCATCTCTATCACTGGTCCCCATGGCTATCTAAAAGATATGTGATCAGGTTCTTCTCCTGCTGTTGTTGTTCTTGATGGCTATCTAAAAGATATGTAATCAGATCTCTTGCTGTTGTTCAAACTGCCCTGCAGTTTTGTTGTTGCTTTCATTTAGTCATTTTTCCTCTGCAGTCTTCAAGGTTGGATTCACCCTGTTCCTGTTTGCTGATATGTTGTCAGAGTGGAACTCTATAACTGAATTAGCAGCTCATCTCTCACACCTGTTCAGGTTGACTTGAGTTGTAAGCCTTCAAGGAGTCCAGGAGTTTGCCTGAAAAGTGACAATTGCATATCTGTGTCACAGAGGCATGTCGGGTATTAACTCCTATGCTTGGATGATGCAGTTGCTAACAGAGATGGATGGATTCGACTCCACAACTGGGGTGCTTGTGCTTGCAGCAACCAATAGGCCAGAGGTGCTCGACCCTGCACTATGCAGACCTGGGCGCATATCACGCAGAGTAAATGTGCAGGCACCAGATTTGGAAGGGCGGAAACAGGTATTGGCAGTGCACATGCGTTCTATACCTGTGGAGCAGGATCCAACCATTCTCTGTGCAGTGGTGGCCTCAATCACACCTGGGTTTGTTGGGGCAGAACTTGCAAATGTAGTCAATGAGGCTGCCCTCCTTGCTGCCCGTCAAGGTATTCTGCTTCCTCAGATTCAAGAATCATGTGGAACCATGAACCAGTGGAAGTAATTCAGTTCCCTTTGTGTTCTTACTTCACTGGCATTTTGCTCAACTCAGTCATTTTGCTATTTTACCAAGATTGAGAGACTGAAATCTAATTTGCAATTAACAGTGCATTTTTCTCTTGTGTTTGGATTGTTCCAAGTTTTCAGAACTGTTGTCAGCTTGGAAAGGTGGATGGATAGAGGGAAGAACTAGAATGAGTGTCAACTGTAAATGGGTATTAGCAATGCCACTACATGATTTTGCTCCTGCAAACCAACCAGGTGACAACAGCTTGAATGAAAATTTCAGGTAAAAACTGAATGGAATCTCTGGTATGCAGGTCGCACAGCAGTAATGTTGCAGGATTTCAGGGAAGCTGTGCTCAGAACCAAGTACGGAGTTGGAGAGAGACCAAGGGTAGGAAGTGTGGTTGAGAAGCAGTTCAACCAGTGGTTTAGTTGGATGTCTAAAGTACAAGACAAGTCATCGAATGAAAGTGGTGTCATGCCTGGAGGATACCGAACCCTCCCCTTTGGTGGCTAGGATCTCTGTATCCTCCTGAAGGGGATCAATTATTTGTCTCTATAATCATTGACTCCTTTAAACTTACACACTATTGTTGGGACAGTAGGGGTCAGTTGTGAACTGATGTATTATCACCATGATTCTAAAAAAAGCTTTGCAGCTATATACAGAACACCTTAGATCTTCCACAGGACTGATTATCCATGTGCATCATCATGTCAAGAGCAAGCATGGAATTGAATTGTACCCTTGACAACAGGAAGTAATGTAAGTGTTTACAAAACAAAAACTCTGTTGAAAACCCTGAGTCTATTTTCCTGCCATTTTCATTTCTAGGGATATTTTAAGTCAATTTTTGTTCTGTGATGAGAATGGTTGTGACAAATCTGAGGTGGAAAACAGTCATCCCAGAATTAAATCTTTGATCAGAATTGAATGATTATACAACCTGCTACTGATTGTGTGGATTTTGTCTTCTTTTTTGTTTTTGGTGGTGATTTCTACATCACATCAAGCACTTGGAGAAGTTTCTTCTTAGTATGTTTGGAGGGCATCTTATATTTCTAATATCCCTCCTAGAAAAGATCAGGGCTCTTGAAGGAGCTTCTTAGTATATTTGGAGGACACCTTATATATTTGAGTATACCTCCTTGAAAAGACCAGGACTCTTTCACCTACTCGTCAAGAGTTGGCTTTTTTTTTTTCCTTCGTTATTTGACAATGGTTTGACAAGTAGGAATGTTTGGAAAGCTCTCTTACAATTTGGAAGACTTCTTCCATCCTGTAGACAGTCCTCTTGACTTTTCTTCTCTTTCCACTATTTCCTTATATTTCAAAGCTTTCTTAATCCTTTAACAACATCGACCTCACATGTAATGCAACCTATTAGAACAAGAGCAGAGCTGTGAAAGCTACAGGAAAATAAGCGAAGCCCCAATGGCCGATACCATGTGGGGTTGGACTGGATAGACTAGTGCCTCTTTCTCGGCCCTTTATTTTCAGGATGCCCCCACCTTGGGGGCTTTACAGTACACTCAACTAGTGCCAATTGATCATCAAATGAATGTGCAATCAATATCCCGTTCTATTGATTTTATTTGTTTTTCCCTCTTGCACAAAATGCGGGAGGTAGGACTTCACATTGCGTGCACCAACCAGGATTCAAAAGTATCATATTCTAACTATGGGCAAACAAAGCTCAATGGCTTGCAAAATCATTGCACAGCATTGTGTATTGAGTTCATCCCAGTTCCTTGGCAGTGTTTTCTATTCCGACAAATTTTGTTGTTTATTCAACAAAAAATTGGAAAATTATGTGAAAGATAAATAAATTATAGCGTTACTTTGAATTATTGTGCTAATGTTTTGGAAAAGATCAGCAAATTTTTATATCACAAAATCGGAGGAAACAAAAAATCCAAATCCTTGGGATTCTTGCTTACTATTGCTGAATGTTTGGGATGGCTTGGGAGGTCATGTGTGATGACAAGCCCTGACTTCTTCTCTTCTTCTTGTTGTCCATAGTTCAAACTTCATATGGCATAAAAGCCTCGAATCAAAAAATAAATGAATGCAAAGTGGAGTATACATAGTGCTTTCTCTCATCATCATCCCTTGGGAAAGAATTAACTTGAAGAATTTTACAAAGAGAATCATTTGTAATGGATAAATTCTTTGGAATCAGAACCAAATCAATTTAAATATTTTTTTTAAGCATATGACAAGTTATGATACAACATCTATATAGTCTCTTCTTCATCTTCTTCGGGTTGGAAAAAACTTTGACCCTTGGAAATTGACACCCCTTTCTCTTTGACCCTGATGTGTCTATTGTAATACCAAATATTACATATATTTTACTAGTTTGCACATTGCTTCTTTTTTACACAAAGAAGTTTTATTTTTCCATTAAAGTTCTGGCAATCCAATCCCCCAACCCAGTTTCAACCCTCTCAAAAAAAAACAAAAAACAAAAAACAAAAAAATGTTCCAAAAAAAAAGTGAAGAAATGGTGCAACTTCTAGTGCTGGACTCAAACAAATTCAATGAGGTCAAATTGATACATAATTCTTGATTCTTGACCCAACAAAACAACCCAAAACAAAAGCAGCTTGTGCTTTAACCTTGTCATGTTGTGTGTTGCTAAACACGTGTTTGCTCTGGTGACTACCTTGTGTCCCAAGGGATCATGGCCCATGTCCGAATCCTTTCTATTATGCATGGTGTCAAGATGTCATTCCTTTGGAACTTTTTTTTGTGAGTGCTTGGGTTGTCCTTTACACCTCGGTAAACAAGGTGTGTTATACACAATGGCCCTGCCATTAATTTAATGTGAACTGTTGATATTGTATGGAAAATTGTTCATAGCAAGGGGAAAAAATTAAAAATAAATCTAGTTCAATGTACATAATCATGTTGTTGTAAAAGGAAAATTATCATGATTTTATTTTGATTTTCTTAACATCACATTAGTTATGAGAAACCCAAAAGGGATCTCACATTAAATGATGGACATGTTATAGGAACCTATCTAAACATTTGTTACCAAACCAAAACCAATAGGTAAATGTCACAACATGATTTTCAGTTTTTTGTAAATCTAATGACTTTTTTTTCTCAAAAGAAAAGTGAAAAAATATTCCCTTTTCATATTTATTTTTCACATTTGTGCAAAATTTCAAAAAAAAAAAAGAATTCATCCGGACATGTGTATTTGAATGTTTTCAATCACATTGTCACATTTTTTTAAGGAAAAACACAGATTTTTGACAAGTGCCATACCCATTGTCGAAGAAGTTAAGGAAGCTAGTTTCATATTTAGTTTTGTGAGTTATGGATTGGTGACAAAGTCACTTGGGGTTGGGTGCACGGTTGAGGAGGTGGCACAGAAAACAAAACGTCAAAAGATGAATGTGAATCATTTTACAATCAAATTTGGATGAATCATCTCACCTCGTTTCTAAGGGGCAAAATCCCTTGAAGGGATTATACTCTATAATGAATCTCAACACAATATCCCCGTCCTTACAAGGCAGGGCCAACAAAACAAGCCACATGGAAAGTTTGGACATAGTTCGGCATGTGGGATAAATGATCTTTTTGGGTTAGAATGCTTTGATATTCCCACCTCACTTTCAACACAAAGGAACCCTCCCCCACCCCAACCCAACCCAACCCAGCAACTCCATAGAAATCCCTTTTAGTGGTAGAGTTGGTGTGAATCCGTGTGGTACAAGTTAACTCTACCTTCAATAGTACCTAGATTGTTCAAGTGAACTATGACATTTTCCAAAGGAAAGACTTGAAAAAAAAAATTTTTAAACAAATAATCACAAATGGTCGGTCGTAAGTTATGTCTTAAGGTCTAACACGTATGCAATACTTGTACACCCAAATGCCTTAACCCTTTTCCTTCCCCACCCCACCTCAAGTCATGCAACTAACTCACTCATATTGTTCAGACCGTAGAGTAGTGGGGATTATGTAAGCATGACTTTGTCATATGTATTAGCTGAAGCATAAAACCAAAGCATAAAACCAAAGAAAACTCTCTTGAGGCCTTGAACAAATAGCTATATTACTTGCAAAAGCTAAGTGTAGAGTGAGGACCCGGCAGCAGGGCATTGCTGCACCTTGGGAACCAAGGGCAGAATTCCGTGTTCGGGAAGGCTCTGGGCCCCTTCGTGCAATGAGGGGTAGTAGTCGGTAGATTGTGGTGCCAGGAATGGTAGCATCCAAGGGCCTTCCTTGGGATAAATACTGACGGTCATGGTCTATTCGATTGCGCACCGAAAGTGGATGGCACCTTTATGCGTAAGGTGGCGTCCTCATCTTGAATACATTGTTCAGTTGGATAAATGGTCGCATGCCGCATAATGAAAAAGGAATTGCTTGTATAATGCCCATGAGTCATGGTCTATTTAGTACCTAAAATATTTGTAGATGGTGTATAATATAGTGCCAGGGGGAAAGCATTGAAATACATAAATAAATTATTATATAAATTATTTTAATTATTTTCTTACAAAATTAAATAATTATTTTCTTACAAAACCAAATAATTATATAAAATTATGGCCATTATTTTCTTTTTCTTTTTTCGATTTTGTGATGTAACTGAAGTGGCAATCATCCATAAGAATATTTAGGGGAATTTGGCTATAATGTTTATATGAAAGTGAAAACATTCTATACTGTTGGGCTGCCCACTTGAACCTCATTAAAATGTGCCAATTTTTATCCATTTTTCCCAGGATGTGGCAATTAAAAGCCATAAAAACTGCATCTTTTATTTTTCCAATTTGCAAATTGGCAAAACTTTGCCACACAAATAAAATGTTGGGAAGGACAACAATGGCAAACTAGATAGTGAATTAGGTGGGTAGCAGAATTTCCTCAAACACAAATCGAAAATGTCATAGATGGATATTATCGTAGACAACTTTAAGACGCTTTAAATCCAAACCTTTGACATCACATAGATCAATATTTGTGGGCTAAATAAAGTGTTAGAAATCAACATGGGGGACACCGATAAACAACTTCACAAATTGTTGACATTAGAAGCTAATGGTAGCACTAGATGACATGCAAGGATCCCCAAAAACCTTTAAGAATTTACGTTGGAAATTTTTAATGTAAAAATTAGTAGAAAAAATAAATGAGACTTTGAAGAAAGGATTTATGGACAAGTAATTCAATTCCAAAGTAGTGTACGAGACCAAATTGATATTTAAATTTGTGGCCCCATCTGAAGTATATAGTATACAATTAGCTTTCAACAAAAACCATGGTTTTCTTCTTGCAATTGACACACATCACAACTAATTTGATTTGATCGAACTAGTGTTTTTCAAAGGCACCTACATGCTTAATTCACAACATGTTTTCAACATTAAAAGTCATGGAGTAGGGTGATGATATTTATACTTCGCACCTTATATTATGTTGCTACTAGATTTTCGCAATGTTTATGATTTGTTAGAGTACATGGTTAGAAGGGACAAAAGTGAGCAATGGTATTCACCAAGATATTGTGGATCTAGTAATGGATTACATGGATTTTAGACTTAACTGTGACTCTTAAATGGCAATAGTCACTAATTGGGTCCCAACAAAAGGAGTTGGTGGAATGTTCAAAATAAATAGGGAATCTCACAACATCAGGTTCCTTTACCTCCCCCCATCCTCACCGAATTATTTAGGCAATAATGGGATTTTTAGGTCATGACATAAAAGGAAAACTTAACCACAGTGATTGAAATATTGAAACTCTTAGGAGATGGCAACTGCTTACAAAAGTATGAATTTGTCAAAGTTTTGCCTTTGGCTCTACATGTAGAGATAAATTTAAATAAGTATTGAGATTTATTTATTGACCACAAGCTAAGACATGTCAATTAGGGAGACATTTTTCAATTGATTTCATTGTAAACTGTCTCCCTAATTGACATGTTTTCATTGAAACTACATGATATGATATTTAGGATTTGATTAAGGGATGGAGTCCAAACAAGTTACTCAAGTATATTGAAGAATGGGACAAGTTACTCAAAATTGCTTGTATTTTTGCAATTCATTTCTGTGCCTATTTTAACATTTCTAAACATTTTTAAATGAACCACTAAATTTTGTGGCTTCTCCAAGATGCTAAATCTTGTTGACTTTTACATCATACAAGGTGTTTGAATTTGCTCAATCATTTTGCAGGATCATTCACAAGGCTTAAATTTGGTTATCATCCACATTTGTTTGTTCATGATGTTGTGTGGAATTTGAATGGTATGGCATTATCATCATTGATCCTCAAGAAGGGAAGTTTCATCATCATGTCTTGATGTAACAAAACACCAAAATTCTTGCAAAGGTTGATCAAATACATTGTCCACATGTTGATTCAATTGCTCTTTTAGAAGCACAACTCTCTGTTCCCAAGTCATTTTTGCTATCAACAACATTAACAAATTTTCCTTCCCATAATTAAAATGATGTACATAGGTACTTTTGATGTGTTTATATGGAGGATTGGAGGGGGTTATGAAAGGCAAACAAGCATGTGACAACATGATCAATGGAAGTGTTCTTTCATCACCTATGAAAGTTGACAAGGATTTTAATTCTACTACAACAATTTCCTTTCCAATGACATGATCCAAATTGCACTTAATGAACTTGCCAATTCTTGAAAGTATAATCATAAATGTTTTAATTAGGGGTAGTTCGTTTGTGACAAAAAAAAAAGGAGGCAACTAAAACCCCAAGTATTCTATACATATAGTCATTATTTCCAAACAATAGATTCATGGACCATCAAAATATAGTTCTACTTCTTCCATCTTGTTATCACCTAAATCTTCATCTAAATGATAACATTGTTAAATTCGTCTCTACTGACTGGCTATGGATCCTCTTTCTTGGTTAAACCTATCTTTGTACCTTATGATGTTTTGTAAAGACTATTGGATTAGATTTTTCTGGACTCTCTCAATGGGCCATCTTGGTCTTACACAGAGTCAGCTTTTCACAATAACCCCACACATTCTTCCTCAACAACTTACTCAAGAATTTTAACATAGAAGAGAAGGTATCCCCAATCACATTGAATACCTCAGAGCTCTTGAAATAAAGATCTCAACTTTTTGAATACATCCAATTGAAAACCCACAGATGTTTTCCAATAGTTCACTGAGAAATTTAACAGAGAAAAAACAGTATCCCACAATTATACATATCTCTATTTATACGATGCAAATACTCTATTCCCCAAAGTTCCCAAGATGAAGGTCTCATCTTTTTGAATGGAACCCAAATTAAATCCCCACGGGCTAATATTTCCTCAAACCAACCAGCAATGCCCCCTATGGAGTTTCATCAATTCCAACATCTCTACTTATTTGTTCATTCATGTCATTCTATTATGTTTCAGATATTCCAACTCCAATATGCAACAAAAGAAATAATTAGAGTCAGAATGTCTGTTATAACAAGGGTTGAAGGCATTCTTCCCATCAATTCTTCACTTCTTAACACAATGATTAGTCACTCATCTATCTATTTCTTTTAGTTATCTCTACACACAGTTCATCAAAACACCAAAAGGTAAAATAGGCACTTAATTTCCGAAATCCCTTTCCTTTATAACCCGACATCCTCCACACTCTTCACATAATCTATCTTTATTTGCCTTTGCAAAATTTTCCTTTTCCAAAACAATAGGAAAATGACAAATAAAAATCATCGCACCTGCCATTCTGGACTCTTGCAACGCAAACTCACACCACAAAACATTTGGTTGAAATAACCTACAATAAACAACACAAACACTCCCATTTTCACGAAAGCAAACACAATTTTATCAACTAACTCGTCTCTTGTAGTTTTATGCATTCAGTGGCTTGATCCACCAATTCATTAGGCCTTCATCCCAAAAGATTTTTATTGAACCTCCTTTCATCCCACACTTTGACAAGGAACATTTTTCTTCATTTTGTGCACTCAAAATGACAGAGCATTTATAAATTATAACATTTCCTTTTGAATTTGATAAGAAATGCTGCCAATGACTAGGGCTAATGACTCTTAGGTTTTTGAAACTTTTAGCACCTAGCTTTGTAGCACTTGGTAGTTCAAAAATTTGAATATTTAACACTTCATGCAATGAATTCCATCTGAAATCTTTAAATAATTTAATCATTACTTAATCCAATCAAATACTATGATAATAAAAAGTCATTAAATTAAAAAAATAAATAAAAATATTACTTAAATTAAACTTTTTCTCCCCAAACATTAAAAATGTTTTATTATGTTTTCCATTGACCAAAAGCTAAATTCATCTTTTTTCCATCATTGTAATAGTTATTCATGTTTTACTTGGTCGATAATATGGCATTGAGCTTTAATGGAGAATGGGATAGTTTGAGTGTACATGTTTAGGGAATACCATTGTGAAGATGTCAAAACTTGACACAAGGAATGAGGAAGTTATTAGTTAGAAAAGGAGTGACATAGTTGGAAGAGAGAAAGGTATGAACGAATGAACAACACAAATAGACAACAAATATATTTATGATACAAGTGTAATGCCATTCCAAATTAGATAAAATCCTTCCCACTCTTCACTTTCTTTCCCTAGTATGTTCCCATAGGGTTGCCACATATTTCATCATTGTTTATATCAAAATTTTCATGTCCATCTAGTCAAACATCACACGAAAATCAGTTAAACAAATACCATAGACTTGAATGAGGTAAGTTAATCAATTATTTTAATATATGTACATAACATGGATATGAAAAGGCACATGATAATTAACATGTGCCTTTTCATATCCTTGAGGTAGGTAGGAGAATGGAGTGAGACAGATATTAGGAATGGATTGAAGTAGTTAGGCTTGGAAGAGATAGGAATGAACAACACAGACAAACTAGCCTAGATAACATCATTTTGATTCTATGGATTGTATGCTGAAATGAAATTTAATAAACATTTTAATAAATTATTCAACGCCCCATTACTGAATCCAATTGGGTACTATGGTACCATAGCCTAGGGTCAGGTTCATGGTTGACAAAAGAAAAAATATTTTTTTCAAAAAATGAATTCATTTTTTAATTTTGAAATTAAAAATATACATTTTTCCATCATCTACTGTATAGGTAATGAAATTATTCGGAGTGTAGCCTATGATAATTATGATAATTTTCAACATATCAACATCATATTTTAAATTTTCATTTCACTATTTTTTAAATTATTTAATGACGAAACTGACGTTTAGGGTAAGGTATTTCATTTGGGCATAAAAAGCCTCTAAACCAATAGGCATATTGTAGTACCTTGGCAGCTCCAATAGATGTTTGTCAATTAATTATTTAATTTTAAGAATTTCATTTTGACAAATGAAATATTCCTGAAGATTCAATATTTTCCTTTATAAAATTGTGTTCTTCAGGAATTTTTTAAAATTTTTTTTTGACAATTCTGAAAAAAATATAAGTAGCATTGAAGCTGCCCAAGGTAGCAGGGTATTAAAGATCAACATGTGAAATGCTTTGAGGACCGGCGGTTCTCTGATTCAGAGATAACTTACAGTACAGAAACCAGCGGTTCTCTGATTCTAAAGGAACTTGAAAACCAGAATCGATGGTTCTTTATTTAAAAAATTCAAATAACCGCACAACACTGAAGCTTTCCCTCCTCTGAGTTTTTTTTAAAAAAAAAAGGTAACAGAAAATAATAGAAGTGTTTAGGGGGGAAGTTTTCCCTCTTCCAGCTTTTTTTTAAAAAAAGAAAAAAAAGTGAGAAAATAGAAAATTTTCAAAACCCCTGCCCGTGGTTATCATAGCAAAATGAAAGGTAGGAGTATGCCAAGTGGCAGTTAGCCATTGGCTGTTGCTTAAATCAGATCTTCCAGATAAAGATAAAGACTGCCCCCCCCCCGTTCCGCCCCTTCACACCCCCGCGCTGTCCATGGAAGTATTTCATCCATGAATTCGTCACCCGTGAATCATAATCTGAAAAAGCTTCTGTCCCCCCCGAGATCTCATCCACGAAGGTACAAGATCGCGGGAACAGTGAATTTTGAGCACTGCTGTCAGAGGTCAAAGAAGTAGACTTCTAATCTTTACCGTTAAAATGCTGACGTTTCTGTTGGACTTTAAATCTTCACCGTTGGACTGTTGGCAACTTTTCGTCCCGACATTATTGTCGTGTGAATAGGGACCTGTTTAGAAACTCGGCTCATTAAAAGCGCGTCAGTGTGCAACGGCCTGACTACCGGCTTCTCCGGTCACCGTGAAGGTGATTGGTCGCTCTTGATTGGGGAGATTTGGACCGTTCGATTGGAAATTCTAGGGAATCGTGTTCGTTGTCTTGGAAAGATGAAGAGTTGTGTAAAAGATCGTCTTCTTGCTCCGTTCCTCCCCTCCCCTCCCCGTTGCTGCTGCTTCCCTTTCTTAGAAGCGTTCTTTCTGGCTCCTCCGTGTTCGCGCTTTGCTTCTCTCCGTGGCCGCGGGAGCGTCGTTTCTTGGGGATCTGTGCACTCGTTTTTGTGTTTTTGAGAAGCGCTCGACTTCCTCTCTTGGTGGATACAACTTTTGCTTTTTATTCCGGAGTTTTTCTGTGTCATTACTGGCTTCTTTTTGGCTCGGGGTACAAGGTTTTGCTTTCTTGTTCGATTATTGCCGGAAAGATCGTCAATCAATCTCTCTCCCTCTCTCTCTTCTGCTGCCGCACAAGGGTGTCAGTTTACTTAAACGCCGCCTCCTCAAGAGCATTTGGCGCTGAATCTGGAGTTCTGGAGGTGTGTTTTGTGCCGGGGTTTTGTTGAAAGAGGAGCTTTGTTGTCTCTCTTGTTACCCTGTGTGAACCTTGTGCTGCTGAAGTTTTTTCTGTCTCGCTCTTTCTCAAGCTCGACGACGGAGCTTTTATGCTACCTTTCGAGGAGCACTTGTTTTCCTCAAGTACTTTTCTTCCGCGTTTGGCATTTGACGTCTTTCCAGTATTTTCTCTCCTCTCTGGAGGATTGATTCCTCGCGCATTCTGTTCCCTCCAGATCCTCGTGGTTTCGGGAGCCAGGCTATTACGAGCAGTAGGGCCTGCGGTTTTTCTCACAGGAGAGAGCTCGGCGTTCGAGCTTCCCGCTGCTGAGGAACTAGCTGGGAACTCCGATAGTTTTTTGTTGGACTTACAGATCTCGGTTTCCCGGAGCGCTATTTCGTTTTTGCAAACCCTTGGGAGGAGCGTTTGACTCTCTCTCTGTGGCACGCATTTGTGTTGCCGTTCGGCGTTCAAGGTTTTCCGTTGCTGTTGTAGACTGCCGGGAGCAACCGGGGCCGTGCGACTGTTTGGAGTCGTCATCAGTCGTGGCTCTGTGTTTCCACCGACGTTGTCCTCGGCTCCATTCCTGTCACGGCATTCTTCTTTCTTGCCTGGTGCGGCCTGTTTCTCATCACTCTCATTTGTCGCTGCGTCGTGGCTGTTTTGTCATTTACTGGTTGTCTTTTCTGAGCTCCGGGTCTCCATTTCTTTCTTCACGGGTAGTAGTGCCGCATTGACCTCTTCCCTAGAGGACTGGAAGATGTCTTCCTTGTCATCCGACCTTCTCTTTGCTTGACGCCAGTCCGACGGTCTTGATTCTAGATATAGATTTTCTTCGCAAGGTTCTTCTTCTCCAGAGGTTACGAACAAGAAGCATCACGGCGACTCGAAACTGTCGAGAGTTGAAGAGAAAATCCCCTTCTCAGTCCTCTTCGCAGCCACGGCAGTGTGTGACTGATCTCCGCACGCGTTGTGCAGTCGTAGTTATGGGAAAGGATGCGCAGTTCGACGGAGAGACAATGGTGGAGGTTTGGAGATCGCCAGCGCCTCCTCCCCCTCCTTCTCTTGTCAGCCCAGATGCTGCGAGCTTGATGCTTGAACAATCTAGCGACACTCTTTCCTCGCCCACTTCTGTCTTGGCGGACAACACAAACAACAAGGTCGAGTGGGAGGGCGTTGGAGGTCTAGAGTCGCTACAGTTGCAAGCGCTGAAGAACGTAGCATCACAGGGTGTGCTGTGGAAACACCCTACTGAAGCCAAGTCCCTGGTCTTCACACTACATCATGGGGGAGATGTGGAGGCAGATGGGAACTGTCTATTTACCGCCTCCCAACGAGCAATGCGGCTGCTGGAGTCCCCTTTGGAGGTGAGGTTGCGCACTGTGAAGAGGTTTCTGATAGAGTTCGAGGCGTGCATTATGGATCAGCAGATCATCAATGATATGATCAGCCATTTGTACACACCAGATGTGACTACTGGATGGGGAGTCCATGTAGTCCAGGATGTGAAACTTCTTGCCAGAAAGGCTGACAGAGAAGCATTGGATGCCAGCATTGAGGAACTTGTTCAGGTTGGTGTTTCAAGGTAAATGCTTCCTCTTGAGCCCTGTCCACTCCTTCCCAATCCACCCTCCATCTTTGCACAATGTAGAAGCTGCATCTTGATATGGTCCGTGATGAGGCTATGAAGGGGAACTGCCTGCTCAGAGACCTACAGCTTCAAAGCTGAAATCTCTATCACGCCCACCTGCAGCCTTCTTCTTGACATGCATTGCGTGAAATCTTGTATGCCTTGACCCAAGAAGGAAACTGCCTGGAGCTGTACAACTTACTGGCAGAAATTGTTACCATGCCTACTTGCAGCTTTCTTCTTGACTCAGACTATATGCAATCTTGTATGCCTGGAATCAAGAAGTAGCTCTATATCTGGCAACCAGCAGAAAGTGTGTACTGTAGGTTCTGTGATAAACAGGTTCATTGTCTTTGAGTCACTTTGCATCCTGCAGAGGTTGTGAGGGAAGAGGTGGTGTGATTGAATGCAGATTTCTAACTCATTAGTGGCCTGATTTCCATCAATTTTGCTGACCTTCTGGTCACTATGTAGCAGAGTGGTATGGTGATTAGTAGGGCAGATGACAACAGGATCCAAATTTTAATATCATTTGTTGTATTTTTTTCCATGTTGTGCAGGGACTCAGCAGCAGAATCAATAATGAAGGATCACTGCATTCCAGTTGCTGATGGTGAGAGCTGGGCCAAGTATATGTCATTATCTGGCAGTTACAACGATGAATACGACATAATTACTCTACAGTATACAGAAGAAGGATTGTTGGGTGTTGATGAGAACCGAGAAGGTCGAGCAGCAGCTTTTGGGGATGACATTGCCATCCAATGCCTGGCTTCAGAGTATGAGCGTGAAATTTTTGTGGTAGGTTATTTTCATTTGTGATTTATTGTATGCTGTGTTGTATGGTTTACGCTGAACAATGTGTTGAACAGTTCAGACTTCCCTGAGTTTACTTCAAGTCCTTCAAGCTGTCTTTGGAGCAGTCCATGGTTTAAAATGTTGGTCCATTGAACTTGTATTGCAACTTTTCTAAGTTTTATGTGGTCATAGGTGCAGGTGTTAGATGTCTCTTGCCTGATTTGGTTTCCTCGAAATCATGAATCAATGCTTTTGCTTGTGGGGGCTCCAGGTCCAGGCACATGGGACCGATGCTATGGTAGACAGCAGCAACTGTTTGTTTTTTCTTCCTCATCGGCCCAGCCAACAAGTTCAAGTTCGCCATCCACCTGTCTTCCTGTTCATGAAGGGAACAGGTACAACATGCACCTCAAATTTGATTGCTTTGAGGAATTTTAGCTAAATTGAATTTGAGCTCTGTTATGTCCAAGAGATTGTAATAAATTGAAGGAGCAGCCTTGGAGCTGAATTCAGCATCTTGTATGAGTACTTTGTGTTAATTGGAGTACTGATGATGAGGCTTGGGGTACTTTGGTGGTCAGGTTGGTGCAGTGCAGGTGCAGACCACTATGAGCCAATCATGGCATATTCTGCATCCCATCTACCGCAGGAAACAGCAGCTTTTGTGTTGTAGACATTTTGTTAATTACCCGAAGCCTGAATTTGTAACAGTAGCATTTGTCCACTGTCTTGAGATTGATTTTTTTCCCCTGATAAGTCTCTTATATAAGACAAATACAGGATGAGAAGGGCTTACACACCCACCCCCATTGAGTACCATAGCAACGGAGACTGTGAGTTTGGAAGTCACTTTGGGCAAGGATATGAGCTTGTAGCTGATGCATGCCTCTGATATAGGTTTTCGGCAGTGTGGATCCATAGATCAGTTCATGTTACTACAATGAGTGCCAGCAATTCCTGTCGTATGACCACCATTAGAGATGAGACAAATGAACCATACATAGATAGCCTGCCAAAGAATTATCACAATTCAATTTGTGTCTAGATGAGGTGTAAACTGTTTTGTAGAATTCCTCAAGTTTCAGAAGAGATATCAAGTTCTCTCCACTATTTTGTTATCATTCATGATTGAAATCCTGACCCAGATACTTTTCTTCTTCTCTGTGGTCCTCAACACAGATTTGTTTCTTTCACCCTGCCTAGTTGCTGAGGAATATGATCAAGGACCATGACATTGAGTAGCTTGATCAAGTTTGTTTCCATCATGTCCCTGGTAAACTTTCTTGCAATTTATGTACATAAGGAATGTACAATGTACATCAACTTGTTGAAGCCTTCGTTTTGTGTCTCCACTCTTGGAAACTCTTTTGCAATAACTACTACATTGTTCCACTATAAAAATATGTAGTGCCAGCCAACAGCAGACAAAATCTCCTGAAGCATGGCACATAATATGCTTGCAAATGTTACCGTCTTAAAATATACTGTTACACTTCTGCTTTTTCTCTGTAGTATCACAAAATCCGCACATTACAACGCTCCCATTGCCTTTGGATGTAAACTCTCTTGTGAACTAACTTGACAATACCTTTTGCTCTGGAAAACTGTTGGTGAAATTAACTGAAAACAAAAGCCCTAGAACAGGCTTGAATCGTAGGACCCTAGAAAATATACCTTTCCACCAATACATGAAAATGAGAAGAACTACTACTGCTCAACATGTATATTGCAATTTCAAAGCCATTGTATTCTACCACTAGTCTTCCCCCTTCTATTTGACAGGTAATAAACATAGCATAAACTTTTCAATGCAATAAATCTTTTGATATTGACAAAAACGGAGTACACTTCTGTTGACAATTAGTCATCATGGCACCCCGTATGCATCATTTGTGCTGGCACCCAGCACAAGTCTGATGCATGTACATCTCTGTGTTGAACCCAAGCAAGAGCCCATCACTAGCTTACTTCTGCATCTTTCTAAAAGCAAACACTACAAATAGGAGTGGGAATGTTTCCAAACATCTTCCCAAGCTACAGGATACATGTTCCTGTAGCTGTGAACATGAACAACAAATGTGCAGTTGAGTGGATGGAAAATGGAACAGTCTTGAGGTTCCAGACTTCTACAGTTTACTGCCAATTTCTATGGAATCTATGCATGGGCTAACTCTCTGATGAGGCAGCCACAACACTTCACCAAAATACTAAATGCTGTACGTGACTTGAATTGAACATTAGGGGGTAGGGTACAGCCACGACACTTCACCAAAATCATTTGCGCTGTACATGACTTGATGGAAAGACCAGTAGGGGTAGACATAGGACAAGGATGGGAACATACTTCTCAACCCCACAGAAAATTGTACTAAGTATCTCTGATCTCCAGAGTCTGGTTGCAGAAACCTCATTCTGCACTAGCAATACCCAGCTAGCTTCTCATTGCCACCACCCAAAACATAAGTAAACCTAGCTAGGAGTGCATGTCTAACCAGATGTTTTATGCATAAACAATCATTGGCAATAAATTGTAAGTGAAGAGTACATCAGGGATGGCATCTGGGATCCAAATGACTGGAGCTACCTCAGCCCATGTTTGTAATGCGGTTGATGGTTGAAAGGGCCCACTCTGCTGTCTCTTTCAACTGCTGATCGTCCGATGATGTGGACTCATCAAGGAAGTCCTTGTAGAACACTGCTCGCTTAAACAAGGGTGCAGCACTGGGTCCCAAAGTGTCAGCCAGATCTCCCATTACTCCAATTGCTGCCTTCATTACAGAGTCATCTCTGCAGCACCAACCAAGAGGGCATCAAAATAGGAACACAAACTTGAATGAAGATAGTAGCTGAACATAAGTGCTAGAAGGCCAGTAAAGGAGAGGTAAGGTGCATAGGCAACGCCTGGAAAAACATAAACACACTGTTTACATACAAGTTATCTGGCCCCAACAGGCAACACAAAAGAAGGGATACTGAATGGAAAAGCATCCACATTAGGTAACCTAACAGTGGTAATGGTAGAGTAATGTTCTACATGGTAAAAAACACTCAGAAAATCCAAAAGCACAACATACCTGTCTTTGTCCTGGTAAACAGTTTCAATAAACTGTAAGATATGACCTGCATAGGGGATCATCAGCTCAGCCTTGTTACTTTTAAAACCCTGGAAGATTCCAGAATATGCTTCAAAAATTCCACTTCGTAGCTGATTGTTGTAATCAATCAACTCATCATCACGAATTACTTGCTGGGCTGAAAGCTCAGCAGCCCCCTGGAGCATGGGCATGGCATAAATGAGGTATTTTTCAAAGTGCTCCCCAATTGCCAAGGCAATATCCCCAAAGCAAGAGAAGATGGGAGGCTTCACAGAGCGATGCAATTGGTTGCTGGATAGATCCTTCAGCAGTTGTGTCATGATACCATCACAGAAAGGTAGCACTTTGTCATCCAATGCACGACAGATATCACCAACCACACCCACTGTGACAGCACAGACCTGCAGAAAGTGAAGTGTTCTTTCAGATCTTTTCTTTGACACCAGATAAGAGAAACTACATGACAAAAAACAGAAAATCCAAAGCCAGAACGAATTACCAGCAGCTAACCCATCACTATGCACAAGACTTGTAACTTACAAGAATGCCTGCAGGATGAATCCTTCAAACACACCTGATACTCTTCAAAATTCTGGAGCCCCATTTCCAAGAACCGATAAAACTCTGTCATATACTTCCCAAACTCTGCACCTGTTGAATATGCCAATGCTCCAATTGCAAGCATAGCTTCTTCATGAACTGTGGCACTCCGACAGGCAAATACACGGAGGAACAAAGTCATCATCTGATCTGCATACTGCACTATTCCAAACTTGGTTGTGTCTGATGCTCCCAGCTTTTGGATAATGACCTGCATAAGCCAATGCAGAATTATGTTAGGTTCAAGGCAAGAAAACCACTTTTCCTCAAAAGCATTTAGCTAGAATGATGGAAAAGAATAAGAGTTGCGAGTAAGGGTAACAACAATTGCAATAAGAAAAATTAGGTCATCAACAACATCCATCTGATGTCATGAGCATTATTAGCTTTGAACTTGCCTGTAATACTCCACATAAAAGGGCCTGCAGTTCACTCTGCTTCTCTCGGTCATCAGAGGAGAGCACTGTCATCTCTAGTGTGTGGTTAAGCTTCTGCATAATCACAGGCACTAGCTGTATCACAATTGCTGCAGTGTCTTGTGTTGAGATTCTCACAACCTCATTCAATGTTTCATAGGCTGATGTGCGAAGTCGTGAATCACCTGCATCCTCCCTATCTGTTGTGGCCAGAAGTGCTTGAACAATATTTTGGAAAAAGGGTGAAAGAGGTGACAGAGCTCCTGTACTTTCCTCATACCCTTGTGCCAAAAAGTAAATCGCTCCACACACCTTCTCAGCCACATTAGGTGTGTCCTTGATGCTTTCTAACAGCACTGCAAGAATCAAGGGCAAATTCTCTTGGGTTATGACCGGGAATTGCACATTTGGTCCATGCAGAAACTCAAAAATCCTTCCCAGTGTCCATGCTGTGGTATCCTTCACATGGGTGTTCTCATCCTTCATTGCGCTCAACATGAAGTTCAGAGCTACATTCACCAGCGGGGCAAGTTTGGCCAAGGATGGCCCCTCAAGAATGGAACCAAAGGCATAAGTAGCTGCTTCCCGACACCGCCAATCTGGCTTGGACACATTCTCCTGCACATAGGGCATCACTAAGGGAACAACATCATCACCCACCGCTCTCGCCACTAAGCCCAAGCATGTGCCTCCCGCCATTGCAAGATTCCAAGCTCCTTCTTCTTGATCTTGGTCCTCATCCTGCTTTGTCAGAGTCTCCAGCAACATAGGCACCAAAGCTGGCAATGCTTGCTTGATGAATTGGAAGTAGGGCACCTCAGAATCCCCAGTGAAATCCTCCTCCTGAATTTCAATCTCCTCATCACAGATCGAGCTCCAGAACTCAACAGCCTGCAATGCAACTGGCTCCTCGTCTTCCTTTACAGCCTTGGATGTGATTGCAAAAATATCCTGCATGTAGGGTGCCAGTTTCTCATAGTATGTAGAACCAATCGAGACTAAACATTCAAAAGCAGCCTGCCTCACACGGCTGTCGGTGGACAGAGTCGCCTCGCACACTACTCTCATGATGTAATCCCTCTCCATGTCATTCTCGAAATTCGTTTGCGCGAAATCCAGGGCATTGTAAAGAGCATTAGTGGCCGCCAACCTGACATCGTTGCTGGTCTCGGAAGCATTCATGCCCTGCACGACGGCCGTCAAGATCGCGTTCACCTGCTCTTGCGCCAGAATCTCGGCCGAAACCTCCTCGCAGACATACCCTAGGGTTTCCAGCGTCGCTTGCTTGAGGTGCGCCGGCTGCTCCACTTGCGGTCCCCCCATGTTGGCCAGCAAAGATCCGACAAGCTCCGGCCATTCTCCCTGCGGAAGCTCAATGGCGGCAATTTTGGCGATCACCTGCGCAGATGTGTGTCTCGCATCGGGTACCACTGAAGACAAGGTTTGCGACAACGCGCTCTTGATCTGCGTCTTCACGGTAGGATCCAAAGACACCCATCGACCTACTAGCTCTTGTTTCCGAGCGGCCTCCTTGGCGTCCAAAGAGTTCTTGAGAATCAGCCCCGCGAGCTTACGGCTGTCAGGAGGTTTCTCACTATTAGCGAGCTCATGCGACAACGAGATTAGAAAACCAGCGAGATTTTGCTCCTGGAATTGCTTCAAGCTATCCTCTGCGAGCTTGCGCACTACGCCATCCGCCGACTGCGCGTTCAGCAGAACCTGCGTCACCTCCTGCGCCATCCTCTCCTCGTTTCCAAACACCCTCCCGCCGATTCCAACCTTCCACTACCGCCACCACGATCTGCTGCAGCAAGCAAGCCAGCCGCTCTTCAGCGCATCGATTTTTGTTCCGTTGCCTCCTGTTGTCCTCTAGCAACCTCGCAAAGTGCAAAGCACTGCGCGGGTGTAGTCGAGCACGAAACCTTGGCCGGAAACCCTAATCGGCAACGCTCTTGTACACGGCCGCCCGCGCAGGCAGCTGTCATACCCGCCGGATAAAAAATTTGATGCAAACAAAAGCCCCCGTCCCCCCTCCCCTCCATTTGCTTAGAACTTAGTTTTTCTCTAATCCCATATTTGATTATGGACTTTTAACCTTTTGTGAAAATTATTTATAATTTTGTGACCTAAATTTTTCCAATTTTGAGAATACTCCTCCGCCCTTGGCCCTTAACCCTAAGGTAAAGACCTATGAGACATTTTCTAGTGTATTTGGAGGTAACCTTATATAGCTGAAAAAGAAGAATGTTTGCTCCTTGTTATTTTTCATTTCCCCCCCCTCAAACACAAAAATGAAAAAAAAAAAATAAAAAAGGGG
>Ga0116231_10003748_pt1 | contig 31264 bp, 23 predicted proteins | sample S1TSphgellanicum_2_FD_89695 | JGI IMG/M metagenome (GOLD analysis project Ga0116231, IMG submission 89695) | Host-associated microbial communities from peat moss isolated from Minnesota, USA - S1T2_Fd - Sphagnum magellanicum MG | ecosystem: Host-associated > Plants > Peat moss > Unclassified... | reverse complement strand
TGATGACCATCCATAGGAAGATTTAGCCAAATTTGGCTGTAAATGAGATATGAAAGTTTTAAATTAAAAAAAAAAAAAAATTTTTTTTTTTTTTTTTTTTTTTTTTTTAAACAATTATTTAAATTTTTCAATATTTTTTTATAAATTTAAATATATGTTTTAATAAGTTTAACAACAATATAAAAGACTGTTTTTTTTTTTTTTTTTTTTTAAAATTTAAAACTTTCATATCTCATTTACAGCCAAATTTGGCTAAATCTTCCTATGGATGGTCATCACTTTTGGCTACATCACAAAATTGATTCCCAAAATAACACCAATGAACAATAAATTGACTCATAATCTATTAATTAATTATTGTAATTTCTATTTTATTTATAATTTTTCTTTTCCTCCTACAAACTCCATTTGATATTTTCTTGACTAATGTTGATCATCATGTAATATTAATTTAAATCATGAAAAACACACAAACACACACAAAAACAAGATGTTGGCTTTTCCACAAAATCATCTAATTTTTGTGATGTCATTATTTTATTCTTTGGGTGTTGAATTATTGTAAAAAAAAGAAAAAGCAAACTGAAATATTATTATATCATGGATGCTTTTTCTATTTTTAATTTTCACAAAAACAAGGGAAATTTTAGTTTTTGAGGATTATTGCCACTTTTTTTTTAAAAAAACAAATTCTGGCCATCTACTACATTGGCATGCTTGCCACCTACTCAAACTTCAAAAAAAATTGGAGGGAAAAAAAAAAAAAAAAAAAAAAGACCCACTGGAAGTTTTTCTGGGATTTTTCTTAATTATTAATTATTCTTGTTTTTATTTAAAGAAATTTAAGTTTAGGGTTTCAAGACTAATTTTTTGGCATTCAAAAAAGAAATAATAGCAATGTAAGGAAGAGTGTAGGGTTTTGCCACCTGACTACAAATAATAATAATAATAATAATAATTGGAATTATTTGTTGAAAATTCGTATAATTTTTCTTTAAATATTGGGGGGGAATCGCCAAATTTGGAAACCACAAAACTGGCAAAAAAACAAAAAACAAAACAGTAATATCAGCACTGAAGGGGTAAACAAAAATTTACTGTGCCCGGACGAATTACTGCTGCCCGATTCGTGACCTCGTACCTACTACCTACCCCACGTAAATTTTTCGTACCTACCAAATCTAGTCACCTACCAGGTGCCCCAAGTACTGCGACACTCGAATCTCTGCCCCTGCGCGCTCTCTCTATCTCCCTGCAACAGTCTTCGTGTTGCGTCTTCTCCAGACTTCAACACTTTTGCAGCAGTTCTCCTCTCAGTCCTTCTACTCCCATCTCTCGTGTCCGTCCGTCTTCTAACAAAAGTCATAGTATACAAAGTTCTCCTTTCCTTTCTTTCTTTTTTTCTTTTGGTTAAAGAAGTACGTGCATTCGCTTCTTCTTGTTCTTCTTGTTCTTCTTCTTTCAGAGAGACTCCGTACCGTCTGCCGCTGATGGTTTTTTCATGTCAAACATTTTTCAAGTAGTATGATGTAGAGACATCACTTTATTTACCCTGTCTATCCAGCTTATTAGACTGTTGTTGTTGTTGCATGCGATATATAGCTACAGACTTTTTTTTCCTCGATGACAGCGATTGCGCCCCCGAGGAATTAATCTTCTTCTCAAGAAGGAACTGTTGGTCTTGAAGCATTATTGAGTACGAGAGTGAAATTTTGTTGCTGTTGCGACAGGGTATCATCAGAAGACAAAGTCAGCTTCAAGGGCTGGAAGAGAATCGTCTTCTTCTGGTGAAGAAGAAGCAGCAACAGAGAACCGATAGTTTCTTCAATGTGACCAGTTTGGTATTCTTCAGTATTGCTAGTACAGTTGCTGCTGTCAGTTGCTTTGGTCGGAAAGAAACTTCAAGGGGATAGTACTGTTGACTCAGAACACATTCATCAGAGAAGCAGAGAAGTGCAGGCGACGTAATAGAGCTGGAGCTGCTGCGTGCGTCCGGCATCTTCATCGCCTTGATCTCTTTCTTTCTGCAATCATTGAAGAACAGAGTGTAATGTTGCTGGAAGCAGGCTGCAGCAATAGTCCGCAATATCGTGCTTCAAGAACCTCGAAGAAAGGATCCTAGTGCAAGGAGAGCAGCAGGAAGGTATACAAAGATTATCAACGACAGCACATTGCTTGAAGATGTGCACAGAGCGTGAAGTTGTCCGGGAGTTGTCGATGACCGCTGCTTCACCGAGCGAGAAGGACGTGGCAATGGAGAAAATTCCAGACAACAATCGGCCACTCAACCGTAGCAGGACTCCATCGAGATCGATGCCGTCACAAGCTCTAATGAGGAGCAGCAGCAGCTCGCCGGAAGTGAAGCCGGAGGCAGCAAGCAAGAGAAGAGTTCCGTCTCCTGCTCGTCCTCGCGAAAGACCCGTCAATCCACCGGCTCCTGCAGAAGAGAAGGCATTGGAGGGAGTAGACTCCTCTCTCGCAAGCCGTCATATGGGGAAGCCGTCGTCACCATCCTTTGTTTCTACACATCATCTTCATGAGGAGACTTCTTCGGAGGTTGTGAAAGCTTCGGCAGTTCCTTCAACTACTCAGGGAAGAGCCTGTTCATCTCCCGTTGCCGTCAAGTCTTCTGTCTCCGACACCACCGTCGTCTCCTCATCAAGCGTGCCCGGCCAGTTCGCGAAGTTCTCTTCCCTCATGAACCAGCTTGCAAGGTCGTCATCGCAATCCGTCAGTCTGGAGAATCGTTGTTCAGCCGCTCCATCTCCTGGACCCAGCAAGCCTCCACCTCTCTCCTCCTTGAAAGAGAGGACACGGTTGCTGCCTCAGGTGACTGCTAGCTCTCCTGCTCCTCGTTCTTCTTCTGATGCTAAACCTCGGCTCTCCGCGTCTACAGAACAACAACCTAGAGCTGCAACTTCTTCCTTGACTTCGAGCTTGGTTTCTCGCCCTTCATCCCCTTCAAGGACTGGCGTCGTCAAGCCCGCGCCGAGCTCTCTCCAGGCCCCTGTCGTCTCTTCCCGTAATTCCAACAAGCTAACTCGAGTTCCATCTCCTTCCCGGATCTATTCTTCTCAACCCTCTTCTTGTTCTGTTTCTTCTTCTCCCTCTTCTGTCGCCTTTGCCCGCCCTTCATCTCCCTCTTTGTCTCGACCTGGCTCGCAAACCTCTGCTTCTTCTCTTCGCCCTTCCACTCCTACACGAGTCAGTAGTGCCCCGCCTACAACTGTGATTGCAAAACCTCGAACCTCAACTCCCACTAGAACTATTAGTACAAAATCTCCAAACCCTTCTTCTTCCTCCTCTTCTATTCTCACTACCAGATCTGCCATAGCAGCTAAACCTTCTTCTTCTCCTGCTGCTACCACCACTAGTCCGAACCGTCCATTGACTCCCACAAGAAGCCTGACAAAACCCACAAAATCTTCAGTGACAAGCTCATCAACCCTACTAGCTCACCACCAGAACCAACCTTCCAGCTTTTCATCACCAAGCTTTGCAAATCTGAAAACTATGGCTTCAGCAGCTGGGTCCTCCCAGAACCATGCAAGATGTTCTTCCCCATCAGAGAGTCCCAAGAGTATAACAAGCAGTGGGGACTGCAGCAACAACTCGGACACAAGTTCTTCAATGAGTTCAGGCAATGTGGCAACCACAAGGAAGTTAATGCCAGAGTTTCAGGCTCAGCAGCAGCAGCAAATGGCAGCAGGCTTTAAACACATCCAAGCTTCACATAAAACCAGTGCTCGTGTTGTACCTGAAGGCTTGCCCATGTCACCTACTTCTAATGTCAAAAAGCGTTGTGGCTGGATTACTTCACAGAGTGGTGAGTCTTTTTCTTTCTAGATTCTAATCATCAGATTTGGCATCTTGATAATCTATTCATTGATTGGTTTTCTTCCTACCATAGAGAAAGATGAACATGTGGTGTTTTTATATGCTATGGTAAAAGGTTGCATTCCACATCTGTGTTCAGTCTTAACATTGTAGACACTTAGAAAGACCGGAGAAATGCAAGTGGTGTGTCTGTCAAGTCTCAGAATGTTGAGGTGATCTTATCTAATCAGCTTTGCATTTTTCGCCTGAAATTACTACAGATGCAGCATTGATTGCATATCATGATGAAGAATGGGGTGTTCCTATTTATGATGAAAGGTATGCTGCTCCCCCAACCTTGTTGTGCTCTCCATTTTTTCTCTTCCCAGTTTCAGTTGAAGCTATCCATTTCTCTATCTCAACTTGATTCTTATTCCTCTAGGAGAGTTGGGGAGGATGTCCATAATAATGTAGGGTTTTTTATGTAGATTAGAGCACTGATTGTTGTTCCTGGGATGAACAATGCAATGCAGGCTTCTGTTTGAGTTGATTGTGCTGGCGGGTGCACAGGCTGAGTTGAGTTGGTCATCTATACTTGCTCTGCGTGATGATTTTAGGTCTGTATGAGTGTGCCTCTTCCCTTCATTTTTGTTGTAGATTAGCAAATATTAAATTGTTGATCTTCTTCCAGTTAACTCAAATTCTTTGTTTCTTGACAACTTTTTGTGTATGGTGGGAATTTTCAGATTTTGATGCAGCAGGAGTAGTAGTAGTAGTAGTGGCAAAGTTTGAACCAAAAGGGAAGATTCCATTTATTGGGATAGAAATCTCTGTTTCAAATCAGATGCTCAAATTGCTGTTTGTTGTCAAATTTTCTGTGCAGGGATGCATTTGCAGGTTTTGATGCAGCAGTAGTGGCAAAGTTCAATGAAAAGAAGATTGCTACTTTAATAGCCAATCCTAGGATCCGGATTCCTGAGGCCAAAGTAAGGGGAGCCATTGACAATGCTAAACGAGTTCTTGAGGTTAGCCTCAAATCATACTGAACCTTTTTTCATAGACTGGTTTGCTGTGCCTTTCAGACATAAAGCAGATGTACATGAACTAGAAACAATTGAGTTATTTCATGTGGACAATATGATCTAATGCAGTATTTATGTGTTTGCAGATAGAAGAAGAGTGTGGCTCTTTGACAAATTTCCTTTGGAGTTTTGTTAACTACAAGCCAATGGTGAGCCACTACAAGCTCTCCAAGCAAGTTCCAGTAAAAACACCGAAGTCTGAGGCGCTCAGCAATGAGCTGGTGAGACGAGGGCTTAGATTTGTAGGACCCACAACTATGTATGTACTGATGCAAGCTGCAGGTCTGGTTAATGACCATTTGGTGACATGCTTCAGACATCAAGAGTGTGCAAGCATGTATGACTCGCCACCTCTAGCAGGTGTACACAAAGAAATCCAACCAGAAAAGGAGAGATGGAGTCAGACGGATGAGAATCTTTCATCTTTTTCTTCTCTCTTTGGTTCCAAGACTTCACCTGCTTTCGAGCCTGGACCTTGGTTGAACCTTCCAGTGCTGGACACTAGCAGCAGGCTGAATTCAGCTCCTTGTGAGCCTGTGTGGGCTGAGCTTCCAATGATTGAAGAAGCTTTTGAGGATGAGATGGAGAAACAGACAACATGAGAACTGGTTGAATCATGGAAGTGGCATGGTGATGGTGTTGGTGATTGTTCATTTGCATCAGGAATGAGCTCCATTGCAAAGACACTACTAAGAGGAGCAGATCTGTCTACTACTCACCGAAGAGTTTGTTGATTGGGTGAAGAAACTGGAATGCTGTGATACAACTATCAAGATGTGAACTCAAGCAGCAGGATTTTGCCAACTGGATGTATACCCCTGCATCAACAATATGGATAAGGAGATTTTTGTTCTGACCTGCTCCCTATTTAACATGCGTCCCTGTGAAAAATTGCAGCAGAAAGAATTGGAAGGAAACTTTTACTCTTGCAATGCAGAGTCCTGGACCCAATCTTCCCAGCTAACTACTGATGCAAAATGAAGTGCAAACAATGTCTGTGTGGTGCAACCCACCAACAATGCAAAAGTGAAGACTGGTGGAGAGTGCGGTGATGTAGATCCCACAACTTTTTATTTTGGCCTCCAGGCAAGCTTGTAGCAAGAGGTGGCATATATTGTACTTTACTTTCCCTTGAAATTCAATCTTGCAGTATGTACAAATCTAACAGTACTGAAGCAAAAGAGTGAAATCTACAGGGATGGTTCGCAAGGGTATTATCTATTTAGCTTGCATGGCATACTGATGATGAGATGTTAGGCACATTTTAGAAAACCATTTAGGAAGCATGAAGGAGTTATGAAACACAAGTATAATGGGTGTGGTGCTTTAAGACACTGTTGAATGTGCAATGAACAGAGTGTGATAACAGGCAACAGGACAGGTCTTGCTTGTGAGATTTTCAGTTTCCAACTTTCTACGTGCAAAACTTTGCAATGATTGATGTTTGTTATGTGGGTGTAAGTCTGTAATAACTTGCTTGTTGTTTTGGCAAAAAGAGTGGTGAAAGAACTTGCACTGGGAGACACCTTGCTACTCGTTGGAATGATGGCTTGGGGCATGGCAAGCACCAACATAGTTGCCAGGCTCCATAGCCATTCCAACATCAACAACCATTGTCCATTGAAGATCATACAAACAACCTAGTTGTACCTTTGATCTTCCTAGGAAGGCCAAGCAGCAGTTTTAGAAAAAGTTTAGTGCAGCTTTGAGAGATGAAGTCTAAAGAAGTTGTTCAAAATGCAACTATTTTAGCTCTCACTTGTGCTGTGAGGTCACAACAATCCATAATCACTTATGCAATAGTTCACTCATGGACTGGTCTACATGTCTATGTTGTGTGAGATTGGCAATAAGAATACCCTGGCAATAAGTGAACCCTAAACCCTAAAACAAGAAGGAACTTATTTATCCCCACTTACTCACCCACTATTGACCCCTATAGTCTAATAATGAACTAAACCTACTAAGACAAAAGAGACCCAATGTTGTTATCAAAAAATGTGAGTATTGTAAAAATCTTGCCATTTTTTACTTAAGTACCTTCTATCCTTTGATGATATTATAAGGTGAACCCTAAATGCAAATAAATTGCAATAGGTGCTGAAAGGCACATTGTAATAGTACACAAATTTTCACAAATTTTCAGCCATTGTATAAGTATTAAAACCAAGCTCCTAGTTCGCAAAATGCAATACTTTCATTTTCTTGAAAATTATAATTATATTTGTGACAAAGGGAATGAAATACTCTCATTTTGTTATATTAATTTTTAAATCTTTTTGTGAAATTGATTACAATACCCTCTCGTTTGTTATATAGACCTATAATTCATGGTAAATGAATGCATCATTTGATACACAAATAGACTTTCTGCTTTTGAATGAGAATGAATTACGATACACCTTAAATATACAAAGTTTGTAATCAAGGTGCAAAGGGAAGGAAAATGTACCCAAAACAAAAAACACTTTACCAAAATGTATGGGAATCAAAAAATTCTCATAACTAATCCATCAATGTACGAAAATCAATTGTACATGCTACTCAAACTTTGCAAAAGAATTGTTCCTAGAACTATAATTTCAATGACTAATGCTTTGTGCATATTGGTAGGCAATCTTGCAATTGGAGATTGAGCCACCTTTTATGTGTATGTTGGTGTTGCCGTTTTCTTCTTCTTCTTCCCCAACTCCCCATAACAACAATACAAAATTTAAACAAACTAAAAAAAGCTATGGGGAGCCCCGACAACATATGACAACCACCATGAATGTTGTCATGAGAAATGCTTAGCTCCCCCACAACAAGAAGATAGAAATAAAAATAAAACAAAAAATGCTAGTGAAATAGGAGTAAAAAAAATTTAAATCACATCAAACTTTACCCCTCATATCAAAAATAAACAATGAAACCCATAAAAGCCCACACCAACACACCAAAAAAATTAATTTTTTAAATTTTTTAAAATAATTTTTAAATTTAAAAAAATAAAAAAATAAAAAACTCCATGTGGCATCAACATATGATGACCACCATGAATGTTTTAAAAAAGGAATTTGAATACCCATCACAACAAAACAAAATGGAATATAAACACAAGTAAATAAAATTTTAAAAAGTTGTACAAAGTCTAATTCCTAAAAGTGGGAATGAATGATGACCAACCCCAAAGGCCATTACCAACACACAAAAAAACAAAAAAGGCTCACAAGGAGCCAAACTCCCTATGACAAAAGTGCAATCACAAAATAATGACCCATTGCACCCACCTCAATCAAAATGACATGGTGACATTGGATTGGTTGTTCAAAGAGAATTTTCTTTTAAATCATGATTTATAAGTTGATAAATAATAATAATGAGCTAAAAGTTGTTTATTATATTGTTATGTAAATGTATAAATTTATGAATATCATTCATGATCATGTCATTTTCAAAGCATTTCAAGTCATTTAAAAAATAACAATGTGATTTTTCATATTATATATTCATTAAAAATCCATTTCAAAGTTATCCAAATGTTTCCATAATATATTTTTAAAACATTTAATTATAAATACACCAAACACTTTCAACATTAACTTGATTTATCATTTTAAAATGTGAAAAGTTAAGTAGTGTTTACACTTTCCATGGGTTGTCGCAACCCCATTTTGAAGGAATTGTGAGGTCGTCAGTCACACTCCCGAAAATGGGACTTGGGAGTCCTTTGGGACTCTCGAAAACTCAGAGCGCAATTGTAAGGGTCAAAACACCTTGCATTGAGGCGTTTTTTTTTCCATTGGAAAGATGTCCAAAATGGCCTCGCATGAACCATTTGGACATCTGCAGCACAAGTTATAATCAAAAGAAGGGTCGGGAATCAAACTGGCAGTTTGACTCCCAACCATTAAAAGTTGGGAATCGACCCGATCCCGATGCGTGCAGGTGAAGTGCGACACACCGTTGAAAAGCTCTCGAGGACAGTTACAACTTTGGTTCAGACCTCGTCTCGATCCGAGTTTGGGGCGAGGAGTTATGAGCGTCCAAAGTCCCGGGAGTCCAAACCGGGGACAATTTCGGGACTCCACTTTGGGAGTCCCGGGAAAAAAAGCCATTTGGATGCAAGTGCGGCAGAGAGCTGCAAAAAATACTATATGGGGGAAGGTGGTGGCTTCCCCCGAGTCCAGGCTGTGGTGAGTCAAGTGAGTCCAAGGTAGCCCACGGCTTGTCCCAACACTAAAAAGGTGAAAAATGAGTTCTAACCAACTTGTTCGTTGGATTTGGATGCAGGACCGTGTAATTGAGTAAGCTTGTCCTTCTTCCTAGTCTATCTCGGAACTTTTAGCACGCCCCTCTCACCCCCTTTAATGCTGGAAGCTAGGAGCATGCCTTGAGTCTAAAAATTCTGCAATTTGAATGACTTAGTCCCAACTTGGGGCTAACTTGGGACTTGGGAACGCGTCATGGGTCGTTATATTGTGATTGCACTCCCAACAACAAAAAAAAATGACAATGACCATGAAGGTTGCCATAAGGACCTTGGCTCTCATTGCAATATGACCTATAAATACATACATTGGATCGTGCATTAAAAAATATAGTAGTTTACATGTCGAAGTTTCATGTTATTGTTCACATTCACAACTTATTATTGTCATTCATTTTTATTTGATTTTATAATTGGTTGACTCACCCTTTCAAATTTTTTTTTTTGATTGATTAATCAATTTTCATATTAAAAAATAATTAAAGGAGGTGCCTAGTGCCCAAATAACAAAGTGTGAACAAAGTTATAGGCTACTTCAAACTTACTAATCTACCTTATGGATGTGTAATGACTTCTTTTTTTATGAAATTTCACCAAATTTGACCCAAAAATCTAAAATTGTTACTCTTAACTTAATGTGGAAAAAAAGTTGGATTATGCAACCTTAAAGCTATTTCTCCAAAGGTAACTATAGCCATTCATAATCCATCTAGTTTTGCAAATATGATAGCCACTTTAACATCAACAAGAAATTTGAATAAAAGATGAATTTGACCTTTTAAAATACTCCATAATGTATAATTGCAATTCCAACCACCTTTATATAGATTAATTAATATTTGACCTTAGGTAAAACCAACAAATATTTTGCAATTGCCATAAATGAAAATGAACAATAATCAAAATTATTGAAAGCCATTGCAATTGGGGCAAACAATCATTAACTAACAAACAATGGTAATAGAAGTAGAAAGTTGGTACAACTCATAGCCCACATTGAAACTAATCGTGTGTTGTTCAAATCTTGTATCATACCACATGCACAACATGAACATGAATTGTTCATGTCAATGAGAGGTGTGGGATTATGGATGAATTAAATCAACTTTTCAATCCACATGAATGAAATTGGTGGTCATTACCATGTAGGATTATTTTTCTAGGATGCATAATATTGATTTATTTGTGATTTCAAATTGATGCAACATTTTATCCATTTCATTGTTCAAAATGAAGAGAATCAAGGATGGATTGGTTGAAAAAAATCATGAATTATGTTAACTACCTCTTGTTAAAAAGGAAGGGCATTAACGTTGATATGAAACAATATGGGTAAAGAAAAAGACATTTCTCCAAGTAAACACTTGAAACTATTATGTGAAGTTATATATGTTCAACACCTTATATAAATAGTTGAGATAATAGCTATCACTGGTTGATGGGTGCAAACACAATAAAACAAATCAACACATACCAACTTTAAGTGATCCTTATGACAATCCTTAAGGTTGGTAATTTGGTATTAGTAGATCGAGATTATTTACAATAGTTAAAACAAGGGGTGTGTCACATTGTGGCCTTGCCATTTACATTATAAAGTATCTTCAGGCAGAAAAATAATTATGGAAACTCAAATATTTGACCATGCAAAAATATAATCTTCAAAAATCCTCTAAAAGAAACCAAAATCCTTCAAGATATTACAATTCTATAAATAATCTAAAGTTTCAACACAAGCCAAAATATCATCTTTCCAAAATCCTCGTATAAAAATAGACCTATTACTTAGGGGCCAAAATCACTTAAGCTACTGTACTCTATAATGAATCTAAACACAATATCCTTGCGTTGGTAGGCAAGGCCAACAAAGCATTGGATATTTATTTTTTAATTAATAAACTTACATATTCATTATATTCATTTCAAGTTAGTCCAAATGTTATAATTATATATTAAAATGTTGCAATATAAATACAATGTCACATATTGATTTTGTTATTAAGTTTTGGTGAGGTAGCATATGGTCCGTGCACATCTAAATATTCAATTCTTCTCATGTTGCTAGGCAAAATGTATGCCTCATTTTTTAAAAATTTAAGGTTCTTTAACCAAAAGTTAAAAGCACAAAAAACTAGATGAAGGTAGATCAACCCTTTCTATATGGCTTGATTGTCACCTACAATTTTTGGTAATGACTTGCCTTCCTTTTACACCTTTAGATGTAGCCTTTATTTTGACAACATGTTTCCTTCAAATACCATCAAGCAACCATAGAAGGTCAATTTGTCTTTTTGAAATGGTGCCCTTAAGGAGTGCTTATAGTGTTGGTAAAACAAATCAATTGTTTCAATTTTAATTCGAAGTAACCCATGCAAAACCTACAACAAGGTTCATAATCAACCTGGAACCATAACCACTTGAGCACCAACATTTACAATTGGAAAATCAAACCCCAATTATAATATGTTCTTAAAGTGGAACTAGAACCATAATCCAATTCAAGAATGGGATGGAATTTGGAATTTGATCATTCTTAACCCAAAAAAAAAGGGTTTTGGGTTTATTCCAAGGTTTAAGGTTTATCGTTTTTTTTTCTTTTTGTGGGTGTTTTTCTTTCAGTGTTCTTGTTCTTCATGTTGTTTTTATATAGATTTGTGACCATTAAAAGGCTTCTGATTTTTATTGTTTAAGGTGATGAGTGAGTGAACATACTCCATTGGTTACAATTTATTAATGTACCATCTTGTGAGCAACTTTAATTGCATGGAGCTACCGGTTCAAATTTTGTTTGGCAACACAATGTTCTAGTTGTATATGGTGACAACTTACAAGCATCCTAGGTGCATTATTTTACTTCTTGCACATGGGAGATCCTTCTAGTGTGTTCAATTGGTGGTTATGTGATTTTTAAGATTTATGGGAAGGATGGTTAATGTCTTGTGGTTCCAAGGAGGAAAGTGAGTATTGATAGTAGGAGGTTCTATAATTTGCTGATGAAATAAATAAATAAAATTTTGTGAATGTGAAGGGTAACATGCAAAAGTTATGTTAGGGAGAAAGTTTTTTCATGTTGTTTCTAATTGGGTGGTAGCAGATCATACAATTGGACTTACTAATAAAAAAAATGTCATGGGGTTTTGAACAAATAGATTTCTAGCAATGTGATTATAACTTACTAGGGTTTGGAACAAATAGATCTCTAGCAATGTGATTATAACTTACTATAATGAACATGAGGGTGGAGGCAGAGTTTACACATGTGTGGGTAATTTTTTTTTAATGTTTTTTTTTTGTGTTTGTGGTGGTGAGATTGGGTTGACAGTTTATAAATCACATTCCATGTGTTCACAATGTGTCCAAGTTTTGTTAATTTTTTGAAATGTTTTTGTGAATGTAGGTGCCTTAAAATAAGGTTAGGTTGAGCCCACAAGTTCAATGTCCTTGTTTAGGGATAGGGTTTGGTTGCCCCATATTTAAGACTAAGGTTTATTATGGAGGTGACACATGATTTTGTAATTGAAAATATGACCAATAAGAAGTGCCAATGGGGTTACCAAGCAAAAGGTGTAGTTTAGACCACCCACATCATCATCTAAAATGGATTCTTCAATTTTTGATAATGATACAAATTTGATCCAATCCATCACATCATTGTTGTGGGACATGGAGAAGGGTCAAAACACGTAACTAAGAGCCAAAAAGGTCATTAGATGTTAGACATAATCAGTCGAAATCAAACATTTATTTTTTTATTACCATTTAAATCCATCGTAATCATGGCAAATTAGTCTTTTTCCCCTCATATGAATGTCAAGGAACTTATAATTAAAAATCCTTTGATCCAATTTTAAATTTTAGTTTTAAGTTAAGATGTTTGAAAATGTACACCTACTACGTCAGATGGAATCAATTTTGCAAAAGGACTCATATAATAAAAGAATTTTCATTGAAAAATATATGGATGATAAAAACATATTAGCCACATTCAAAAAACATTCATACTTTTTAAAATGTGGAATTTTAAAACTTAAAAATTCAAAGAATGTTTCAAAATTGTTTCAGAATTTCAAAGCTTCAAAAGTTTTTTACCACATATAAATGGGTTATAATGTACATGATGTATGAAAAAAAAGGTTATATCTTAGAATATAATAAAACTAAAAAAATGTGAAATTTAATTTTTGGCGATGACTAAAATTTTGATCATTTTTCAAGATGAAACATTGAATCTGTAAGGAATCTACACACTTTTCACATGTATTCAATAATGAATAACAAAAAAAAAGTGATGCATTGCGGAACATTTAAATATTTTTTACAAGTTACAAAAAAATTCGTTCAAAAATTCATTTTCATGTAAATTTTGTTTTTGGGAAAAAATACTTGCAATCCTTTTCCAAAGTAATCCTTTTAGCTCCTGATTACAAGTTTTGACCTAGGACATTTGTGAAACACCAAAAGGTCATGTTGGTATTTGAGAATTATTGGCACCATCAAACTATATGATTTCATATATGAATTTGATAGTTGTTGTGATATGTAATAAATGCACAATCCCCAAATATTCACACCTTTCATGGCATGAAAAATTTTGTTCCAACATTTAAAAGGGTTGCATATGGACGATTACCATGAGTTTATGTGTGCCCATGAGGTTGAGATCAAGGAATGGTGACTATATTGGTTGCCCAATTGTGTTTCCATTGCTAGAAGGACTAACCCCATGTGATATGTTGATAACTCCCAAAAGCAATTTGGTTAATTCCCAATAATCCAATAAGGTTTTTTTCACCTCATTAAACATGTAAGGTTGCTTTAAAATTGGATTATTGTCCTCCATAATCCATCAATTGAACCTAATTCTAAAAGATTGTATGAAGCACCTACATGAGGTGTTTGAGAGGTTTAGCAAACATGACCTTAAGCTTCATCTAAACAAGTGTTGATTCTTCCACACTTAGGTGGATAACCTAAGGCATGTCATTTATCTAGGTGGGTTAGGGGTTCAAAAGGCCAAGGTTGAATCCATTTCATAGGTTCCCCAATCATCAAATGTTAGTCGGTTATGAACATTTTTGGGCTTCTGTAACTATTATTGGCATTTTTCAAATTAAGGATTTAAGAACGTCGCCAAACCTTTTATTCAATTCATAAGGATCAACCTAGAATACATCTCAAATGAAACATAAAAGTAAACATTTTAAAAATTGAAAACATGACTCACTTTTGTGACCATTTTATAATGACCCATTTGGGGGCAACATTTTTGATTGCATAAGGTTAACAATGGTATGTAATTACCCAACTTGACAATGATGGCCAAAAGTTTATGGTGGCTTATGTTAGTTTGTTCAACAACAAGACAAAAGCAAAATATAGTTTGTATGAGGGGGAATGTTTTACTATTGTTTGGATTGTTTTATCATTTTGATGTTATTTTTATGGTAGTTCCGTTCACACTAATTACAAAACGCCAGCCACTTAAGGTTTTGATGGAATCAAATTGTCTCACAAGAAAGTTTATTAGGTGGGCCCTTATCATCCAAGAATATAACTTTAACATAATTCATTAGGTTGGTAGGGTTAATTAGGATGCTGATAGATTAAATCAAAACCCAAATTCCAATGAGGAGGATACCATAAAGGTTCATTGGCATGTTGACATTAATTTGGAGGTTATAACAAAATAACATGCCTTTATATACCTATGTACCTTTTGGGGGTGTTCTGGGGATGGACTTATATTAATATGGGTAACATGGAATTTCAACATGTGGACATTGAACTGGAGGGTGATGGTGCCTTAGACATGTATGAGGATGCATTTGTTATTACATATTTACAAACATGTGAAGTTCTAATTAAATTGACACCCAAGGAAAGTGACCAAGTTGTGCATAGGGTTAAGTGGTTCAAGTGGAAATGCAATTCCTTCTTACAAATGTTGATGGATGCATGAATGTGGGTTGTGCCTTGCCCAAAACAATGTGAAGGCGTTGTTAGAAAAATTGGGTCATTTTGGGGTTCAACAAACCTATAGTTTATTTTAGGCATAATATTGGTGGCAGGGGATGCAATTGTAGGTTCAATAGTTTGTTTATCAATGTGTGGTGCGTGATCAAGTGCAAGCGTCATGTAATGCGCCTACATTTCATCTACTACCATTCCTTGTCATGGGGTTTGATTATTGGTGGAGTTTGGATTTTGTCAACCCAACAAATTTGACAAATTACACAATATTAGTTATGTTGCACTTTAGCCACATAACTAAATTGTTGAACACATAAATACATTGTGTTATGTCACTTTCCATGGATGTGTTCATTGGCCCCAAGTTTTTATATTCGAGCTAGGTGATTTTACACTTGCAGTAAACAACACCAATTATGATGAATGTGACTACATGGGTGTTGTTTTACATGTGCAAAAGGTTCTACCATCTTAAATGTCTTTGTTGGAAGGTTGAGATGGTTAAACATGGAAGGACCATGTGCATAATTGGAATCAATTCAGTCATTTTCCCAATGCGAATGGCTGAATTGATTCATCTTTAGTAATGATCCTTATCAACCTACGATGTATGTTGTGTGGGCAATCTTTAAAGGCCACCACTATGTTGACTTGTGATCAATATTCTTGAAGGTGGCATATGGGATGTCTTGTGCCACCATCTTAAAGGTATTGGTCAAAAAATGGTTTTGTCCTAGACACACCAAATATATATATATATATGTTCTTATGATTGTGTAGTAAGATTATCCTAAGTTTTTCCTTCATGATGATTCACACTTGGCTAAATATTTGGGGGGATTATAACTAGGTGATTAACAATGGGCTAACATTTGGATTTGATCGACTAGTCCTCTCACCTTAGAATAGGTGTTTATTGATTGTGGATTTCACAACAAGTGTTTCCTACATTATTATTCGGTTCTAGTGAACCTTAACCCCAAATAAGATGGTGTTTTAAATATGATGTGCCAATCAAGGTGTTTTTATGTTATTTTGTTTGGTGTGTGGACAATGATAGGTGTAGGTGTTGATTTGGTAGCACACAACAACTATTAGGAATGTTAGTTTAATTATTAAGTTGAATCGTAATTAGGATAATGATAAGTTGGGTTAGTGTTGTCAATTGTGTTTTAATTTGGAGCTAATTCATGTGTGAATGAGGTTTAAACTATTTAATGTTTGCATATATAATCCCGAGTTGTGGTTTAATCTCAAATCACCAAAATTCTAAAACACATTGTGTTTTTTGTTTTACAATTTTTATGTGTTATGTCACTTTTCTTTTGCCCTTGGTTTTGTGTGTTGTGATTTTTCGTTTAATGTTTTGAGTTTGGATTCCTATTTGTTGTAGGTGAATCTTATTTTTGTTTAGGAATGATGCTTAGTTTGGGTGTTTTAATATTATTTTGTGTTGTGCATGGACAACGATAGGTTTAGGTGCCAATACGATAGTGAACGACAAGTTATTAGTCTATAACCAATTTTTTATTGACAAATTGAAAATTATGTTATTCACCACAAGCATTTAAACACAACACACCTTGCAAAAATTACCATTGTGACTCTAAAAGGGAACCATCTTAGGTTGCATTTACTTGGAGAAACCCCATTTAAGCCATTAAAGGATGACCTAGACTTGAATAATATGTGCACAAAATTATAGTTAAATGTTAGGTGAATCCCCTCAATAGGATTATGATTTTAAATGTCTTGTAGAGGCTAAGGTGAAGTATGGAACTATTACCTTGCAACACTCTAGGGTGACAATAGAATGTTCCATACACAATATTGAAGATCATGGTGCCAAAAGTTATCCAAAATATGGCAATGTTTAGCCTAAGTATTGGAAGTGTGACAAAGTTCATAAGATAGAAGAATGTGGTATCAAATGTACCCAATGTGGTGCATACGGACATACTAAAAATCATTCTTATTTAAAACCAACAATAAAAGAAATAAACTCTACTTCAACAACCAACTATTTAAAACTACAATGGCCTTAATGTCACATCTTTGGAGTTGGCAAGGTACTTAGTAAAAGACTGCCCACTATTAGAGAAAAGGTTTTGGTAGACAAGGTTGCATAGTTTGAATAACATCCTTGAAAGATTGTTGAAAGAATCGAAGGCTTAAATAATCCAAATTTTTATCACATTTCATGAAGGACGATGTTTATTATAATACTTAGGGAATCAAAGTTTTTTCATTACAAAAAAGAAACCATGTCTTTTTTGCAAGTACTATTGTGACTAGACTAATTGTATAGTCAAGGTTAATCATGTCCATTTTGACTAAAACGACCAATTATATCTGTTTTGACTACAATCAAAAGGTAGGTGTGTTTGTTATGACTAACTAAAATTAAGTATATAATCAAATCAAACAGAATGTTATACATGTGGTAAATTTATCACTTATGTGAATTCCAAACCTTAACTAGCATGATAGAAATAAGTCATTCATACAAATGACTATAATATTATGTTGTGATGTCACATATGTAGCTAGGTACCCACATGAGGTGGTACCAACCTACCTATCTTTATATTACCTACACCTATGTTGCTATGTAAGTATTTATATATGTAGGTACCTACTTATTCAAGGCACTTACCAAATATATAAGTAGGGATGTAGGTTGGTTGGTACCTATCCACTTGGTCCTACCAAATCAAATTTTAATTACACTATGTAGGTACTTAAATACCTATTTATTTGGCACCAATGAATCAAATTTTAATTTCATAATAATTATCACATTATTATGCAATTCAAAATAGACACATGTGTGTTCATATTTTTTGCATTGAGCATATTTGTGACCACACAAATTGGTGGTTGGATGGTTAAGGCCTTGGAATGTGGGTAACAAGGTGAAGGTTCAAACTTCACTTTGGACATCTTATGATCATGACTAAAAAAAATATCATGATGACATGGTAATAAAAAATAAAAAATAAAAACTTGTGAAAGGTTGGGTAAGCAAGCCATGTGGTCAAATTGTTGGTTTCCACATATACTAATTAATATTGACAAATTAATTATAACTAATTATATTTTTAAATATTTTAAAAAGTTAGTAGTGCCATGTTAGTTAGCATACAATTCATTTAAGTCATGTGGGACAAATATTCAATATTCATATTAATTTAAAAAAAAATCTTAATAGACACAACATGTGGCATTATACATGTGATCTAACACAATAGTCACTTCAATCAAGTTGGACATGCTAGTGTGTCAGTTAGATTTCAATAAATTGTTGTTTGAAACCATTTATCCATTTTGATTGAAGCAAAATTTGTCCATTGTCTATTGTGACTAAAAATTCCATTATAAAAGCTAGCATAAAGATATGTTTTGTTGTAATGCACAAAGGTTTGGTGAAAGTTGCATATAGATGCAAGAATAAGCTAAAATCGAACAAAGGTGAATGTTGTCCACGTAGCCATGAAGATGGAACCTAAGGTGAACCTCATTGTTTAGGAAATGATAAAAGATTGTTATTATTTTCTTTCATGTTGGTGTTCTTCACATTGGTAAGTTCATTTTCATGGAAGCCTTACTGCAAGAAGATGAAGATGTCATTACTAAGCAAGTGGGCTTTTGGAATTCGAAAATGATAATATGAAATTTAGATACATGTTTATTATTGGGATTAGTTTTTTTCTAGTTTTGATTTTGTTTAGTTTAAGTTGTCATTTTCATTACTAATTTTTTTTTGTCATAGATGTTGAAATGATGTCTAGAGTTTTCTTATTAGAACAATGGTTATCATTTTATGATATGCACAATAGATGTATGAAACTAGTTGAATAATTGCTAGATTTATGGGGATATTGGAATGATGATGTTTAGGAAAATGTCAGTTTTCTTGTTTCTTATGTCACATTGTGTTGAGTTGAAAGGTAGTTATGTGTGTGTCGGGGATGTTGGGAATGCTAAGGCTTTGGGTTTTTGCAATTGCCATGGTATTGGAAGGTGTTGAGAGTAGAATTCAAGGGTGGCATAATAAACAAGTGAATGAAATCAAATGGCATGACAAAACTAACGTTCTAATCCATTAAGTACCAATTACCAATATAGTTTAGAAATAGTTTGTATTTGTTTGTTCATGTCAAAATGTTGTAATAAATTGACTTTGTGTGTAATGGTTATGGATGCAGTATTTTTGGTGTTTTGTGAATCATTTGCAAGCTACTTTTAGATTTATTTGTACTCAATTTTTTTAAATAAAAATTGCCATGAATTTGGAACATATGTAGATTAATTCAAATTAGTTGGAACCTAATTACTACCTGGGAACAAGCCAAACATAAACCATAAAAAATATATATTAAAATTATTTATTTATTATTGAAATAAATTTTTTAATAAAAAAACTTGGATCTAAACTGGTCTAACATTTTTGAACTTGGATTTGAACTAGGTCCCAATTTTTTTTAAGGAATATTTTTTTTTCCAAAACCAAGTTTGGAGGGGGGATATTGTGAAAATGCAACATTAATTCCTTCTTTTGACATAAATTCCCTTTCTTCATTAAAATTTTTGCCTAATTTTGCCTTATTTTTGGGGAGCACATTGTGTCACAAAGGTTCTGTCTACTTACTACCCTTTAAATCGTCCTCTGTAAATGCAGTCATTTTTGTAGGGTTTAGGGTTTAGAAGACCATCTTACCATATGCAAATATACAGGTCTAAAGTCCAAACCCATTTTCATGATACCTATTTGAAGGCTATACTTCATCCAAAGTACAATCTGTATGCCATTTTTGTGCTGCCCATGGACCGGCTCTTTATAACCCCATTCGAGCAGGTACCTCCTCAAAGGAAGAGGTTTCTTATCTCTGTTGAATAACTATGATTAGGTTACACCGAGTTGTGAAACCTTACCACATGGGCTGATTATCAATACATCTCAAACGAGTTTTGAAAACTTGTATACCATAGTAGCTTGGCAACTTTGACACATGTTTGTCGAATAATTAATTAATTAATTATGAAAATTTCATTTTGACAAATAGAATATAATCTTCATGATTCAATAATTTTCCTTCATAAAATTTTTTTTCCTTTGATTTTTTTCTTTTTTTTGGGGGCAAAAATTTCAACATTCTGAAAATAATATAATTAGTGTTGAAGCTGCCAAAGGTACTATTGGTATGAATTTTATGTTTGGAGGAATGGGAGTTAACCCTACTACAGGAGTGGCCTTTCCTGAGACAAAATACTTTATGATGTCACAGTGTATTTTGCTTGATTTTGTAGTTTCAAAAAAAAAATTGACTCAAAAAAATTAAAATTTCAAATTAGATAGATTGACAAAATTGCATGTACTACTAGATTCATTTGCACATTGTGTGTCCTTTGATGCTCCATTGTTAATAATCCACAACGTCTTGGCCACATGACAATTGCATTGTGTTCTTTTGTGCATTGAAAAAGCTTACTCTAAAAAGCTTACTCTACTACATACACCACACCACCACTAAGCTACTACTTATTATTACATCAGGGAGATATAGACAATTGATGTAAATAGGTAGGGTGTTCTTATGAAGGGCTATTAGTCCAGGCCAAAAACAGTGACAACCAATATTAGGAATATAATTTCCATGCAACCAATGAAAAGTCACGTCATGGAGTGAAGGGGCCTCCCCATTTGGCCATCCTACAACAAAATGGGGACATTTTATGGAGTTGTTTTAAAAAAATTGTGTGTGGCTGTGGCCATCACTAAAGGTGAGTTCACACTTGGTGTTAGAGATGCTAGTGAATTGAGTCCCTTAACATCATGTTAATCATTTAGGTTTTAAACCCTAGATAGTAGTGGGGGCTATCTTATGCCTATTGTTTAAGAAAAGGGATCTTGTTAAGGATATTAATATAAGCACAATATCCTTTGTACTCCTTACTAGTAGGTGTAAGATCCCTCCTTCTTGGGAGGGATATTCATGGATATAAAAGAAATGCACTCATCTGAAATACACTAGGAAATAAGTTATGTATGAGTGTATTTCGAGCATTTAGAGATAACTTAATTCCTAGTGTATTTGGAGGAACCTTATATCCCTTAATATCCATCCTATAAATGAACATGGATTTAACACCTACTATCTAGGAATGAAAATGACTTACACTTGTAATTAGGTGTAAGATCCAATTACCCACTCCTATGATATTCTAATCTAACATTTTTAGGGTTACGAAAACACTTGCCTCATACTTTACAATGGGTAAGGGCAAGGTGGTGGGGGTGGGGGGCATTAAAAGCTCAATTGTCGCAACCCCACTTTGGGGGAAGTGTGAGGTCGCCACTCACACTCTTGAAAATGAGACTTGGGAGTCTTCCGAGACTCACGAAAATTCAGAGCGCAAATGTAGGGGTCAAAACACCTTGTATTGAGGTGTTCTTTATATCGTTAGACGTCTTGAAGTGTAGATGTCCAAAATGGCTTCACATGAGCCATTTGGACATCTCTAGCATAAGTTATGGTTGAAAGAAAAGCCGGGAGTCAAACTGGTAGTTTGACTGTCGACCACTAAAAGTCGGGAATCGACCTGATTCCAGTGCGTGCAGGTCAAGTGTGACAAACCGTTGGAAAGTTCTCAAGGAGAGCTACAACTTTGGTTCAGACCTCGTCCCGATCCGAGCTTGGGGCGAGAAGTTATGAACGCCCAAAATCTCGGGAGTCCAAACCGGGATAGTTTTGGGACTTCACTTTGGGAGTCCTGGGAAAAATAACCATTTGGATGCAAGTGCGGCGGAGAGCTGTAGAGAATAGTATATGGGGGAAGGTGGTGGCTTCCCCCGAGTTTGGGCCGTGGTGAATCAAGTGAGTTTGAGGTCGCCCGTGGCTTGTCCCAACACTGAAAGTGTGTAGAATGAGTTCTAACCAACTTGTTGGTTGGATTTGGATGCAGGACCGAATAACTAAGTAAGCTTGTCCCTCTTCCTAGTCTAATCCCGGAGCTTTCAACATGCCCCTCTCACCCCCTTTAGTGTTGGAAGCTAGGAGCGTGTCCCGAGTCCTCCATACTTCCGCAACTTGAGTGACTTAGCCCCAACTTGGGACTAACTAGGGACTTGGGAGCGCGTCATTAGTCCTAGGCTTGTCATTTTGGGAAGTTACCCACACGGGGCTTAATTTTAGACTAAAAAAGTTTTACTTAAAATAGGGTTAAGAATTCTAAAATGTTTCAACTTAAGTAACCCATTAGGTAAAAAGTAGGTTCTATATGTAGGTAGATAGGTAAAAAAAAAGGTGACTGTTAAATAAATAGGTGTTAAAGGGTGAAATTATGACTTTTGATCATTATGGTTTCTTAGGAGATAAGATCGAGGGGGCAAGGTCAATGCTTTATTACTCACCATAAATAAACTACCCTCATTAGCTTACTTTACTATAACTACTCAAATAGTAAGTAAAAAATCATACAAATAGTAAAGGAGGAAGGTAAAGGTCTGTTGTTTAAATATAGACCTACCCTATTATAAGTAGTTTAATCCAAGGAGGCAATGGAAAAAAGTAGAGAAGGAAAACATGAAAAAGAATAAAATATGATAACTTAACTACTTTCCAAGGTTTCACAATACCTTCAACTCCCCCTGATGTTGCTTTATTGGGGTATGCAAACTTTATACATCCACTATTCCATCTCCATGCCTATAGGCCCTGAAGTGGCTTTGCTTACCGCTTGTAGTTGTTCAAAAGACTTCTTCCATTGCTATTTACCATCTATAATTGTTTTATTCTCTCATAGCTAGTGCTTACTACATGTAGTAGAACCTTTCAACCTACAAGTGGCTACCTACTAGTTTTCTCATTTTGATTTCTACCCTTGATATGGGTTGCTACTTCATGTGACAACCAACTACTTACCTTTCCAGAGGCTATTAAATGGTATGCCTATTGCTCTCTCTATTCTAAAAACAATGTAGATTACCATTTCAAGGGAATAGACTTAATTGTACATTCTCCAACTGACCTACCTTTCACACTTATTAGTAGAATAAAAGACACAACATAAGAGATTCAAGTCCTTCAACCATCTTCCATTAAATCACACACATTGTACATACACATTCTTCCATTTTTCACACATTTTACAAAAGTATCAAATGCCATAGAAATCCCCTAACACTTTATTTAATCCTCCTTCTCCACAAACCACACAAAGCCCACATTAACCCCTAAAAAATAAGGCCCTTATCTTAATTCCTTATTAGAAATCTCTTAAATGATTGGGTGGATTACCCTCCAACCATTTACTAACTCGAGTTACTTAATCCCACTAGCTTCACCCCTTGAATAAGGGATGATAAGTCTACCATTAGTATTAGTTATTAAGAGGCCTATATAACTAACTAGTCTATAGATTTTTACATGTTAACAATAAGCATGGTTTATAGTATATACATAGGTAAGGGCTATTTTTACTACCTACCTACTAACAACCCACACCAAGTTTGTGGGTTGTTTATTAGTATGTAGTAAAAGAAACAATTGAACTAACCACCATGGTAATTGGTTAAGGAACTATAACCCAATAGAAAATTGTTGTGTGATTAGTTCCCATTAATCCTTCGTGGTGTGCTAGTGGATGTTGTTGGTTTCATTATGGTAGCTAGCCACCCATTGCCCATTATGTAATGGTCAATCCAATGATGATACCCAAGGATCCCTAGACATTGCTTTGCAAATCACAAGTAGCCAAATGAATAATTGTATAATGTTATGGGCAAAAACATTGCTAACAAATCCAAAGAAGGTGATGGAGTTTTAACTATTTATGTGACTATAATTTATAAACAACTAACCTTGTTTTTTTGGACATATTGTACTAGTACCATGGCAAGTTCAATATGGAAGTGTCGAATAATAATTTTATTTTGAAATTTCCATTATGAAAAATAAAATATTCTAAAAATATGCTAAAAGACTTTTTATTTTCCTTCACAATTTTTTTTAATTCCTAAAAATGTTGACATTTTCTGAAATTAATATAATTAGTGTCAAAGTTGCCAAATTTCCTTCCAGAATGTGACTTATAACGACCATAGAGGCTAGACTCCATCCTATTGTTTCAAGGCCATACAACCAATTTTGGTGTCTTATTTTTCAAGTAGGGTTTAGGGTTTTTAAACCCTACTTCTTTTAGACTTTTTCCAAGTTGGGACAAATTGGTCCATTTGCCAATTCTATGTTTAGGTTTTCCAATTCCACTTGTGATGGGTATTGATAGTGGGGAACATTGTAATTAAGGGCATCCACAATGGGGCAGACTTGCTAGGGTTTGGAACAAGCCCTGGTAGTGCCCCTTTCCACCTAACAAAACAACACTTGCCTTACTAAACTTGATGTGTTCTCGGTTGGAACTTGACCTCTCATGTTTGTACCATAATAAGAAACTTGATTTGGTGTCTTATTTCAAATATGGTTTAATGTTCTTTGCTTCCATAGGACCCATAATCAACTATTGGTTGCACTTTTGTTTCCATCATTCCACTTGTGATGCAAATTCATGGTGGGAAACATTGTAATTATGTGAATTGATAGTGGGAAACACCAATTATGCTTTTTATTTTTCATACCCTATACGCATTCAAAAAAAATCATGCCCCATTTTCCATGTTCTTCAAGCAAATTCACATAATTAATTCAAATATTTATTCTTTTAGCCTACCTCCATTCTTCACCCCCTATACCTATCCAAAAAAATTCATGCCCTAGTTTACAAGTTCTTCAAGCAATTTCACTTAATTAATTCGAAAGCTTATCCATTCAACACACCCTATATGTGCCTAGGAGTTCTTGTAATGATTCTATTCCAAGTTTGGAATAAAATTAACAAATAAAGATTGCATGTGTCTTGTAACATAGGGATATCCTTGCCATGCTTTGAGAACATGCAAGAAAACTTTAGACAAATGAGAAGGGGATAAAAAAAGTGGATGCAAAATGATAAGGCATAATAAATCTCACTTTCAATCCTTATTTTGAAAATTCTCAACTTTCAAACTATTAAAAAGAACAATACAACTCCTTCCCTCTCTTCGACCTTGCTTATTTTGTCATTGGTGAAAGAGAAAGATGCAACCTCATGTTATGTGATAAGGAGCACCTACAAACTTATTAGTAAGAAAGTGGATGATGACATTGTGATCATCATTGTGTAAGGAATAACAATGAATGATTATGCACCTTTCATGATCATTATGAAGATCCATACATATGATTATGGAGAAGATGCCAAATGTTTTAGATCTCATATTTAAAGTATCATGATTTTTAAAAAAAAATTTGCATGAAGATTGAATGTCAAAAGTTTCTCCAAAGAAAGAAAATAAAATCCATTTGTTTATTAAGAAATGATGTGAGTGCCTTAATTTTAACTAGTAAAGGAATACCAATTACCAAGGGAATGCCAACTTCAAAGATATACCACCTTCCTACCTACCTATAAGGAAATATACAAAGCCCAATGGTCAATAACAACCTAAGCTTAACTATCCCACAAGAATGGTTAAAATAGCTAAACATTTTTTATAATTCACACTATATGAAACTTCTAATTTGCCAAATATTTTCTTCTAAATGGAATGTTTGGTTGCAACTTGCAAACTCAATAAAATCTTTACAACGAACCATGTTAACAACAATTGTCTTGTGCCAAACACTCCTCCATATCCATTTGTGGAATTGGGGTTACTCACCATGTTAGGTATTCATTATGGATTTTTTTTTTGCAATAATTTGTTGTTGGATTCTATTTCATATGAACTAGGTTTTGACTTTTTCACATCTAGGGAATTTGCCTCCAAAGACTGGCATCAAAGTCTCATATTAGATGTTATAAATTTTATAAAAAACAAAAACCACAAGACATCATTTGATTTGATGTCAAAGCTTGTGCTTCCATTTTGTGTGTTGGGCTTAAATTTTTACATTGCAACACCAAATATCTAAAAGCATGTGAAAACCATCAATAAATTGCATTACCTCCCAAAGTTCCATAATAAAAGAGGAGTGTAAGACATCCTCACACTTATAATCCTTCCTTGAATTCATGTTTATCAAAAAAATAATTTATTTTCTACCTCTTCTTTGTCAATTTCACTCTCTTTGTTGACATCCCAACAAATGTATTTTCAAGTATAATACAAACTTGGTAACCCTATTGTAATTTTCTTTTTCCTTATACACAAAGGGGTGGGAAAAAAAATAAAATCTTAAAATAAGACATGGCTAAGGGGAAAAAAACAATTAATTGGGGAGGGGGGGTAGATTTGCCAAAAAAATGATTATGGAAACTTCCCAAATTTTTAAAATTTTGGTTCAATTTAAGATTGGGTTTAGTTTTCTTTACATTTCACCCAATTAGAATTTAAAAAATTGTAGCATTATTTTTTTGCAAATATTGCACAACACACAATATAAAGATTATGTATTAATTGAGTTATATTGTATACCCAATTAAAATAAATAATTTACCTAAAAAAAAGGCTTGATTGTTGTTTTGTTAAAAACTTGTATTCATATGTAGCTAAAGAACTTAAGTCTATTTGAAAAGGATAGTTGCTCAATCTAAATTTGGGTTTCAAGTTCAACAAGAAGCCAATAACATGGTCCAAATTCAAAAAAAAAAGAATCAACAAAATTTTGAACCTTCAATCCAAATACCCTTAAACCTAACCAAAAATCAATTGAAAATTTCATTTGGAGAACCTATTGAATATTTTCAATTTCCTAACATTGCTTTATACATAGACAAAAAGACTACATTTACATCTTGTGAAAGAAAAGGGTCACCCCAAACTACTTGGGAATGTAACTTTTCAAAATTAAAAAAAAAGAAAAGATCATTTTTGGTTTACATATTGAATGTTGAGTGTTTAAGTCATTCCTTCCTTGCATAGGAACAAATTGGGCAATGACATTACCACATTATAACAATTGGAAAGTGCATACTTTCCAAAGAATTAACAATTGGATACCCCCATTTTAAAGCCATGTTTTTGAGAGGAGATTTTTGCACAAAAGGCATCAAGGGATTTTTGTAATGTATTTGGAGATCACTTCATATCCATGAGTATCCAAACTAGAAAATAAATGGGATATTACATATGCTCTTTGATTTTGAAGGATATTTTATATCCTTCGCATTTAAAAAAAAAAAAAGTATGAATCCTCCCCCTCATACACCTCATGATTTAGTATTTACATATGTTATGTTCATGATAACCTTCATCTTGTGATTTATGATAAGACATGTTGCCCATATAAGGGGACATGCCCAAAATGTGGGGTTGGATTTAACTATTGTTTCAACTTAGGCCCCTTATTTTGAGACCGCCCATGCCCTTGAACTTTACCTTGCACAAAATGTTAACATGCTTGGTTTAGGATATGTGTAACATAGACACATTTTTCCACAATGCATTTTCAATCATGTTCAAGAAAACTTGCAAAAGTAGAAGTAACTTGAAAATGTGTCTCATTGTCATATTAGCTTATAATTTGTTTTTAGAAGAACTAAGAGTTTAGAGGAAAGACTCATTATTGGTTTTTGTGTTAGTAGGGAAGTAGCATTTGTTCACTAGTTTTAAGTAATTTTAATGTGAGATTAGTTTCATCACTTTCACTTCGCATAGATTCACCTATCATTGGTGTTTATATTTTCATTATTATATTGATAAAAAGAGACTATGCAAAGATTAAATAATATAGTATTAGAAGTAATGTTAACATATAACATGTGGAATGCCCATAAAGTAAATAAGTGATATGTAAAATAAAGTCTGTCACTAAAGATTTAGTCCATACCTTTGGTTATTTATTGCATGTGGATATGTTGAAGATTAAGCCATGTCTTTTAGGATTGAGTTTTGAGGTGTTCAACTTTGGTTCCTTAATGTTTTAATCATGACATGATATATCATTGTGTTATGATATGAAATTCTTTGAGCTTTCAAGGTTAGATTGTCATTGACGATTAAATCTACATATTAACAAATTTATCACAATGTATCCAATTATTTGTACATATGGATGTGATAGTGTACAAAAAACGGCCTTTATGGAAGTCTCAATATCATAAATTTTATTTTATAAGCATTAACGTGATGTGGAGATGAGGACACCTTTGAATATCATGTTTCTAGCTTTGATTTTTATTCATATTATAAGTAAATGTTATGTGACATAAATGATCTAATGTTTTTTTCATCTTTACTTTCTTTGAAATTTCAATATTATTTTAATTAAGTAGGTAGATTTCAATAGTAGATGCCTTCCCTCTATGCACAACTATCGCTTACTATAGTTAGGGATCATGGTTTATATAAAACTCTTAACCCTTAAAAGATTAATAGGCAAACTTTTTTTTGGTTTTGGTATTAGAATGCAAACCCTAAAATGAATTTTTTTATTTCTCACCAAAAAATGAGCATGTGAACTTTGGGATGGGACCGAGACAATTAAATTAAAAGTGAAATCAATCTACACAAAATAAGAAAAGCATTTGACATACCTTTAAGTTTGTACCCTTAGGTTTGTCAAATGTTATTGAATGTAAAAAAAAAAGTCATTCTTGGTTTTGCAATGGAAAACCTAGGGCACATTCCCTTTGTTCCTTCAAAGGAAGAAGGTGTAAAATTTTTTGAATGGGATTATAACAAATTCACAAGTATAAATTCAAGGTGAAGTTCAAATGCACAAATCATCAAAAAAAAATAAACATTAGTGCAAATTGGAATTGAAATGGTGCATGAATGACCCATGATCAACTTAATTGACAAGATATTACAATTAAGTAATATCTTGTCAATTAAGTTGATATTAGGGTTGATATTACAATTATAAATTAGCAATTTAACTCTTAACCATTTTTAAACTCATAATTTAAACTTTTAAACCTTCAATTGAAAGCTTTTTTTGCATGAATTTGTGAACTTGCAAAGTTGCAAGACTCATAATTCGATAGAATCGAAAACTTTTGAAATTATTGTTTATGAGTTTGGGATTAGGGTTTTCTATTTTCAATTTTTGTGATGTAGCCACGGTGGGTGGGTGGCTATCATCTTGAAATGATTTAGCCAAATTTGGTCACATGTATTAATAATATGGCTATCATCTTGAAAGTGATTTAGCCAAATTTGGCCACATGTACCAATATGGAAGTTGGAAAAAATCAAAATCTTTCTATATTTTTGGCTACCTACTAGAACTAATAATAAAAATCTGGCGATTGGTAGAATTTTTTTTTATTTTATTTTTTCAAAATCTGGCTAGCTTGTATGACTTCATGCATGCTTTGTATAAAAAGTAGGTAATAAAATTCCCCCCCTTTATGTTCGGTAATTCTCTATGAGCCTTATGTCCGGCCTACCGAATCTCTCGGGCCCCAAGAATCCGTTATCGTGTTTCTTGTGTTGTGAATTTTTTGCACTGTGGGGACACAAGAAAAGTGTGACCCCAAAAAAAAATAATAAAAAAAAAATGTTGTGCAACTTGTACTTCTTGGGGAAAGAGTGGGCCTCAAGTCGCCATATTTTCAAGAAAAAAAAAAAAGCCTGAATTTCGCCATCTTTAGACTATAGGTTTCAGCAAGTAGCCAAAATCAAGGCAGGAAACAATTCTAAAAAAAAATTCTACTCTCCTCCCCTCACATGTAGCCAAATTTGGCTAAAGTCTTCTTGTGTATGATGCTGCACCACCTACCTCACAAAATTGGCGCAAAAAAGAAAAAAGAAAAAAAAGTAATAAATTTATTATAAATAAATAAAATTTAAGAATTAATTAATTAATTAATTAAAAAAACCCTTCCCCAAAATGCTTCACTACCCACCCACATTTCTTTTGCCTGAATTTCACGTTTTAAATTATTCATCCACATTTTCTGCGTAGAGACGTGGTCTCTTCCATTTCGTCGTCTTTTTGGATTGTTATTTTGTTTTGCACATCTCATCTGTGTGGATGATGATGCATCGTGGGTTTATCGTCCATGAGAGCTCTCAGTTGAGACTGTAATCTAGGCTGTGGGTGGATGGATGGGTGGGTGTGGGAAGGGAGGATTTTTCAAAATATATATTCATCCATATTCTGCCTAAACGTGGTCTTTTTCCATTTCGCCGTCTTTTGGATCATTATTGACTCCATATCTCATCTATGTGGATGATGACGATGATGATGATGATGGTGATGATGAATGAGTTTATCGTCCATGAGAGCTCTCAGTTGAGATTGTAATCTAGGAGTGGGTAGGTGGATGGATATGGGAAGGGAGAAAAGCGCCGTGTGGGGATGGAGGAATTTCGTTGCCGCTGCGTGTCGTTGCTGTTGTTGTTGCTGTTGTTGTTGTTGCCGGCTAACGCCATCGCCATCGTCATCATCCCTATCCGCCCCCGAGGTCTTTTCTCTTCTCGCTTTCAATCTCCGCTCTCTCGCGCGCTCGCGGCTTCTTCAACTGCGGTTCCCAGCTTCTTCCGCTGCTTCCGAGATTCTCAGTTGCGTTTTTGGTGCTCAATAGCCGTCAGGTTCGTCCAGTCTTTCGTTCACCCACTCCACCTCACCTCTCCATCCACAGGGGATTCATGCTCTCTCATGGATTGTCGGCTTGTCGGAGAAGCTGTGCAAACAGTTTGTGGCCACCTGTTTTGACTTGGATTTCCCCCCTTCCGTTTGTCCACCTTTAGAGTGTCTGAGCCGCTTTTTGTTTTCCTTGCTTTCGCGTTGCTTCAATCATGCGTCAGTAGATGTGCTTATGATATGCTGTCGATTCCAGGCTGCTGCTGCTGCTGCTGCTGACGGGCCCGCGGGCGAAGTTTGTGTGGAAGACGCGGAAGTGCTTGTCGTGTTGCAAGAGATCAGGAAAACCTGAAGAATTTTTTCGGAGAAGAAGGGACAACAGGATTCCGTCGTCTTGCAAGTTTTGTTCCGTGCCAAAGTACTTGAAGGGAATGGATTGAACGAGGGTTTTGTTTTGGATTTTTTCGAGAGAGAAGAGAGAGAGAGAGAGAGAGAGAGAGAGAGAGAGAGAGAGAGAGAGAGAGAGAGAGAGAGATGAGGGGGTGGGGGGTGTGTTTTTTGTGTATATATACAGA
>Ga0116231_10003747_pt1 | contig 31267 bp, 24 predicted proteins | sample S1TSphgellanicum_2_FD_89695 | JGI IMG/M metagenome (GOLD analysis project Ga0116231, IMG submission 89695) | Host-associated microbial communities from peat moss isolated from Minnesota, USA - S1T2_Fd - Sphagnum magellanicum MG | ecosystem: Host-associated > Plants > Peat moss > Unclassified... | reverse complement strand
GGGCTAGACTTTCATAAGTGTCTGATCTTTGATGAATACAAGGAAGTCAGAAAGCTTGTGCTCTCTGGAAATTTTCATGAAAGGCAAGGTGTGAGTTCTGATGACTGATTATCTGCTCTGCTGATTTGTGGATGCATGAATTGTTTCTATTCAAGGATCAGTGTATGCAGGTAGGAGTATTTTGTGATGAGTTTAGAGAGAAAGGGTTAGTGATTTGTGATTTGTCCAAGAAGATCAGCAGAGAGAGGCCACTCTGTTCATGCCCATGCTGGTAGTCAGATTTGTTGATTCGTCTCGGCACCCTCTCTTTTGGTTACACATAAACCTATACAATTGTATGCCTTTTATGACATTAATGTTCTTGTAGTTTATGATCTCGATCATAAACTCATAAGGGAGTTTAGGGATATAGGGAACAAGCGGTTGATAAACAAGATGATACTCACCTAATTGACAATCCTACCCTAAAAACATACCAAATATATATATGGAGAAGGATTAGTGCATTTCTATGTTAGGAATGCACAACAAAGAAGAAATATGTCACATCTGTGGAAACCCATATGCATTATACAAAAGGGCCAAAACAATTACACTATTTGCTTCTTCTTCTTGTATTTCTAAGTTGATTTGTATCATTGAAACCTTCCCACCATCTTATGGAAATGAGTGTTAATTGGTGAACTTGACAATTCTAGCATTGAGGGTGTTGTAGATCCAAATGAATGTGTAGTCCTTGCCTGAACACATGGCCCAACAAAAGAGAGAAGCTAAATGAAAGACCAAGTGAGATTCATGCAGCTCCTTCCTTACAAGGCTCTATTCAAAATCATTTCGAAAGCTCTCCAAACACAAAAATTCCAAGAAGAAATTCCTCTTTATTGAGCAAAACTCTAGCCCTTTTACACAAATCCTTCAAAGGTAGGCTTTATTCTTTAGAACAACAATAAGACTGATCATCTGAGAGACAATGAAAACTATAGAACTATAAATCCTCCAGAACCCGTAAAGACTGACTACTCAAATTGCCAGTGATAGAGATATTTCAATTAACATGAGCCATACTGGTCCTGTCAATACCTGCATACTCTGGTTGAGTTCATTTATCAAAGATATCACAGGAAATACCTTGAGGACTTTGGTTTCCAGCTAAATCTACGTTACAAGAGAAGCAATTAGAAGCACAATTTAACTAACAAGACATTTTAGTGAACATGGCTGACTTCAAAAGAGTCTTTGTCCCAAGTGTCAAAAAAGAAATACAACAAATGTGCAGGAGCTTCAACCAGTTTGGCAGTGACAAGAAACTAAGAAGCTGCTGCAGAGTGCAAGGAGTCAGCAATACAAAATACAAAACACAGACAGCAGAACAGCTTTGTGAGAAAACATGAACCTATGCTGATGTAGATGCTTTTCAAAGTTGGATCTCAAGATCCACTGCAGAAATGAATCCATCCACTATGCAGGTACCATATGTTTAGGGCTGGACCTCACACTAGGCACATTTCCTGAAATGAATTTAAAAGCAAAGAGGAGTTAATGTGACAATTCAAATCTTGAAATTTATATACCCTAGTGTCCCAGACATCTTGCTGATGCTGATCAATATGGATAAACCCTGACCAATAAGAAACATCAAGGTCCCAGAAAAAGAAAGAATTTGTGTACCTAATGGCTTTGCACTCTTTCAGACCCTCAATTTCCTGTGCTAAAAAAAGCTCCATCCTCTTTACCAACAATGGTAGGAGTTGGTGGCTTGCCTCTTGTACTAAGAATATGCATGAGGTCAACAAATGCATATAATGGACAATCCTGTGATTATAATGATGACACTAAGCAGGATCTTGAGGCTTAAAAATGCCCAATCCACATTGAGGACAAAGTTCAAAAGATGAAATGCACTAAAATACGACAAGAAGTGAGAATGCCACATAGATCAAACCACATGGGTATGCCACTAACACTTTATGCTCATCAGCATGAGGAACCAAAACAGCCATCAAGCTTGTACATGACCGAGTGCACCAGAGCACTGTTACCGCAGCCATAATTAGTTTCACAAGCCCCCTGCACATCCCCACAACTGCACTTAGTACAGTGTAACTGTGAACAATAATGGCTGTATTCATGCCAGTGAATTATCCATTTCCAATGCCAAACATGACAATTAGGGGTGGGTTTAGGTTTAAGCTAACTAGCTAATCTCCATATGCGAAGACTGCAGGGCTGGAAAGAAGCAATTTAAATGGAATTATGTTCTGGCATCTCTGTGTAAAGAAGCATAATTAAGTAAGAGAAAATGGGAGAGGAAATTTTTTCTGCACCTGCCAGGTACAAATATTGATAGTGCAGAAAACAGCACCATGGGAATGAGACAGTAGCCTACTAGGCTAACACACCGATACAAGTCGAGGCTGCCATTCTTCCCTGCCAACAAATTGAAAACCATGTACAAGAACAAAGAAGCCAGTGTTGTCCACCCTAAGATCACTCCGAAATGTAGTTTACCAGCAAGAAGCTGGCATACACCAAATAGGACACAGAATATGATGGGCCCTGACAAATCAGCATCCTCATGAAGATCCGGATTTATGCGGAAGGGGTTCAAAACTGTAATAGTTCTTCGCATGATTTGTGGAATGTTGATCCCAAGCTCTGCCACATCACGGAATAAAGGTATCAGTCTCTGCACTTTCCAACTATGAAGAACCTCGCCCATGCAGGTAGAAAAGAAGGGGATTCCTTGAGTGGTCAGTGATAGCTGTTATGACAGGTGACTGCTACAGTTGAGCTCTATTCCACACTCCAGGCATCAAGTTCCAGGGCTCAGGGGTTCAGGTCTACATTCCAATGAAAGTAGGGATGCCCAGAACCACAACCAAAACAACCAAAGATAATGAGAGAGAGAGAGAGAGAGAGAGAGAGAGAGAGAGAGAGAGAGGGAGAAACAAGATGGAGAACTTTCAAAGCTATTTTGATCCTTTCAGGACAAAAAAACTGGCTTTGGAAAGCTCCCCACTTAGGACTAAGAAGTTCTCGATTAATTATTTGAAGATTGCTTGTTAAGAAAACTTCTACTCCAAACTAGTAGAAACTTTGAAGCATAACCTTTACTCTTAAGCAGACCAATTACACTTGCCATTACAGTTAACAAAGAAACTCTTTTGAGCTACTAAAAACAGAGCCTGAAAAACCTATAGAACTGCCAATTCAATAGTAATTGCCTATTGGAATCCACACAAGGCATATGCTCATATTTAAACCAGTGTTGGGCAGGTATCAACTTTTGAACATACCAGCTGGTAATAGTATTGCACCTGTTTTTTCAAAGTTAAGGTATCTCTTCATACCAGCCTCGTACTGGATCTCTTTTCAAACTTTCATACCAGCCTGGTCCTATTAGGGTCCCAGGCTGATTTTTGACTGGTATGAATGAGGCAGGTATGTACCTGGTATTGAGACTAATGCAGGTATTACCTCAAGCCCCTACCAGGTAGACACTAGTACAAGAGGCAGGTATTTACCTTATGTCCCCACCAGGCAGGTACTGGGATCAGGTTGCTATTGCCTCATGCCATATACTAGTCTGGTGGTCAGTCCTTTGATACCAGTACCAGTATCAACCTATATACTAGGGTTTCAGCCTTGTACCTGCCCAACACTGGTCAAAAACTTGGATACTCTGGGTTGAGAGAGCTTACTAAAAACCATTGAAGCTTAAGCTATTGTACTCCTAGGATATTCCTGAGTCTCCAAAGATCACAGCAGAAAAGCATTAGGCATACACAATTAAGCTCACAAAAGGGTCTATGATATATGCTGTGGCTGGAGAGTCTTTTGACTAGCTAGATAGCGCAAAGCTGGAGAAAGCAGAGATATCAGAAACTAACAGATCACCTACAAACTTCTTACTGAGGATGATGGGGGACTTGAGCATTGTATCAAAACTTTTATTCTCTAGATTGCAAATCTGATAGGCTTGATCTTTGTATAAAAGAGTTGAGAAATCAAAGGACTGGAACCAAAAAAGGGAAGAAGATTTTGCCAGCCAATCTTTGTTTGTTTTTGAGTAATTCTAGAGCTCCATCATGATAATGATTACTTCAACCTCTCTCTCTCTCAAAGGATGCCTTTTTGAACTTAACCATTTTTTCAGAGTGGACAATCAATCAGCTTCTTCCATTTTGAGGTGATAACATAGCCTCAAACACACAAAAGCTATGCACCCCCATGGTACAAAAGGACAGGAAAGAAAAGAAAGCACTACTGGACGCTCTTACCTGATTCTGAATTCAGTTGTAACTATGAACCTCGACTGTGTTGGAGAATGCAGATGCTTGTGTTCCTGACATCTGCATTGAAGAAAGATTCTAGGGTATAGGTATACTCAGCTTCTTCCCTGTGTGCATTTAGGGTACTGATAATAAGAATGCCGTGGACAGAATTTGTAGGAAAAGAGAGAGAGAGAGAGAGAGAGACACACACACACACAGAACTCGAGAAGCGGCTAGGCATATGAACAAGAGTTGATTACACACACACACACCTTCAAGAAGCGGAAGCTCGTCTTCAAACGCGCCAAATCCATTTCCGCTTCCTCCGCCGTAGGAAAGACGGCCTGATGGTGGAGCTACATTTCCTGATGAAGGAGCTCCAAGGTCGAAAGGCATGAAAGGGAGAACCGACGCTCCGTTCCTCCCCATCGGTCCCTGCCCTCCTGCCATCTGCCCAGCAGGAGCCCTTGGCCTCTGCCCTCTGAACGGCTCCGCTCCATCGAACGACAACGCCACATCGTCCCTCATCGCTCGCCCTTGTTCCTCTCTGTCTTTCTCTGTAGATCGATCGATCGATCGACCGAGCTTGCTTCCTTCGCTTCAGCGCTCTCCCCTCTCACGAGCTTCCCGCAAACAAAACAACAAACCCTAGATTTGTCGTGCACCCGAAGCTTGAGATGCCCAAAAGGGGAAGGGGGGTGCGGGCAGAGTGACGACGGGTATCATCCTATTAGATTGAAGGAGTTGAGAACCGGAAAAGAACCGGATGTCCATGGGTCTCTTCTCTTCCATACCAGGGAAGTTGCTTGGAATTTTTTCAGTGTCGGTCTGGTAACGACTTTTGTTTATGGATACCTACCACCCTGGTCTTGATACCTACCTGCTGGCTACTTTTTGACCCTGTCTGTATACAGACAAGGGTTATAATATTAGTATATTATTAGTGTATTAATATACAGAAAGAAGGTGTTGAACAGGCTTGTGTGTAGGTGTGCAGGAAAAGTTGTTATGCCTAATGAGATTGCTGGATTTGATGGTCTGATTTATTTTCTGTAGTTATCCTGAGTGAACTAACAATATGTAATAACATTTGGTAGGTTTAAGAGAAATTTAGAGAATCAATGAAATCATTGCTAGAAAAAGATCGTTATTTTCAATGTTTTGTAGAATAGGGTGTGTGTAAGGCTCAAGATTATTTTCTCAAGCGAATGAGATTGCTAAATTTGGTGGTTTGAACCAGTGTCGTGTGTGTAAATGGTTTTGGACTTACTCCATGTAAGTGTAGATCCCATAATGAAATTTATTTACATTCTGTGTAAGTGTCTAATATCCATTTACATTCAGTAAGTGTAAAATTGTGTAAATTTATTTTATGTCATATAAAACAATGTAAATGTAAAATAATGTAAATGTTTTTTGGGGAAAGAAGACCCAAAAACAAGATGACGTTATGAATAACATTAGTATATACACTTACACATTCCAAAACATTTACACAATGCTGTGTAAGTGTAAAAAGTTTGGACATGTAAGCATAAATCATTTACACTTACACAGGATTTACATGCTATATATACGACTATCGACACTTACACACACAACACTGGTTTGAATTTGTTTTTTTCATTCATCTTGAGTGAACTAACAATGAATGATGTGTAATAGTTATTTACAAATAACGATCGGCCAAGGCGAATTGACCCCACATTGGGATCATGGTTGAAACCCAAAAACTCATTTAAATGACCATATTAGGCCCAAAAAAATATAGATTTGGACTTAGGGACCCTGATTTAGTCAATGGAGATGATATTTATAAATATTCAGAATATTTATAAGCAATTTAAATGGGTTTTGGGGTTTTTATGATGATCCCAATATGGGGGTCAATTTGCCTTGGCCGGGTTCTAGCACATTACTTGTGCACATTGTTTAAATTGTTATACCAGATTTGTTGGTCCTGCTACCTATTGGGTACTTTTGAAATTTTTGTAACAGCTTGGTGCTGTTATTGGGTACTTTTCAGAATGTTCATATTAGGAGTCCTGGTGTTGGAACTTTTTAAAAGTTTCATTCCTCCAAACCTAGTCCAAGATTGATTTTTGCCTGATTAGGCAAGTATATATTTATCTATGAAGCAAGGCAGGGTAGAACAGCCCATAACCAAACACTTAAAGGTTCGGAGAGTTTGGGCGTTTAGGGAGTACCTCTATTGACCATGGAGTCTGAAGATGAATTGTAGAGCATCTCTTGGCGCTCCCAACGCCATTTATTGCTTGTCATTTGAGTGAAAAATGAACAAGATATCACGTCCCAAAGTTGGACACCCTTAATTGCTGGAACAAATAGCCAACAAACAAAGGATTCCCTATGATTAAACACTTTTGATCCTATTTTCATAATAGGGTTGATGAAAAGTAAACACCACATGTCTTATATTAAAATTGGATGAAGGAAGAAATAGACAAAATTTTATGTAAAATTTTAAATCAACCATCGATAGTTAGGATCAAAAATTTCAAATAGGGTTTCACATCCATGGTGATGGGTGTTCATTTGTTCTCTATACCTTAATTCCCATAACGCTAACCTTAATTCCCCCAACACTTGGAGGTGTCACGGGGCTTCCCACTACGATCTCTTTCATTTCCTCTAATCAACTCCTTTTGGTTTGGTCCTCAATGCTTAGAGGTGTTGCCATGCTTCCCATTATGATCTATTTCGTCTCCTTTTGGTCTTAGTAACTTTGCAATGATAGTATTTGCACTTAGAGCTCGAGATGTGCACTTGGAGTTAAGCTTCTTGAACTTGTTCATGTGGTTGTTTCTTTTTGCAAGGTTTGACCATGTTTGACTTGTTGATGTTTGGGATTTGCTCCATTGTCCATGTTCATGCTTGCCTTGTGTGTGATGCAAGTATGGAGCACGACACTTGAACTAGCCAAAGGAGAACGAAAGTTGTTGTGTTACAAGTTTAGTCTTTTTCTCTCTCTTTGAGCAAGAGCTTGAACTCCCGTTGTTCCTACACTGGTCCTTTCTTTCAAGTTCGAGTTCAAGTTGCTATTGTTCTAGTCCTTTTTTCTCCTCTCCTTGAGCTTGTGTTTGAGTTGCTACTACCTTGGTCTTTCTTTTTCTCCTTTCCTCAAGCTTGAGCTCAACTGCTATTTACATTGGTCCTTTTTTTTTTCTTCTTCTCTCCTTTCTTCAAATTGTTGCTACTTTGGTCCCTCTCTCTTCTCCTATCCTCTCCTTGAGTTGTTATTGCCTTGGGCCTTCTTTCTTTTGTCTCCTTTCCTCTCCCTTCTTCAAACTATTAATGGTTTGGTCCTTTTTTCTCTCTCCTATCCTTTCCTATCCTTGAGTTGATGTTGCCCTTGTCCTTCTATATTTCCTCTCCTCTCCTCTCTTTAAGTTGATGTTGCCTTGGTCCTTCTCTCTTTCTCCTCTCCTTAAGCTCGAGGTGGAGCTACTATTGCCTTATTCCTTCTCTCTCTTTCCTTTCCTCTCCTCAAGCTCAAGATGATGTTGCTTTAGTCTTTCTTTCTTTCTCCTCTCCTCGAGCTCAAGCTCGCGATGTTGTTGCCCTAGTCATTTTCTTTTTTTCTCCTTTCCTTTCCTTGAGTTGTTGTTGCCCTGGTCCTTCTTTTTCTCCCCTCCCCTCTCCTCTCCCCTCCCTACTATTGTTTTGGTCCTTTTCTCTTGTCTCCTCTCTTCTCTTTGAACTACTATTGCCTTAGTCCTTTTTTCTTTTTCCTCTCTTCGAGCTCAAACTCAATTATTGTTTGCCTTAGGTTCTTCTCTTTCTCTCCTTTCCTCTCCTTTCTCTGAGCTACTATTGCCATGGTCCTTCTCTTTTTCTCCTTTCCTTGAGCTCGAATTATTGTTGCCCTAGTCCTTGTCTCTTTCTCCTCTATTCGAGCTTGAATTACTACTACCTTAGTCCTTATCACTTTCTTTTCCTCGAACTTCAGGTTGAGCTCTTGTTGCCTTGGTCCTTTTCACCTTCCTTTCCTTGAGCTCAAACTACTATTGCCTTAGTCCTTTTCTCTCTCCTCAAGCTTGAGTTATTGCTACCATGGTCCTTCTCTCTTTGTTCAAACTCAAGTTGTTGCTGCCCTTGTCATTTTTCCTCTACTTAAACTCAAGCTATTATTACCAGGTCCTTTTCTCTATCCTTTCCCTAAGCTTGAATTTGAGTTGTTGCTTACCCTAGTCTTTATTTTTCTCTCTTCTCTTCGAACTTGAGCTACTTTTTGCCTTGGTCCTTTTCTTTCTCTCTCCTCAAGCTCAAGTTCAAACTATTGTTTATTATGGTCCTTCATTATCTCCTTGAGCTATTACTTACGCTAATCCTTCTCTCTGTCTCTCTGAGGTCGAATTGTTGCCTATTTTGGTTAAGGTTGTCACAACGTACGTGCATCTATCATGACATGACAGATGCATCTAGACCTAAACACACCCCTACATCACATTAGTATAAGGTCAACCTAACTCAACCTAGGGTCAACTTAGGTCAAAGGCACTTTTAAACTACCTAAGGCAAATTTATGGGTGATTGAAATTGGACCCGTTTTAGTCATCATATTTGAGGCAACTAAATTTTTTTGGTTGCTAACCATTCGACAATTGAAAAAAATTCAATCACCACATGATTGGCAATGAAACATTTTTGATTGCCAAATTTGTGGTGATCGATAACATTATGTCACTAATCATGTGGCAACTGAATTTTTTTCGGTTGTCACACACTTCTAGATCTTGGTTGTCTAATTAACCATGGATTGATTTCCACCATTGATTTGGTGACAAAATTTGGTCTCACTTGGTAATAAAATGTAGACCTTGCATGTCAATACTCATTTTTTCCTTCAATGAGGTGTGTCAGCCTTGTGTTGTTTAAGGTTAATCATTGCCATATAACTTGAAAGGGAGGGGTGAAACTTTTATGGGTGTTTGAATTTCATATCGTCATATTGCATTTGCAATTAGTATTGAATTTCACTTGTAGCCTTGGAGGTGGAGTTTGATTTTATTGTTGAATAACTTAATTATATTAATCAAGCCTATTGTTTTTTTGTACAATATTTTATCGATGGAGGGAAGGCACAACGTGTAGAATCCATGGTATTTGATGCCAAAGGACAAATTAGGGAAGGTGGAATGCAAGTTTTATGACAATGTTATTTCATACTGCAAGGATAGAATGTTCCTCCATTTGGGTTATCAATATGATGGTAATGGCTGAGTTGGAGTTATAATGTGTTCAAAGGCACATCTAGGGGTGAAAGCCTTATTGGCCCAATGTGGTGGACTTGTCCTTCCACCATTAAACGACATGGGAGTACTAGCCCATATCCTAAATGGGCGAATAGAAGATGTGGCCATTGAAACATTGAATCCTTTAGTGGAAAGAGAATTTGCTTTGACGTCTCAGGTGGAAGGGGTTCAAATTTTCAATCCCTTATAAACAACACATAAAGTCCTAATAAATCCACAAATAACAACATTTGAACCTTTTGACAAGTTTCATTGCTCTAGGGATTGAATTAAACTAGAAAACAAGATTTGGACAATAAGTGGGCAACTTTTTTTTATGAGGCAAACATCCCCTTCAATGTTGTGCAACATTCAATGTTCATAGAAGTTATGAAAGTAACCTCTGAATCTTAAACCTACTATAATCACCCATCATACCATGGATTGTGCACAAATTTGTTAAAACAATCCAAGGTGGATGTGTTCGAATAGGTAGTTGAAAGGACACATAAATCAATTCACAAATATGGAGCAACCATTTGTTCTAGTGGTTGGGACAATGTTGCACAACCTCCATTATTGAACGTAATGTTTGTTTGTCTAGGTGGCAACATATTCATAGGTTCCATTGACACAATTAGGGAATATAAGGATGCCCATTACATATGTAATGCATTGGCTGAATACATTGAAACCATTGGAGTCAACAACATTGTACAAATTTGTATAGACAATGCTTCAAACATGATAAGTGTGCCTAAGCTTCTAATCCGTCGTTTTCCAAGTCTTTATTTTCAAGTTTGTGATGTTAATTGTTTGAACTTGTTATTAGAAGATTGGGGAAAAACAACATGGGCAAAACAAATTATGAAAAAAACAAAAGCTATTGTTTCTTTCATACCATGCACCACTAACAATCTTTTGTCGTTATGAAACCAACCTAATGTTAAACCCCATTGAAACATGGTTTGTAACCAAATGTTTAATGGTTGAAAGGTTGTTTAAGCTTAAACCTACCATTGAACAAACTATTGTTGATCTTAATTGGATAATTTTTGTGAACTTATTGCATGGCAACTGTTGTCAAAAGTTGCTCACCAAGGTGAGATTTGTTTGAGCTAACATAAGGAAGGAGGAGTTTTGGGATATTTGTGCCAATTTTGTGCACATGGTGGAATTGGTTTTAGTATCATTGAGGACATTTGATGGCAAATATCCTTGCATGGGGAGGGCATGGCTTATCATGAAAACATTAGAACAACATGTCTTATCATTACAAGATCCACCACTTGAATTGCCATCAAACCTTATAAATGTGATTAAAGATCAATTTTACTAAAGGTGGAAGATGTTGACGATTGACCTACATTGTGCACTTGGGCCCTTTTCAATCCATACTTATTGGATGAAGCTCATCTATATGATGATGCAAATGTGAAGGAAGCCTTAAACAAAGTGTTGTAAAAAACAACTAGTACTCTAACTACCTATGTGTTAATTTTAAAAGATTTTGCAAATTTTATTGAAAGTCGAGTCCATTTTCTGACATCCCCTTAGTGAAGGACCTAGACTTGTTCCGATACAAGTGGTGGGATTTTATTAGAGCTAGTGGATGCACATTTACACCCATCGCCCATCGCATTTTGGCACAAATGTGTTCCACATCATCCCGCAAACAAAATTGGAATTCATATTCATTTGTCTATAACAAAATGTGAAATCAATTAACATCAAATTGGGTGGAAGACTTAATGTACATATACACTAATAGCAAGCTCTTGTGAAAACAACCTAGTGCCAACCCCATGGCATGGTACGAGAAAAATATGTTGTCTGAAGATTTAACATTCGATGTTGATGAAAGTGCAAATGAAAACGACTCATTGAGTGAGGACCCCATAGCTCCAGATGAACCATATGAGGATTACTAAATCGAACATGACCCCTTTGAATTCTCTAATGATGACGAGATTTTGTTTTCAAGATTGTTGTCTGGTCTAACAATTTGGCAGGTTCAAAGGTCTAATAATGGCAATGCAAATCTGAGCATGCCATTATTAGCAATTTCATTAAAGTGTTTGATGCACCCCCTTATGCTATAAATGCTCCAACAGCCCCAAGTCAACACACGGCCATGCAATCAATGGGTTCCATGGAAGTGTTCCCCCCATTTAATTTGAACACACCCATTAGCTCGAATCATTATTCCATAATTGAATGCACAACAAACACTAATAAACACCTCAAACATATAAATGGAACCACTCGTGGGCTTGCATACGGTCACTAACACAAATGTACCTCGAGTTACAAATTTAAATCCTTCAAGCACTAAAGTTACAAGACTTGAAAAGTCAATAGAAGGTGCTTCAAATTCTGACCACACACCAATCAACCAGTACCTACAATATCTAAGACCCCTGATGCCTAAAATGATGTGGGGTCAAAACTGGTCGTTGTGGCAACTTCCATGAATTGTTTTTGGTCACCTATTGAAGATTAGTCCACACATTGATTTATTCGAAGGAAGAGGCCCACTAATCAAACAATAATTGTTTTTGTAGGTGAACATAGTTATGAATGACCACACACCAATGATGGCATTTTGGATATTGAAGGATGGCGCCTCACCAAACAAATTGTGATGAGACATTCAAGGCGAAATATCATCACAACCTTGTGTGGGACAAACATTTCAAAGGTGGAGGAGGGGTGCAACGATGATGATGATAACAATGACACTAACATTCTTGATGAGACAATTGAGGCCCCAAATGATAATGACTACCATGAACTTTGACCCCAAGATCCAAAACTTGCCATTAGTCATCCTCCTAGGTCACAAATCACAAGGGCTTCATAATTATAGGGTGGATGCATGAGTGAGTGGACCAATTTGGGTGTCATGCCACCAATTCTACCTTGTGGTTGCCATTGCAATGGCCATGTTGCCTTATAGGTGTTAAAATTTATCAAAATGGACTTGGTTCAAAGATCTTAACTTGAATATCTACATGATGCACAAAATCATTTTACAAAATTTTAAAAATCATAAAATAAGCCATGGACTTTTGAACTCAAAACACATGGACTACTACACCTTTGACTACCATTTTTATATGGACTATGTTATGGTCCATTAACTCATGGGGTGTGTGTTAGGGACTTGGAATTAATAAGATATCATATCAAAGAAATGTAGGAACAAACTGAATAATGAGTTGAATTTTTAAATTATACTTATGGACTTTTGAATGGGCTAATCAAGAGCATTTTTTCATAAGTCCATATCATATTGGAGGAGGAAATATTTCATAATTTTTTTGCATAGATGCTTAAAGAAATAAAAAATCTAGATGTGTCATTAATGACATGGAAAAAAATTTAGGAAATCAATGTAAAATAATAAAAAGTAGTTGTAATTTCCAAAATTTGACCAAAATTTTGAGTAAATAGGAACTTTGGTTGTGTGGCGAATTGGTCCACCCATTCATGCATAAACTCCATAGGCATTTGGCATTTACTTACACATAGGTTTAACTTTATATGCAAATCCACATGGTTGCTTAAGCATATCTTCTTCCAACTATATATTTTTTGGTAATAAAATTGTAACCATCTACTTTGGGACCCTATTTGGAAATTGGTGTATTTCATATAAGACAATTTCATTTCCATAATTCAAATTCCAAACTTTCAATTTCAAGGGCACTTCGAAGTGCCATATAGTTGCAATTATATGTTTTCTAATCATTCTAGTCACATTGTTATCAATGAAATTCAATATAAAAAAATTATGGGCCATATCTAATCATCCAATTCATTTTTCAATTGTAAAACTTTATATATGATTGTAGTGAACTAGGTTTACATTAATTGTGACAAACTTTTAGGGGAAACAACTTGTTTGCCCATATTGCCCCATAAATATCAATAATATTGAGGCTACTATACAATGTACATATGTTGCATCAAATTCCACCTCACCTTACTGCTACAATCTATTATATTTTCTATTACTACTTTCCCCAATATTATTACCACATTGTCGATTAGCGTGATTTTTTAGCCCAATGGGTTTCCCATTCAAAATTGCGTCCAACCTAGGGACATTATTTATTTTGTTGAGCATTATGACCATGTGAGGAGATATTGCAGTTAATAATGCAAAAACAACATCATCTTTCAAACACGACCCTTCATTAATCTCTTCCAATGTCAACTTGGCTTGGTTTTTAGGCTGAAAATCACTTATGGTGAACCCTTGCCCGATCTCCTCCCCCAATCATGTTATACCAAACACACTTCAAATTCGAATTGTATTCAAACTTGTTGGTTCTTGGGTTATATCATCTTTGAAACATTTGATAAAACCTATGGTGTCGTGTATTAATCCCTGATGGGTGCAACAATTCACATGCATTCTAAATCATGGATTCATCATATTACCATTTATTGTATTAACTCCCTCATGTGATAACAAACATGCCAACATTCCAAATTTATTTCATGTTTGCACCCCATGCTTGTGGCCTATTGGGTGCGTTAAACATGTTGTATTCTCAATGTTGTGGCATGGTTGTTTGAAGATTGAATTGTTCATATAGGTGTTGATGAATTGGGGCCCTACATTGTGGACATCTCTTCCTTACCACCATCAAAGTGATTAGGCATTGCGGATGGTACATGAGTTTGGGTTTAAGATTTAGGGTTTGGCATGTAGCCAATTCTTCACATAGTGCATCACACTCCAATGTCATCTCCCGAAGTTGCATTTACATTAAGCCCATTTCCCTTTGCAATGCCTCTAAAACATGTTTAATAATGTCAGCTTGTCTTGTGAAGGACAATATGTTAACACCCTATGCCGATTCCCCCTGATGATTTGTCGTGTCAAATGGCATATAACATTAGTAGAAATACTATTGCATGCGATTGTCATTTACAACTAGTTTTTGGTTACAAACAACATTTGTGACTAAATTGGTAGTAGTAGCAAATGACAAGTTGTATGTGAAAACCAATTGCATGCGACAAATGAAGTATTTTTTCATCAAATACTTATATGGCGGCCATATAGTATATACATGAATGATTTTGCGACTAAAATTACAATTATTTTGGTGACCAATTGTATTTTGCCACATGGTACCCACTTGACCTACGCCACATGGCACCTATATAATTTACGTGGCACATAAGTTTAGACATAGGTCATGTGGCATATGTCTAAACCTAGGTGATCACCTAGGCTAGGCCTAGAATTAGGCCATGTGGCACATAGGCTTGGTCTAGAGCTATGCCACTTTGGCTAGGCCTAAATTTAAGCCACATGGCATTTATTAAAAATACCGTATTTCTTTTTGGGTTTAATTAAGGTTTAACCTTTTTGATTGGTTCATCCCAAAATGCAATTGCATTTTAATTTGTACATTGTGTTCTTAGGGCATTTCCTTATGAAGTTGACAAAACTAAAATGGGAGGCAAAACTTATGGAATTAATTTTGTAGTTGCAACCTAGTTACAACTAGTCGTGCAACTACTTGGGCTACTAGTGATTACTTAGCCTAACCTACTACTTCTTACCTAACTCACAACTTATTAACCTAGCCTATTAATTAACACATTTTATGTGGCACCTAGTTTAATCATGTTGCCATGCGGTGTGGAAAAAAAGTTAATTAGGTGCCACAAGGCAAGGCCTAAGCCTAGCCTATGTGCTATGTGGCATGTCCTAACATAACTTGGGTGCCACATGGCATGGCTTAAGCCTTGTTTAGTTGCCATATGGCAAGTCCTAGACTTAACATATGTGCCACGTGGCATGGCATAGCCTAACCTAGGGATGGATGGCATGACACAACCTAGCCTGGATGCCACATGGCATGGATGAGTCTAGCCTTGGTGCCACGTGGCATGGCATAGGTCGGACATATGTGCCATGTGGCATGTCCTATCCTATCTTAGCCTAGGTGCCACATGGCATGTCATAGCTTAGCTTAGGTGCCATGTGGCATGTTTAAACCTAGCCTAGGTGCCACATGGCATGGCATAGGTTCCACATGGCATGGCTTAGGCCTAGCATATGTGGCATGTGACATGTTTTATGTTGTGCTTAGGTGCCATGTGGGATGACCTAGGCCTAACATATGTGGCATGTTTTATGCCTTGCTTAAATGCCACATGGCATGGCCTAGGCCTAGCATAAATGCCATGTGGCATGGCTGAAACTTAGCCTATGTGCCACATGGCATGGCTTAGGCTAAGCATATGTGCCATGCGGCATGTCTTATGTTGTGCCTAAGTGCCATGTGGGATGGGTTAAACCTAGCCTATGTGCCGCATGGCATGGCCTAGGCCTAACATATGTGGCATGTCATAGCCTAGGCTAAGTGCCATGTGGCATGGCCTAAGCTTAACCTATGTTCCACATGTCATGTCTAAGCTTATATGTAGACGTAGGCAATGCCACATGTCACCAAGCTTAGGCTAAGTACCATGTGGCTTAGGCTTATAGGTAGGTAGGTACTAGTAGGTAGGTAGGTATATATATATAGGTACGTCCTTGCTAGTTAGGTAGCTTAGATACCTTATACATCTAACATGTGACTATCTTGGTTACATTTGCAACTAAATGTATATACAATGTTGTGAAAAATACAAAGAGATTATAAAAAAAACACAATTTAAGGATGAAATAGGTCATAGTTACAACCTAGTTGAAAAGAATACCAAACTTCATTCAAATTTGAAAAGTAATTACATAGGCAACCATTTATAGTCGTAGGTGACATTTGGTTACACATAGTTATACAGGGACTAGTTGCGAACAACATGATTCCTAGTAGTGTAAGATGCCATTTGAACCACAACATCCAATTGTTCTACATCCATGGGGTTGTACATGCTCGGTGGTGATTAAAGGGGATTTTGTTCCCAAGGGCATTGAACAATTCGGTTGTTCATCACAAATGAAAGATCTTGAGTACGAAAAGTATTAAGTGTTGATTTGGGAACAACTAATATTGGTGGTACTAGTTGAAAAGAGAAAGGGGGAGTGATAGGGGTAGATTTGGGAGAAACCTAGGGGTCATAACATTATAAGAACCAAATCAACTGTTGTAGGAGCTAAATGAGTTTTTGGAAGAGCCTATGGATTTTCCATTGTAAATCTATTTGGTTGGTATGAAGGCACATTGTTGGCTCATTGGCCTGGAACGGTCTTCTAATCAACCTAAACCCCAAGCACCACCATTGCATAAACCATATGTGCCATAGTCAAAGGCACTTGATTTTTGGAAAAAAAATTGGCTCCCTGTCATGGCCATGTGCACCTCCAACATGCGTGTCTTCATAAATTCATCCATGCAACTTGTATATTGGGTGAAATTATTTTTCTTGTGAGTTTCATGCTTAGAAAATGGCCATTTCTTATCAATGTGGCACCAATGCACATACTACGAACATAACATGTACGATCAAGGTTGGGGAAGGTTTTGCCATCCAACATTTGCTAGGATGGTTGGGTTTTCAAGTGCTTCGAGCTCAACCTCGTGTCGTCTTCTTTTCGGGCCATGGCCCTTGACCACTTTCTTTTGGTTCGTAGCATTCGCCATCGTACCCATTGTCCATTAATAAACATTAATTTAAAGGTAAATTAAGATTAAGTTTAGAATATATATATATATATATATACAATGAATCAATATGGGGTCCTCTAAGAGGTTCAACCTTGACATCTAGCACACAATTGTTTTCACAATTGGCATCATGAACTTAAAAACCCTCCAAAGGACTCCCACTTTCTTCCAATTGTATGGCATCGATTGCTCAAAGCAAACAAAGTCCCCGCATGTAAGGGAAGAAAGTACATGGAATGACAAAAATGTGGGTTTTATAATAGACCCACACATGCTTAAAGCCCCAAGACCAAGCCCGTGCCTATTTTGGTCACCTTTAGTCACCATTGAAAGCTTGATTTGGGCACCATGCCTGGTTCAATAGCCCATATTCCCTGGTGACCAAAATTTTCGGTCGCCATTGGATGGCTTGCAAGAATTGTGGACACAAGGTTGTTGAATGGTGATTGAAAAGTGATTTAGTCACCATCGGATCACTATGTCACATGGTGACCAAAGGTGACCAAAATAGGTTCAATTGCCATTAAGCATGTGGTAGCCAAAATTTTGGTCACCTTTGGTCATTGACTGTACAATTGGTTAGTTGGTGATTGAAAATTTTTGGTCACCTTCATCTTTTAGAAATGGCGATCGAATTTTTTCAATTGTTAATTGTCAAGACAATGTGTTGGCGACCAAGAAATTCAATCACCATATGACCACATTTGACAACCACATGATGTGGCTGATACATGGGAATGCCATTGCATGACGACCAAATTCCTTCAATAACCAAATTCTCTAGGTGCCCCTAGCTCTAGGGGTATCCTTAATTTAACCTATATAAAGAGCTTCACATTTTCATTTTTCTTCACATTTTTTTCAATGTGTACAACTTTGATTGTTTTGGACAATTGGTGCACAACACTTTAAAAAAAGGGGGCGAGGGGACTCCATGCATTATTTATTTATTTATTTATTTTTGATTTCAAATTATTTCACAAATGAAATATGTCAAACAATCAAGTTGAAGGAAAGATAATCAAATAGACTCATGAATGGGACCATCACACCATCATGATTAGGATTATGAGGGGGCGGATGTCATATATTTCCTAGGCCAAGAAGGAGGCAAATATGATGTGGATATTTTTCGATTACTAGATGACTTATTATACAAGGACATACCATTGACATTACATGTTAGAACTAATAATGTAATGGACAAGGAGAGTGTGTTCATAGCTAGGGATCACAATAGCACCAGTGTTAAATATCTTCCATGTGCGTTGGAAGGAGTCTATGTTTTAGATGTCTCAAATTTGCATAAGGACTTGTTGTATGAGGACATCCTGACGAAGTTTCATGTTTATGACACACAAGACTATTTTGACACAATATGACATTTGTTAGTTTTTAAATAAATTTATGAAAAAAAAAGAACAAACATCTTTGCCATGTGAGGTTCTATTTTAAAACTATTGGAAATACCATTTTGATAGTGTATTATTAGGGTTCCATTTTTTGATAGATATTGCAATCGATTCAATTTGAGTAAATTACAAAAAAATTGGGTAATTTTTTATTATCTTTTTATTACAATAATTATAGTTAAGTGTTCCTTTCTTTTAGCCCCCACTATAAAGATGTGTTACAAAATTGTGTCAAATTTCGTTCCCAACAAGGAAGGATTGTTTTCCATTTGTTCCCAACATGTTCCTTTTAAGTTCCCAATGGGTTCCCATCAATACCCTAATTTTTTATGATGGGATCACACAACATGGTGACTGAAAGGGTTTCAATTACCATCAAGGGGGAAAGTGATGAAGGGAAAAATAAACAAGGGGTGTGGGGGGAGGGGAAAGAAATTATGGCAACTAAAAGGTTTTTGGTCACCATAGGTATGTGGCAACTGAAAGGTTTTTGGTCGCCATAGTTGCATGGCGACCAAATTTGATCGCCATTTGATGGCAATGACTAAATTCGGTTGCCATTGGACAACAATTATGAATTTTGGTCACCCATGGTGGATCAAGTTTGTGTTTGGTCGCCATCTGGGAATCATAAAATGGCAACCAAATTTGTTTTTAGCCATCTAATGGCAGCCTATTTTTGAAGAGGTTGTTGAAGGTATATAAGTTTTTAAATGCAACTTTTGATTCATTTTTTAGCACTTATGTTTTCATTTGGGTTTTGTGTCTTTGGTTGCCCATTTACAACCATTGTGTGGAACCTTGGGTGAGTTGAGGTGATCAAGTTCTTAGTGAAGGGTAATCTTTTTTGCATTTTGCAAAAAGTTTAGAACATATTAAAGTGTGATTTTTTGAGATTCTAATTGCTATTAACAATTAGTGCTCGGAAAGACTTTGGGTTTTTTGTTATCCAAGACTTCAATATTGTTGTTCAACGGACAATCAAGCAAACAACCATCAAGCGGACAACCATCAAATGGATAATCTGACCAAAACCTTCAAAACAAGTTATCCCACACATCATCTGGTACTTATCCCCCCAAACCTTTGAACAACCCACCCTTAACCATGCACAAATGAGGGGTTAAAGAAATTCCCAATGGAAAGAACACTTCATCGACACAATTTCGAAAGCGTCAAAAACTTGAAGATAATCATCCTAAACGAATTACCACATAATGATTCTAGGAAATTTTCATGACATTTTTCATGGAACACACAATGGCATACCTTGACGATGTTTTTATGAACAAGCAAGGAACTGGCATGGAGAAGTATAAGTAGGTCATGGAGCATAAGTTTTTCGCTGAATTAAATGGTTCTTTGCAATACATCGAACTTCAGAATTTCGAAAGGTTTCCAAAATGGTTTGAATGCAAATTTTCAGATGTACCCACAAACTTGTAATGGCTTGATGTCTTTTATTCACAAAAGGACAAGGTGCAGTGGACCACAGAGATGGCAAGCTTGTGGGAAAAAAATTCATGGTGGGCCAAATTCTTGAAGAATTGGTTGAAGAAGAAGGCGAGGCTTGCACCATGAATGGAAGAAGACGCTTGAAACCTTTTGGCCCAAATTGGAAGTTGTGGTGTGTTATGGATTCCAAACACAACAAATGTGTTCCCATTGTTAAGTGGAGATGATCAAGGTGGTTATGGTGTGGTGCGCAAGGTGCAAATCGAAAGATTCAATCACATTCCAAGCATGATTGAGTTGGTGGGGAAGACACCAAAGACATATGATAAGTGAAAAACACGTGAACAATAATTAATGGAAGCCTTAGCATGCCCATGTGAACATCCAAGTGTCATCAAATTCTTTGCCATCCACATAAAGACCATGGAGGCATACACATTGTGGTGGAATGGGGGAACTCTTCAAGAAATGTTGGATTACAACATGAAGTACTTCCCCATTATGGATGATCGTACCTTATCACAGCAAGGGGGGCCGAATATGGAAGGGCGAACATGACTCGTCACCTTTAGGCAAAATCATGTGAAGTTGGTGTGGGCATTCATATACATTAAAAATGAAGTACATCATTGTGGAATTTTGCACAATGATTTGTCCAAGGACAACATTATGTTGCATTTTCTACCAAACAAACCAAATGTTGTGTACATATTGTGTGCGATTGGGGTGAAGTTGAGCACTTGTAAGAGGCGACACCATCATTGTGTGGGTTTGCAAAGGAGTAAGATGCCACCAATGCAAAGAAAGTGCATTGGTGGGTTGCCCCGAAATTGTTTTTTTATTTACAACAAATTAAAAACTACAAATTCCCCTTGACAAATGGCCCAGCAACATGCCACAACTTTAAAGATTAAAGGTTGGCAAATGTCATATGGGGTGAAGATTGGGATGTAGAATATTTTATGGACAATTCAACCAAGATGTCATTTGGGAAACTAATCCATCACATGTATGACAAATCCAAAGGCACAAAGAATTGTTCAACACCTTGTGCATACATTGATGGGGCCTCTATACAATTGGTTTTCATTCTTTTTTTGGAACTACTTACCAAGGTGAAATTATTGTGTTTATATTCATTATAGAGTATAGTAGTTTAATGAATTTTGACCCCCATGTAGTAGGTCTTTTTTTATATGAGGATTTTTGAAAGATGATATTTTGGTTTGTGTTGAGACTTGGGATTAATGATAGACTTGCGATATCTTGAAAAAAATAAAAATAAATTTAAAGGATTTTTTTTGAAGATTATATTTTTGCATGGTGAAATATTGGAATTTCCATAAATTTTTTTTACCTTAAGATATTCTTTAGTGTAAATGGCAAGACCATAATGTGACACATCGAAAAGAAGATGATCAAATTTTTTTGGTCACCAAGCATGTGGCAATTGAAATTTTTAGTCATTGTAAGCTTGGTGATCAAAAATTTTGGTCATCACATGCTTGGCAACCAAAAAAATTTAGTCGCCAAACCTATAATGGCTGAAAATTTTTGGTCATCAAGTTTGCAACAATTAAAAGTCATTGAAATCCATTTTCACTGACTAATCACAATGGGGGTAGCTCAAGTGTCAACAAATATTTTCCTACATTTATTGTGACGGACGTGAATGATTCGTCAAAATGGACGCCAACATGACGCCTGATGCAAAATGGCCACATCACATTGATTTTGACAACCTTGGTTTTAATCCTTCTCTTTATCTCCTTGAGCTCCTTGTGCTTTGATTCTTTTCTCCCCATGACCCCCCCTTTCCCAGTTTTCTTGGGTATTATTCAGGTATGTAATGTTGCAGCCTTGTTTCAACATGCCCGTTTGCAAGCATCCTACATTTTGTCCTTGCCCTAACCTCTCTCTAGGTTTTTGTAGAAATGATATAATTACCACCTGTATCCCTGACTCAATTAGCTCTACAAATAGCTTGAATGTTGCAATGAAACCTTTCTCCTATTGCTTTGACTTGTGTTGTAGACCAAGCTCTATTAAAGGATACTCTTGCTTCTTTTTCAACATGTTTCTTTGTTGTTCGTTCTATAACATTTAGTAACTTGACTACTTGCATGTCCTTTCATTCCTTTTTTTCCTTTTTATGGCCTTTCTAATGTATTATATAGTTTTTTTTTTGGGTGGTGTTTTGTCGCATAATCTCCAAGTATTCAATTATAGTCACAACTTATGATTTGTTATAATCAACTAACAATTTTGTCCTTCTTATTCTCCTTGCAAGTAAGCTCGGTAGTGACAACAAATGGGCAAGATGAAAATGAAGTGGAGCAATAGAGCTTTGAGAATATGGGACTTAAGATTTAGGAACTTAAGAAAAATCAGGTAGATTTATAGCTCTTCCATTACCTTGATCTCATGTTCTTATTATTGAAAGCCCAACTTCATTTCAAGGTTGTTAGACATAGAACTTTAGTCCTTTATTTTTATTCCATCAGGATTTTAGTTTTTTGCATTTATAACATTTTGGTTTCATGCTCATTAACTCATTAGCAACATCCTCTCCCCATTGTGGGCTGTCATTTCCTGCATCATCTAATTTCCCAATGTCTTTATTTAAATGATTATTGTCTTTTCTTATTGTATACAAACTATTAAATCTAGTCTTATCATCCATAGCCCTAGGATTTAATGGCCAAATCCTTGTTGCCCTAAACCCATTCAATGTGTTTTGTTTAAACAAGGATGGTCAAGCGTTTTGTCAACCCAACTAACTGGTGTTACCTTGTTTGTCTCTAGATGGTTGTTTCTAATCATGCTTTTATCTTTTTCTTTCCTGAAGGTAGATTTGAATGGTTTGAAATAGTTCACATCTAGAGGTTATAATGCATGACAGGTGTGGGTAGGCAAAGCGATTGTCAAAGACACAAAAACTCACAAGAACAAAAGCTAAAGGAAAGGTTTAAGTCTAACTTCCAAACAAGGAACAAGACAAGATTATGTGATTAAAAAACAAAAACATAAGAACTAAGAACAAGAACATGAAATGTGCAAAACAAATGTGAAAATGGATCTTTATTATGTTAACATGTGTAAACATGAACATGAAAAAAACATGACAAGGTTATGATGCAAAATCATGCCTAAGATTGGTGTTGAATAGATTGAAAGAAATGAGGGGTCCTACTCCTATTTATACCCCTTTCGGGACCTAGTTCAAGGAAGTTTCAAAGGAGGTTTCTATGTGTGCATTAAGTAAAGAAGCTTCTTGGGAACCTTCCTAATTTGGAGTCAACTATGAATTAACTGAAACTTAATTGAAAGTTAATTCGGATTTAACTAGGATTTAACTAAAAGTTATTTAAAAGTTAACTCAAAATTAACTAAGAATTAATTAAAACTTAATTAGGATTAACTAAAAGTTAATTTGGACTTAATTGAAAGTTAATTGGAACTTAATTGGAAATTAACTAAGACTTAGCTATGAGTTATGGATGAACATTATGGATGAATTCCATCTATTGGAGGATGGTGTTTAATGTTTGCATCCATCATAGTGACCGTATCCAAGCCAAACTATGATGCTTACTTTATAGCTTCTAGAGTGACATATGAACCATGCCCGTTTAGGATAAGTAAATGGTGATTAGATTGGGATATACCACCAAGGACTAACTTGATAAAAAATGAGAGGAATTCCTTGAATAAAAAACAAGTCATCCATGCATTTTTTTGCATAGTCATACATGTTCCAGGTTTACAATGTCTAATGTAATTGTTTTTAATGTTTTCACCTTTGAAAATGTAAAATCTCAGTAAAAAACCTCCTACAATGTTGACAACAACATTTATTGTTAACCATTCTCGGGATTTAAGAATAATGTTGTATGCCTACAACACTATTATTAAAGCCAACATTCTAATTCCTAATTATCGCTTGACTTAGATACCTATTTCATTTGAGTTCCATTTGTGAGATGTTGAGTGTTTCTATTGATCATATAATGCTTGGGGGTTTTTGTAAAATGAGCTATAGGATTCACTTGTGAGTCCTTGAGCTCTGTAGACCTCTAGTGCCCCTACAAGTTGAATTGTTAATTTTGGATGCTTATGTTTGAACTAATATCACCATGAATATCAAAGAATCCCATCCTTGAACGGTGTAGGGTGGATATGTGAGTTTTGATTGGGTTCACACTTTGGCCCCAACAAAAATATACCTTGGGTTTTCCTGAAATCAAACCAAGACCAAAGAAATTTTGTTAGTTCTAGATATGTGTCAAAAGAATGTTTTAAAATCTTGAAAGTTTCAAAGATTAAATCATAAAAATTTGAGAAGTTTGCCTAGACAAAATTCTCATCTATTGTTATTGTGCAAGTTGTTGGTGTGAATCTGAAACCACAATTCAAATAAGCTTGGGGGAACTTACGAGATCCTAATCTTCTAATAGTTTTTGGTTGTTTTGGCATGTTTGTAGATAGCCAATGGTGGCATAAAAACTTCTTATACCTTTCACTATAAAGCTTGTTTATAATAGTAATCTTGCACTCATCATTTGTCTCCTTTACCTTAACCTTTATGTTTTGCACACATTTTTTTCCTTTGTTTATTTATTTACATGATTTTACACAATTTTATGACTTGTAAATGTATTTTTTAAACGCTTACACTTCAACAATTTACACAACATTAGGTCAAGTTGCATGATTGTACATTAAAACTTACACATCAATCAACATTATCCACTAACACTTAATGTGGATGAAATTTATACAGTTACATGATGTGTATCATAAACCGTGGTCACAAACAACAACCATTTAGACTTCAGACTCTTGTTGGAATGTGATATAGATCTGGATCCGACACCTTGTTTCCTACTAAAAACAAAAGTCTAATCATATAATTGTTTCATTAATTGTCTTTCTTGACATGTAAGGTCTGATTTTCTTAGTGGTCAACAAATATTGTTTTGAAAATGGTATTGGAGGTCATTTGATAGCTTTTATTTGGTTGTACAATAGTAGTAAAACACAAATTATGTTCTTGAGTCAGGATGGTTCTAAAAGTATGATCACACTTAGGGTTAATTTCAATGTTGGGTTAATGATAAAGATGGTGTTGGCAATCATTGTTAACAAATATCGAATTTTTGGAAAAAAGTAGATTTCAAAGCCAAACATTGATGTTAAAGTTTCAATAAAAGAAAAATAAAGTCAATGTTTTGCATGCATTTTTGTTTATATTATTTTTTTCTCTCACAAAAAGAAAAAAAAATCTAATATCTTTGTAAGTGTGGACTAGATTACAAACTTCAAAATGATAACTTAATATTAATTATTAATTAACATCATGTGTGGTGAAAAAATGTTGAAAAAATAATGTTTAGAAGGTTAATTGGAACTTACAATTTTATAAGTTGTGGTATTGATTTGTGACTCTTTGTTGATATTACTCAATCATGTTATAGTTGCAAACTCTAAACACCAAGTGTAACTATACCTTAAATGAAACTAGATCTCGTATCTAAATCAGACTAGGTTTGATATTCTCTTGGAAAACATTAAACATCTTTGAAGTTTGAACTGTTTTAGTTTCATCTATATGAAGAGACATTTATCATTTAAAAAAAACAAACAAATTGACACTACATGTACTGCTCCTTGCAAGCAGTTTTAAACCCATAATTTACTTAGCTAAAGGATCGAGTAGCAAACCAAGTAGCCAAGATTCAATTAAGCTTTAATTGAATTTAGGCTACTCGGTTTCATACTCGATCAGCAAAGTGGTGACATGCTTTTGATTCCATTCAAAAAGTGGCTACATCTCTTCAAAAACCAGAATTTCCCTCATTTTTGAGTGCTTTTTTGGGTATAATAACCAAGAGTTTTATGGCTGAATATTTCCCAAAAAAAATTATTTGTGTTGTTTTTTGTTGACATGGTGGAAAATTTTGCCACAAGAAAAGATACAAGCCTCACTAATATTCCAACTTTATTCTTTTGGGAGTTTTTAAGAGTTGGAATACTTCTGTGTGTATAGATTGGAACTTTTTAGAGTTAAGTGGTAGTTAGGATAGTGATGGTAGGAACTTGTAATATATGATATTCAATTTGGAGTATAGGACTTTACAGTTTTCAGGTCTATTTGCTACATTGTATAAGGTATTGATCATCACTTAATACAACATATGTAATATAGTGATGTAGCTTATTTTAATGAATCAATTTAATGTGTAAGTGCTTACAATGGTGTTACATTTGCAGAACACATAGGAGAAAATTTCTGCTTAAAATTCCATGGCCATCATGGGGCACAGTGTGGTGTAATATTTGCAATACCCATTTTCTTACTACAGAAAACATCAATGTATATTACAATTAGTCAGAAGTATCTGGTAAATTCCCTTCAAAATTCCATGACCTGCAGCATAGGATCATGCATTGACAATCTTCCAATCTAGGAAAACTTTAGTAGAAAATGTAGCTTAAAACAAACCTAGGAACTCAGTAAAGTACCACAAACAACCTAATCTCTAAAGATTGCCAAATAATAATATGACTTCCAATCAGATTCCTAAAGCTAAGAAATCTAAGACCAAATTGCTATAGTTGATATTATGACAATGGAACAAGAGAATTTTATTTCAAGAAGAGAATTAGAATAACAGTCAAACAGAAAAAAAAGAAAAAAAAAATCAACACAAAGGAGTCCTAGGCACGACAATTGCGCACCACTTGATGTTGGAATGAATGCCTTGTCTAGAGTCTTGACCAAACAACCTTCCCACAAAAAAATTTCCCATTTGATTTGGGTCTTCGAAACCCTAAAACCCCAAACCAGCTATTGAAGAAGAAGATGCAAACTAACCCATCAATTGCAAAATACACCTTCTTTGCCTTGAAAGTTTGAACAACTATCAAGGCATCACTTTTATCTATGGGTTACAATCTTATCGAGGAACATTAGCTTGGTTGGATGGCTACATCAGACTCAATTCTTCAAAATAGCATTACCTAACAGCTCATGATATGTAATCCAATATTCTCTCTTTTGAAGACATGCACCACAGTACTTGTTGCACATCTCACAAACAAAAACAACTCTTCAGAATTTGGTTCTCACCTTCGAGGAGAGCTCTTATGTAAATTTTGGCTTCTTAATGTAACTTGTCAACCAGCTTTTGCCATTGATAAAATTTACAGATAAGAAGGGCTTGGCCTGTGCGGGAGTTAGGTTCAGTGCCCATGGTACTCTTTGACTGGTGTTTGCACCCGGTCCAGAACACTTGTACTGTCCAAAAAACACTTGACTGTTCCACAAACCCAACAATGAAAAAACACAAAATGTCAAAAGATGTGTAAGGGGTTAAGGGATGCACAATGAAAGTGTAGGTTTAAGGACCCAAGTAAGGGGGTTCACAGGTCTGAGATTTATGAATAAAGGCAGTAGCCCCAGTGAACAAGGGTGAGAACCTGTGAGTCCCCTCCTGCATGGGTCCCTTACCTTTCATTACAGAAAAAAGAAGTGGTTTAACCAGGGATGTAACTACTTTTTTAATAAGCACAAAAAAGGAAAAAACTTACTGATCACGTTGGGGGAAACCAAAGTCACTCCAGCCTCCAGGGTAAATAATGTCATTCATGTAAGTGTAGGAGTACACGGTGCGAGAAAAGTTTCCCCATGCCCGGCCCAAGTAAATTTGAAGCCCTTGCCCATCAACCCGGCAATCCAAAAATGAGAATCCTGTGTGCATGCGGGATTCATTTCTCTTCTGGGCAGAGAGTGAACCAAAGGAATCTGCAACCTCCAGAAGATGGCAACCCTGCCCAACCTCCCCACAACAAACCCCATTTTCATCAATGTCCTACTCTTAACTAACCTTAAAACCATATTCTATCATAGTAACGTCAGACTAAAGATGTACTAGAGAGCCAAGCTTCCTAAGATGAAGTGTGAATGGCTCGCCCACCATATGCAAGCCAGTTAGGTCTAGCCTACAGTGGGCATGCCAGGCATTACCTACCTACCAATACTTCTCTCTAGTACATACCTTCCAAAATCATGATAATTATTGCTAAGAAATATTTGCTAATTTGATGTTTAGCTTTGCTGAATAATCTAAGAAATATTGATTATAGAGAACACTCAAAATGGGGAACCAAAAATATAAAATGGACAAGCCATTTTTATAGGCCTAAGCAATTGGGTCTTCTAGATATCAAATGTAGAGCAAGCCATCTTCCATCCACTATTCAAAGAGTGAGGGGGATGGAGGGTTATGTTTCAACATACCCTGTAAAGAGAGCGCCCATTTCCAAAAATGAAGTCTATTGAACCCACAATCAAACTGCTCTCAAAGTAGTGCCGCCCATTGTGGTCATAGAGTGTGTCCTGATGTACATACATATAAATATAAACAGAACAAAACAAAACCAATTTCAATAATATTCAAAAATTGTCGGTAAAGAAACAAACTTTCTGAAATGACAAAGTAAAGTTAAAACAGAACATCCACATGATGCACATCAAGACCTCTATTAGAGGAAACAAAATCACATAATAGCTCTGCCCCTTCAAGCAGGTTCAGCAACTGCATGAAATGCTCCATGAAGTTAACCAAAAATGAATTTAAATATTGACACAGTAAAATTTCATGTTGGGTTTGAAGCATGCAAGAAAGCACAAACTAATTTAAGCACCTGGCTGGTACTAGTTTGTAGAAGTAGAAAATTGTTTGCCAATCAAGTTTTTACCTGGTATCCATAGAAGGAGCAGTTGTAGAAAGCAGCTCTGTCTGCAGAGATGCGCATTGCAACAGCTTGCTTCAATACTGCACCAGGTGCTGGCTGCGGTGCTGAGTTCTGAACTCATACCAAAAATACACATCAAGAGAGAGATCACAGATGAGAAAGAATGAGATATAGCTTGTGGCCGAATTTGGCTAAATCTTCCGGTGGATAATCACCATTTTCGTTACATCACAAAAATTGACAAAAAGAAACACTGGTGGAGAGCAGCTGGGAGGGAGGGAGGAGGGGTCAGTAGGCAAGCTGATTGCAGTGTACATACACACATACCCTGAACTGAACTCCTTTGGCAATGAACCACTCGGAGCTGATCCCGACTGTGGCGCTGCGGTACGTCTTCAACAGAACGTCAGCGTCGTCGAAGTCGCCAGCAGTGTCGTTCCATGTGATGATGGTCTCGTTCATGCCTTCTCCCAGAAATGTGATGTATGGTTGCGTCGAGTTGATGGTGACCTTTTCCCTGAAAAAAAATATTGCAATATGGTCGTCAATGCAGCACCCACCCCGGCCGGAGCCAAAGAAAAGAAACCAACCAACCAAAATCTTTTGATCAGCAAAGTTCTTAGAGAGCATCTCCACCGACGCTCAGTATGTGCGGACCGGACCCTACACTAGAAATCTTGGTTGAGGTACAACAGCCAAATCCAGTGGACTCACAGGAAGACGGCTGTGACCCTGAAAAAATCCACAACTTTCGGAGCCCTCTTATAAACAAACGTCAAATCATATTTATTGACTACTCTCTCTCTGTTTTAGAGAGGCTAAATAGTTTGATTGGTCCAGATGGGTTGCTATTAGTGGTCTACCTATTTGGAGTCTCAGTTGCAGTTTTATGGGTGGGATTGGAGAAAGGCAAGTAACTAAAACTTGGATGTGCGAAATATTTTTCTTCACGGTCACATACTGAGCAACGCTGGAGATGCTCTTATGCAAAGAAGCTAAGCTAGCTGCAAGCTCAGGCTAGACTGCAAGCTAGCCGATTCCTCAAGAGACCTACCCAGTATACAGATCCCTAGACATATATTGCTGCTGACTCATGGGTGGAGGAGGATCAAAGCATCAAAAGGTGGCAAACTTGGCAAACATCTAGAGGAAGAAGAAGTTCATGCAAGCATTGCATTTTCAGCTTGAAGCGATTTTTCTTAGCTTTGGATGCCTTACTCGTAAACGCCAGCTTTGATCTTGATGATTGTCCTGTAGGTGGCGCCGGGTTTAATGGAGTTGAGAGCTTCATTGATAGTCTTGAAGTCGCCCTTGCCGTCTTTGCCCACTGTAATCTTCTTGGGTTTCCCTGTCGGAGGTGGCTTCACGCCGATGCTGTCGTAATTCTCCTTGGGCGCCTTGCTGCTACTGCTACCTTTCCCACTGCTACTGCTGCTGCTGTGGTGTTTGTCCTTCTTGTCGTCGTCTTTCCCGCGTTTTCCTCCTCCTTCTCCTGCAGAAAGAATGGGTATGTCGTCACTGCCAGTATCTGCAGCGCTGGGCGTCGTCTCGTCGTCGTCAGAGTCGGAGGTGTCTGCCATCTCTTGTAACCATGCGGCGAAATCGTCTTGCGGTACATTGTCTGACACGCCGACGTCCGTCGTCGTCGGCACTTGATGAGAGAGCTTGACACCCGCCATCAATGCAACAAGAAGCAGGGCGAGATACCAGCTGCTGCGTATCACCACGTACTGTGGAAGAACCACCCCACCACGTCTAGTCCCCGCCATTTTCAAGCCTGCAGCACAACAATTGCGAACGCAAATCAGCAGCTCGTGCTTGCATGAGAGCAGCAGCATTGCGTGTAATATTGTACCAGCTCCTCAGCTGTATCTACTTGCTAGTCAGTCCCTCGCCAGACAATCGACCTCACAAGCTCCTCTTCCAAAAGAAATGCAGCTTGCAGGCCATGACTTCACTTAAGAGAAAACCGAAAACAAGACAGCAGATCAGAGACGGAAGCGGCATCCTCTGGGAAAACCAACCTGCAAAAACAACAGTAATTCCGTAGCGGGAAGCTCGATCGTGAGAATACAAGTTCGACAATTGCAAACCTGAGCTGCAGCTAGGTCACCAAGCCGAACAACCAGCTTGCTTGCTTGCTATAAGGTTGGAGCTTAACCAGTAGTCAACGTAGCTTAAATGTGCAAACTTCTACAGCAAAATTGCAAAACAGCGTGAGCTGCTTTCATTTGCAGCTCTCTCGCTCTCTCGCTCACTCATGCACATGACGAAGAATCTAAAGAGGAAGAGGGGGGGGAACCCGGGAGGGGGAACAGTGGAAAAATAAAAACAGAAAGAGTTCCGACTCTACTCGTGAGTGTGAAGCTGTGAGACACGAAGAGTGAGCTTCTCCTTTTTAGACAGCGAGAGAGAGATGGCTGGGGGGGGGGGGGGGGGGGGGGGGGGGGGGGGGGGGGGGGAGGGGGGGC
>Ga0116231_10003746_pt1 | contig 31270 bp, 21 predicted proteins | sample S1TSphgellanicum_2_FD_89695 | JGI IMG/M metagenome (GOLD analysis project Ga0116231, IMG submission 89695) | Host-associated microbial communities from peat moss isolated from Minnesota, USA - S1T2_Fd - Sphagnum magellanicum MG | ecosystem: Host-associated > Plants > Peat moss > Unclassified... | reverse complement strand
TCTTTTGGTTTTTTTCCCCCCCCCTTCTTTTTATTTCGAAAAAAATACCAAACATTTTTTAGAGGTTTTGTTTTTTCCAAAGAAAATTTCCCCTTTCAAAAATTTCCCCCCTTTTTTTTTTATTTTTTTTTTTTTTTTTTTCTTGTCTACTTTAGACAACACTCCTACATCTACCTACCCCTCCCTTTTCCCTAAACTTAAATAGCCACAACCCTAAACTACAACATAATTATACAAACACCATGATGTTAAACATGTCTTTCACAAAACATTTTTCACATCGCAAAGAAAAGGGTTACAATGCATTTTTCAATCCTAAGCCTCTCATCCTCTTTACCTAACTCCTAACCTTGTCTCTATAATGGCTCCCTTTATTAACAATCCTATCTCCTTATTGCCTACACCTTTAGAGTTTTTTGCCACACCCCAAAATAACCCTTGTCACTCTACCTTTGCGGGACAACCCCCCTTTCTTTTACCTTCATAAGAGGGCATACCTTCACTTTTCGTTCTTTGGTTTGACAACCCCCCCCCTCCAAGCTACCTCCCCCTTTTCCACTCCTACTTCCTCTATCTAGTAATAAGCCCATGTATCTCTACATGTTTCTCCACCATTTGCTTCCAATTACAACATTCATGAAGTCTCCACTTGAGCACCCATCATCACCATCTTTTGATGATCCCACCTCCATCCTCGAAGGGCATTGTTGAATTGAATGTGTTTTGAAAAACTTGTTCATCCATGATGTTGTAACCCCCTTCACTTACCTCGCCCTCTCATGTTATGCCAAGACCCCTTAAACCTCAAAGATCACAACAACATCATCCCTCTTCCCTCCACACAACCCCTCATGCCACATTCATTACTCTAGAAGTGGAAGGAGAGGTTAGCAACAAACTCCCTCCCTCTTAACTTCATGAAGAAGTTATTGTTATTGTCTTGCTCTAACCTTGATTGCTAAAAGCTTTTGAGAAGCACCTTCCACCATGTTTGTACCTTCTTGTCCAACAAGTTTAGCCAGTTTAAAGCAAGGATAGGGTAACCCTGTCTTATTGTAATTCGATTAACCTACCACCCCATTATCCTAACCAGGCTGCCCACCCCCCAAAGTCAAGGCCCAAAAAACTTGGGGCCAACTTTTAGCATTTTTGTGTTGCAAATTGGGCCCCAAGTTATTAATAAATGCTAGAACATTGATGTGAAGATATTAATAAATGCTTGAGCATTACACCAAGGGTTACAAATTGGCCTCCCAAAATTGATGGTATCTTTTTTTCAGCCTTGGGGCCAATACAAGGCGATAAAGATTAACATTTATTAGTACTTGGGGGCAGATTGAAAAGTTTTTTTCTATTTCAGCCTTGACTCCTAGTGTGAAGCCCTTGGGGCTGATTTCAACTTTTGCACCAATAAGAATGCTGGATTTGGGTTGAACATTGGCCCTGACTTCTTGTGTAAAGCAGACCTTACACTCCCCTAATCAAAATTGAGTTAGGCTAATTTACGCCCAACAATATTCAACTCAAGAATCAAAAAAAGTTTAGTAAGTTTGAAAATATTGTTTGTGCATGTTCTTCTAATGTTATTCTAAAATAGATGAGAGTAAAGAAGTTTACAAAGTCCTCTCTAACACTAAATCAACATTTTCTATTGCTATGCAGGTTGTTGGAACAAATCGATACAAGTGATTGATATGAGATAGTTGATCCTTTACTCTTTTGAAACTCCTTGATCTTGCATTTCAGATTATAAATTGTTGGATTAATGGTAATACAAGTATTTTTGAAATCTTTGGTAGTAAATTCGTTTTGAGATTTCTCTCCCTATCTCCTCATTTGATTCTTTTTCTACATGCTTTACTTTTGTCTCAAGATTTGTTTTGTTTTTTACACATCTATTTTTAGAACATGATGTTTCTCCTTCTACATATTCTACTTTTGCTTTCAAATCTAAATTGTGACTTACTTCAATATTTTTCAATCTTATAGCACTAAGAACTAGGAGTTTAAAAAAGCATTGGGCTCTTCCTCTACACTAATTGGTAAGGAGGACATATTTGAAAAACAATTGAAAATAAAATTGAGATGCTTATGTTATTTTCAGATTTGCCTGAATAACTTGTTCTTCTCTTCGGGTTTTGTAAATTTTTTATTTTGGTGGGAATGCAAAGTGCACAAAATTAATCAGAATTTGCATAGGTTTTAAGACTAGGAATTCAGTGATGAGAACTGTTTTAAACGATGGGCGTTCATGTGAACATTGATCAGCTTAGCACTACTCTACATCGACGTTCGATTACTGGGTGATGTTCGGTGGAGGGCATGCTTATTCTATTTTCATACCCTGAAGTTACCTCAAATGATACCCTAAAGTAAAGGGAAGCTGAGACCATACCCGGGAGACGCTATCCCAGTGGCATTGGGATGAAGTACCCGGATTATACCCGGATCGCTCCTCCCACCCCCACAAGGCCTGCCGGAGAAGGCGAGGACGCTGGAGCAGAGGGTGGCGTTGTGCGACGATGCGGTTGTGCTCATGGACACTTGCTTGATGCAATCCAAGCTTTGCTTCTGGCAAGCAAGCCAGCATGGTGAGAACAAGCCCAAAAAAGACTCCACACTTGCTGCATTACTCCTCTTTTTGAAGTTCTTTTTTGGGGTTTTTTGTTTTTGTTTTCTTCTCTTGGATCTGACATCCCAAGGGACAGATCCAGTCACCCAACTTGTGACTCTCATGTGGGTTTTGATTTCCTCTTTTTTCATCTGGTTTTGAGCTCCTGAAAATATGGTTTTGGGGGGCAACGGGGAGTTTGAAGGTACAATGGGTCGGACATTCGGAGTTTCACAAGATGGAAGAAAGCTTCGGGTGCGAATCGTCAAGCTGAAAGAAAACAACAGTAAGTTGGAACTTTTTTGCCCTCTGTTTTGCCTATGGTTTGTGAACTTTGTGCTGATTGTGAAACAAACTTTTGTTCCTCTCTCGTGCGCAAATAAAAATGACCTCCTCATCTTGCTGTGCATCAAAAGTGTATAATCTGTTGGAGAGTTGTGTGAAGGGAATAGAGCAGCTGTGAGATGCAATGGGACCAGTCTCAAGAGGGGTGCCGTGGGTCCACAGCGATTCAAGGAAAGTGCTGTACCTGGGACCTACTGGGGTGATGATAGGTGTGTGGAGCGCCTGCCCTTTCTTCCCGATTTACTCCTGCAATCCTTTGACGTGCAAAAACCTCTGCAGCACTTGTGGTGGTCCTTAAACTCTAAATCCTGGAGCCCTGCAAAAGCCTCTGCAGCACTTGTATTTGTCTTTAAAACCTAAATCCTGAAACCCTGCAAAAACATCTTTAGCAATTGTATCCTGAAACCCTGTAAAAATATCTGCAGCAATTGTTGTATTCCTGAAACCCTGCAAAAACATCTTTAGCAATCACAGTAGTCCTTAAAGCCTAAATCCTTAAACTCTAAAAATGCCTCTGCAGCAATTGTAGTAGTTCTTAAACCCTAAATCCTGAAACCCTGCAAAAACCTCTACAGCAATTGTTGCAGTCCTTAAACCCTGCAAAAACCTCTGCAGCCATTGTAGTTGTCCTTAAACCCTAAATCCTGAAATCCTGCAAAAACCTCTGCAGCCATTGTAGTAGTCCTTAAACCCTAAATCCTGAAATCCTGCAAAAACATCTGCAGCAATAGTTGTAGTCCCTAAACCCTAAATCTTCAAACCCTAGTTCCTGGCCATTTTTGCAAGATCTGGATGATGCAAATGAATGACTTTTTGAGTGCAATTTGTGCAGTGCTAACTCTGGGGAGCAGGTTTCAGTAAAATTTTCAACTGGCTCTGATACTGTGAGCATCCACCTTTCAACACGAATTCAATAAATTTTGTCGAAATCTGAACTTCATAAACCACAATCCAATATCTGGTGTTTCCTTTGAAGTCAAAATGTCAATTTGTAGCAGAGGATTTGATAGAAGCTTTTTGCTGAAAGAGAAGCAGTGAGGGCTTGTCTTCCAGGTGACAGTGCAATGCCGAGTTGGTGAGAACCTTCTGAAAGTTGCAGAGAAGTGTGGAGTGATGGTAGTGAACAATGTGAGTTCTTTCAGGCACACCCCAATATTGTCTTGTCATCTTTTTGCTCATCAAATTTCTGCTATTTTTCTGTTCTGTTCCTCATCTTTGCATAGTACTTTAAATTTGGATGTCTGCCTCCTGATAGCAGCAATATGTTGGAGGGAGACAGGGAAACTCATTTGTACACTGGCATTACACACATTTTGCATTCTTCCTGTTGCCTTGAGTTTCATGTACTGCTTTCTTCTGTTAACTCTAGTTTGCTTCAGAGTATGTGAGGAGCTCATGGCAGCTCAAACATAAGCAAGCATTGATTCTTCATAAGATATTGTGCAGGACTTCTGCTTTGAAGGGTCTTGCTATCATTGTGAAATGGAAGTTGTTGGTGGAGCAAAGGAGGTCTTCACTTTCCTTTTCCCTTGACAAGACATGAATTCCATTCCTGAAATACTAAGAGTTCATGAAGGTTTCACAATCTCCATAATGACCTTCGTGGTGAAGGCTAGGTTTGTATGATATCTTGAGTTTTGTCCTTGTGATAAAAAGGCGGAACTCTTTAAGAACTCCAGGTTGAATTACTGGTAGTATTTTCCTTACTGAGTATCTACCAAGAGCATCAAGACCATCTACTGAGTATCGTCAAGAGCATTCCTTCCTGAGGGGTCTACTCAGTTTTTGTTTATGTCTCTTGCTGACTCCTGATTGGGGCAAGGGATGCACAGATAGGCTACCGGGCAGAAGACACAGCAGGGTTCCTTGTGCGGAGCTGTATTTGCCCAGTAAGAGAAGCTGAATCTCCTGATTTTTTTTCAGCTGTGATGTCACAACAGATGGTCAACTGTCTGTGTGGCACTGCTTGTTGTAGGCAATTTTCTTTTTTACTTCAGGATTGTTCTTATTTTTTATGGTGGAGTTGTGACAGGTACCAGCAGGAAGGATGCATGTTGAAGTGAATATCATCAATGCTGAAGATGGATGGGGTGATAGTGTTGTCTGAGGTTGTACATTTTGCCAAAGGAAAATGAGAATGGAGTTGAGTCAGAAGAGGCCTAGCCAGTTGTTTTCAGGAAGATCCCACAACTCATTGTCATACCACATGAATGGGAAAGTAGGGTTGGGCATGATTCTTTTGCAACCATGTCCAGTTGGAGACTCTAGATCCTGGATACTAAGGTCAAACTGAGCTTGCACATGTCAGGGAAGAAGTAAAAATGGCTTCAATTCTCCACCAACATTTGGGGTGTTATACTTGGCATAGTTTTGCTGCAAATGGTCTTGAAGACTGATCTCCTTGTCAATTAGCAGTCTCACAAAGCATGGATTCATGTACATATGCGCCTGGCTATTGAAGACTGATTCACAATGGGGCACAGATTGGCGCCAAGAATCCATCTGTCCATGAACAGAATCTGTTCCAGTCTTCTAGAAAGCACATGAAATGGAAATTGTTGTGTCATAACACCAGATGTTCATCATGGGAACTGAAGTCATTAGAATGAAAGCATTGTCTGGTGACAGCCTTCAAATCTAGATACACAGCATTCAGTTTCATGTGTGCATCCTGGTATAGGTACTAAGAGCAACTCCATTGGTGCTCAGTATGACCCTGCAAATTAAAACTACAGAAGAAAAGTCAAAATATGTGATCTTGGCTCTGCAAAATGGTTTTGACCCCACATTTTTGCTCAGTTCGCTGAGGTTAGTAGAAGGCACAGCAAAGCCTAACAGCTGCCAGAGAAAAGTGTAATAATATGATCTAACTGCTGCTCCCTTTTTCTGACTGGCCAATCATAATGACTGATCTATGTGCTTTGTTATTAGTCATCTCCCAATTATTTGCAGTACCAGTAAACCTCATTTTATGGGTGAGTTTGGAAAAAAGTAAATAACTAAACTTGGATGTGAGAAACATTTTGCAAGGTCACATGCTGAGCACCACCAGAGATGCTCTAGAGATTGAACTAAGATATAAGCTGGTGGTGAAAATTGATGCAAACTTGATAAAAGCTGGGGGTTTTTGACACCTATACAATAGGATGTGCTCGATATCAAAGGGCACCTCTCCTCGGCCAAAATGTTACATTTACAAAAATACCAAAGTCTAAAAAGAGTGTGTTCGCAAAATCCTCAAAATTTACCCACCCATAGGCAGCATTTGTAAGCATATTCAAAGCAATCTAACTCTGGGGACCAGAAATTACATGAGTCATTGCAGATTGCTGTTTCTGTAAGGTTTAAGGTTTAGGGGTTAGAGTCCTTTGTAGTGTGATTGTCTAGAGTTGGCAGAGCTACAGTGATTCATCAGCACTTAACTGTTGCCATTGTATTCTCAGCCACCTCATTGCTAGACCACTTGCGACTGCTCCTATTCCGAGTCCAACCAGAAAAACAGCAACAAAACCAAGTGTAGCCACCAACCAGTACCTGACCATGGTTCCATGGCTGCTCTTAGTCGTCATCACGCCTTTGAAGATTGACACCTCATGATCCAACTCAACAAATTTGCTGTCTTGCAAGGAGTCTAGGGAGGGGATTTCAATCGTGTCATGAGCTAGGCCATCATGGTTCCCGACATATTGCAAGGTCAACTTGTGCCGTGTGGCATGAAGGCGGACATAACCCCATTGAAAGCTCCGGAACTGTGACCACTTGGGCTCTGGAAACCAGGGGTAGTTGGGATGTTTTGACAATGGCTCATCAATGGGTTGAAAGATTGCTCCAGCCATGCCTATTACAACATGAGTCGGGGATTGCCATGTTTCATCACAAGTGAAATTCTGTATCGGGCATGTCCTCTCATACTTGTGAATGTGACCTGCAAGTGCCAGACTCACTTTGTTCTTAACAAGCAAGGGCTCTAGTGTGTGCCTCAATTGTTGCGTTATGGGTGCATGCACACCTCCTTCACTGTCAGAAGAATAGATTGGTCGATGCCCTAAAAACACGATAAATGGAGTCCTTTTCCGATCCACCATTTGCAAGTCCTTTGCAATGAACATGTATTGCTTACTCCCAGGTAAGAAATCAATCTCAGTTGAGTAGTAGAGAAAATGAACAACCCCAATGTCCAATGAGTAGTAAAGGTTTCGAGTATCTGGCGCCTTAGTTCCTGTAGCTAATGATGAGTTCCCAGGCATGTCAAATCGGAGGCTATAGGGCACACCACATTCTCCACCCCCATCAGTATGATATGGTGACCATTTCGGCTGGAATGGTTGTTTTGGCCAATTGTACTCGTGGTTCCCAATACAGACATGGTAAGGGGAACTAGCTGCAATGGGCTGTATATTATGGAAAAATGCATCCCATAGCCATGATAAACCTCGAGCATAGCTAATGTCCCCGATGTGTGACACAAATGTTGGCAAGTCACCAATCTTGTCCAAGTCACGCTTTAGCCATTTCAATGTCTTAGTACTTTCAGGTTGGACGTAGTAGTGTGTACTATATGGGAATGATGTTCCCAAGTCTCCAAACAAGAACCCGAGAGTTTCTTCATTTTGTGGCAAATGGGACACAAAGCTAAAGGTTGAGCTCCATCCACCCTTAGCACTTCCCACCTATTGTACACCCATAACCCCCATCGATTTCAATAAAACTGAAAAAGGGGGTGTTTTTTCACATGAATTCTCAAGTTCATATACATATAGAAGCCACAAATGAATAAGGACTTGCCTGATAATAGTAGCGTTTCCCTGCATCTAAGCCCTTCAAAACTGCATTATGGATGAAACCTGGATCCCGCCAACCCATAGGTGAATTTGCAGGAGAATCACACATGTCAGATCGGTGGTAAGTGAGAGAAGTTGCTTCGGTACTCAAATCAAGTTGGGTTTCCCTTCGCCCATAGCGCACAAAACTTCTTAGCTGATCTTTTGTGACAAACATGACCCGCATCTCATTTGCATTGGATGTCAAGGCCAGGTGTATATGCATTGGCTCATTATAGTTTGAGAATTCCACCTTTGTGCTAACTGCCCATCGCCCCTGTACACTTGGTAAGACATTTCCCTCAAAATCTTTGAGTTTGTTGGATGAATGTGTTGGATAACCCTCAAACAAGCGGAACTCATATGGTGCCCGCATATTTACGAGCTGTAAAGTGAACCAACCCTTGCCACTTGCCCACTCAGTGGAAACCAAATTGAGCATAACATAGCCAATAAAATGATGGTCACTTGATTCTGCGGGATTGTACACTCCAACCCAATTATAATGGGAGGGAGTCTTGATTCCAGCCCAAGTGACATTCACTGAATCACCTGACCTATTCAGTTTTGTTGGCAAAACCTCAAATTGCACAGCCCTGACTATACTCCCCTTCAGTAGCATTCCAACCAGCAAGAATGCAATTAATGTGAAAATTATGCGCTCCATATGGTCTACTGCAATCTCAACACCCACCCAAATCATCATGTATGTCTTCATCCATAATCAGCAATTGACATTTCCACAACAACCCAAAACCCACAAAAAACATTTCATGCACAAAACTAGATCTAGAACTTCTCATCTAGATGCATGCTCTTCTATGGAACATGGGTATCTGTCATATGCACACATACTACTCCCAATGTCACTCACAGATTGGGTCAAGTTTGAGCCCAAATTGTAACACCAATGCATAGTTGAGCTACCCTAATGGCTAGAGCCAATAAACAGAGCTCCATAGCAAAACTTGACATTTCCATAAAATACATGGATGGTGGAAAGAGGTACCCCAAGTGAATAATAAACTCATCTTCATATCAAGACTAGACAGAGAGGCAAATGAGTTTCAGTCCAGAAAGAAAAAAATGTGCAAAAGAGTTTTGAGAAGAAAATTTGCAAAAAGAGTTTCCAGAAGAGAATTTGGCACAAAAAAGAGTTTCCAGAAGTAAAGTTTGCAAAAGAGCCTTTCAGAAGCATATTTTGCAAAAGAGGTTCGCAAAAGAAAATTTTGCCAAACGGTTGATGATGCCATTGCTCATGCCAATGGACCACATGGGTTGTTGGAAGAAAAACAAGCTAGAATTGTTGTTACCTCTGCTGCTGCTGCTCTAGTACTACTCGCCTTGGAGTCGTGCAAAAACATGCGCCTGATCCTGGCTGGATGCCACTGGAGAAGAGTGCTGTTTAAAATCAATAGGAGAAGCACAACACCATCGCTGATCCAGCTAATTCCACCACCCCAACAATAACCAAAAAAACGCAGTTACAAAATACCCAAAATGAGTCCCATCAGAATGAAGAAACCAAAGAGAAAATTCTAGCTCAATGGGTTTGAACAGAAGGATATCAGAGCACAGCAGCAGCAACAAGCAGCAGCGAGCAACAGCAGCAGAAGAAGAATATTTGGAAATCAGCAGCTAGAAACTTACCATTGCTGAAGCTTTCTTGCTTGCTTGCTTTGCTTTCGCTTTGCTTGTTGTTGCTGTGATGACAAACAAATCAAACAAAACCCAAATCTGAAATTGTTGGGAAATCAAGTCGATGATGAGTGAAGTATCCAAACTCTGCTGGGTGCTACTGCAACCTAACAAATTTGCTGGGAGTGGTGGTGGTGATGATGATGATGATGATGGTGTCAAAAGAGGGTTTAGGGTTTATGGAAGTCTCTTAGAAAATCTCTTGAAGATCTCTGTCAGTCTGTCAGTGGATTTGTGCTACGTACTTTGTGTCATCAGACACTTTGAATGAATGCTGTCTTTACTTCATTACAGCCACTCTTTGGATCCCAATTTTCATGAAAGGGGAAAAAAAAATCCTCTCACAAAACTGGTAGGTACTAGGTACCAACATACTACAGTAGTACTTGTACAGTTCAACTCATTTTTATTAACATGTTTTGCCCTTTTTTGTATTGCCATACTTGAACAGCAACTTCAACAAGTAAAAATATTGTATTATTTTTAGACATGCAGAAAATTTCAAAAAATATTTTTCTTAAAGAATTTTGTTTTGGTGAACCCTGGAGTATTTTGGGAGCATTTCATTTGTTGGAATGGAATTTTCAGAATTTCAATAATTATACTGTATAGACCTGGTGAACCTGCATTTTGATTGACTATCGTATAGACCAGTGTTGTATTGGTATGTCCTTTTTCACATCTATCTATGAAGTAAAGTAGTTTGTTTTGTTTTGTTTTGTTTGTCATGCTGAGATCTCCCAAACCAACGTACTTCATGCTGTGTTCTTGGTATCTTGGGAAAGCTCTCAATGAGTAGGAGTGCACTGACTTGGTTTGAGAATGTTTGGAGTTACGGTGTGGAAGCTATTGATTGTTGAACCATTTTTACAATGAAAGCTAAATAAAATTGAAACTGAAAACTGTATTGGAATTTGGTAGCATTCTGTTCTTGGTGCTGTTGGAGTGCCCTGAGCAAGTCAGATTTAATAGGGTTTTATTTCACAATTTTCAGAGCTAAGGTGTGGAAGATGTTGATTTTTGAGTGGATTTTGTTGCTGGAAATTCAAACAAATTGCAAAAATTGGAAAATCAATTGAGCCCTCAATGTGTTCACATTGCCGAATTTAGAAAGTTTCAATTCTGAAAATGTGAAAAATAAAAAATGTGTTCACAATTAGGCCAACGGCACAGGCTACACTAGTATCAGACTAGTATTTTGCCAATAAACATTTTGTGGCCAATTTTATGGCCACCCAAACTCAGTCAAAGACAGTAATACACACACTTGTGCACAAACAAGAGAAGTCAGGATTACCAACTAACTACCCACAATACTCTTTGTCCGATGCACTAAAAACTCCATCAAGCAAGTCCATCAAGCTTCATCATATATTAAACTGAAGATGGATCAAGGTTATTGGAAGAGTTATTGGAATGTTTGTCAGTTCACATGGCATTATCTGACAGCAAATATGTTGAGTGCTTTATTTGAAAGCTTCAATTAGCCATTGTTGCTGCAATAGTTCAATAAAGTTGAGAAACCAGCAGTCGTAAGCAGCTTCCTCCATTGTTCTTCTGTTCTTTCAATGGTCGCCATCAGTATGGGCCATCATCACCATATCAAACATTTGAGGCATTCCACCATTTGGTGGTGCACTACAAAGTCATAAATCAACACTTTCCCTTTCTCAGGAAGTGCTCCGTGACAGTTGTTCAATATTTTAAGGCAGTTTTCATCATTCCAGTCATGCATAACATGCTGCAAAACACAATCCAAACAAACATCTTAACAACCACAACAACTCAAAATGTTGGGAACAAACACAAATATAAGTCTCCTATTCTTGTCAATTGTAAAATTTTTGTAACACCACTTAGTCTAGATCCGCATCAAAACATGAAATAATTGTAAATGCATTATTGCAACACAAATTTAGTCTAGATCTGCATCAAAAAATGACATGACATGTCAATGTACAATCTCCACCTCGGCATCTAACTTTCCATTCTCAGGTTCTAATATGCTCAATCAGGCTCTAATATACTCAAATGTAGAAAAAAAACTGGCTGACTTGTCAAGACCCAAACTAGGCTTACTGAAAGTACTTCTGGGATCTAGAGATGTTGAATAGTCAGCATAATTGCAAGAAGCTTGCTTCTGGGCACCGATCATAAAGCTTCTCAGATTTGATGGCCTTACGGGGTGTAGAGTTGGAACCTTCATGGATGGATCTTCAGTAATGAAAACTTTAACTTGGGAGCTTTAAACATAAAACTTCATACCAGCAAGCAATATACAACATCCAAGAGAAGAAATTTCCTTTCATTGAAATTTTGACTTTTGCAAAAACGTTTTCTTTCATCATACCTTCATGAAGATGGCATCACCACTTGGCACACTTTCAAACATGCTTCCACCCACATGCTCAATTCCTGATCAACACACAAAGACTATACCTTAGTTGAAGAGATCACATAGTTTTCTAAGCACTGATTCAACAAGGACACTTCTTCCATTTCAACAAGCATAGACCATTCTTCCTTGTATCTATTGCCCACACATTAACCTACCTATCCAGCAGTAATTAATCACCACTCATGAGTTTGTGCAAGTGATAAACCACCTGAGATGGAAGAATTTAATATGGCAACATTAAGGTTTGGGGTAGCAGATTATGTCATTTTCTTGACCACATTATATGACACTAATCTTCTGGTGGTGATCATATACTCCATAATCGTGTCCAAAATGTGTCTATTGAACATGAATCTTCATTTTTTCATAATCGTTCATTCTGCCACCCCAGACCTTTATGTCATGGAATAGCCTCTCCCTTGCCCATCCATCAAGTTGGGTGCATTGCCTAGTTTTCCCTAATGAGCTCGCCTAGCAGCTTACCCAATATTATGGGCAGGGGATTGACCATTCCATAGTACATTTGCAGATCCCACAAATGTGACATGTTGCAGATACCATAGAGGACATCACTTTGCTGTAGAATGCACAAAACCAGCTTAGCATGAAAGAAATCTTGGATACCAGGCATGGTGGGCGCATCAGCAATGACATGAGGAAGATCATAGTTGATCCCGTGAATGTGGGGATAAGATGAAATGATGGTTTCAAGGGCTGTCCCAACACCACCACCCGCATCCACAAGAGTTTTGATGTCTTCAAAGCTTTCATATTTCCTCACAGCAATCAACTCCATTGTAGTGGCTGATGCCATAGAAGCGTTGAAACACTTGCTGAGTTCAGGATTGTCGTTAAAATAATTCCAAGAATCCTGAACCCCAAAGAAGCAACTGTGTGGAGCATCTCACGTACCCATTACAAAGCAGCACATAAGTTAACACAATGAAAACCAGTGTTGTGTGGGTAGCCCGGTATGGCGGGGAAAGAATTCCTGTTAGTAAGAACTGGATCCAAGCAAGCTGGGACAGATTCAGAACTAGAACCTCTGACGATTGGTTGCAGATTGCAAGTTGAAAAATCCCCAAGGGTTTACGCTTGCTAGAGCACATTCCACAGAAAATACTAGAGGGAAATTTTCTTTTAAAATGACAACAAGCTGGTACAGTGCTAAATTGGTTGCTACCAGACAATGCCGGGCATGAAGATGACAACATATGGCTATGGAATCTTCATCCATATTGAATTTCTTGTCTGTTCAAGAGGGGGAATATTCACCAGATTTCTAACCTACTTTGTGATGTAAAAAACAAACACAAGTATATTCATCCATGTTTAAAATCTAATTCTGTGATGCAAAACGAACAAAAATTTCCCCTGTCTCTTCCAGAGCTTCCAGAGAGAAGAATCTTCGTCCGTATTGAATTTCTCATCTGTTCAAGAGGGAAGAACTATTCATCCATAATGCGCGCTTGGAAGAAGAAGATGCAGAAGGTGTGAAGCGCTTTTGTTTGTGTGTCTCTTTGTGTCTTTCTTTGTGTGCGCACGGATTCTCTTAAGACATTTATGGATCATGCAGCGAGCTTTTCTCGTCTGTCGCTGCAACCAACGGACGAGGAACATGTCTTGAAGGAAGCTTCAGATGGATCACCAAATACCCATTTGCAGTTAAGAGAACAGGAATGGCTGCTGGAGGAGGTTCCTGAAGCTGGAAGTTTAGGGTTTGGAGGAGGAGGAGGAGCAGAAGGAGTCGGAAGTTTTGGGTCAGAGGTGAAGCTGTCCCAAAACCTGGAGAAATGTATCTGGTCCGAAACCCAGAAGCTCCAGGAAGATCACATTTGCCAGATTTGTAAGAGAGGAGTGCATGGGCAAGAAGAACAGCCAGAAGGAAATTGCATGGAACTGCAAGCAGTAGTGGCTAGAGAATTCTCGCATCATGAACCCGGGGTGGCACGTCTCAACAATGGGTCCTTTGGCAGTCCTCCTCAATCTGTTCTTAGCAACCAGGCAATGTGGGCTCAGCAGTGGCTGCAACACCCGGATGCATTCTGCTGGGAGCCTCTTGAGAAAGGGTTTGCTGCAGCTCGACAACAACTGGCTGACCTAATTCATTCTCCGAGTGTCAACGAGATTGTGTTACTGGAAAATGCAACCACCGGGGCCGGTGTGGTAGCCCTGGATGTCATGTGGTCATTCCTGGAGCGAAGATACGAAAAAGGAGACTCAATTCTCATGTTCAATTCTGCCTATGGTGCTATCAAGAAAGTTTTTGAGGTGAAATTGACATCTTCTTCTTCTTCTTCACCTCCCACCCTTAACCTACAGCTCTCGAGATAAAAGTCTTCTCCCTTTTACAATTTTTTCTGTCTACCTCTGGGGGATAGGTATCATGTCATATCTTCCCCTTCTTAGATTTCCAACTTGCCTTTTTCAGGTTGTATATTGTGGAGTTTAGGGTTTAGGGTTTGAAATTATGTATCTAAAACCTGCAAGAGTCATTGAATCCTCCTTGTGATTCCATATACAATCAAGGACTTAGCATCATATTGAATTTTTGTTGTAGTGTGTGTCGTTTCTATCAAATTTTCCAGGGGTATTGTTTCAGGGCAGGTGCTCGCCTATTTGAGTACAAAATGCCCTTCCCAGTATCGTCAAATCAACAAATTCTGCAAACCTTTGAAGATGCTTTGAGGAGAGAGAAGAAGGAGAATCCTTCAAAAGTGATTCATCTTGCAGTGATTGATCATATCGTGTCAATGCCATCCATCATCTTGCCCATCCGTGAGCTTGTTCAGCTTTGCCGTGCATACGGCGTGGAGCAAATCTTTGTCGATGCAGCCCATGCAATTGGAAATGTGGATGTTAATGTACAGGAAATTGATGCTGATTATTATGTCAGCAACTTACACAAATGGCTATTTGCACCCCCTGTGGTTGCCTTCTTCCATTGTAAACCACAGCATTTGTCTCAGCTTCATCACCCTCTTGTATCACATAATTATGGGTTAGGATTGGTTGGAGAATCCTATTGGGTGGGAACTCGGGATTACAGTGCTTTCCTTGCAGTCCCGGCAGCAATCAAATTTGTGAATGACACCGCTGGAGATATAAAGTCGTACAGGGATTATAATCATAGAAAAGTGGTGGAGATGGCACAGATGCTCGCAAGTGCATGGGGTACACACTTGGGAGCACCACCTGAACTCTTTGGATCCATGGCTATGGTGGGTTTGCCAGCATCACTGAATATCCACTCTCCGGTAATATTCAAAACCTCTCTATTGCATCTGGATTGAATAAAAGCCTTACTATTTCAATCCATCTCTCATTAAACATGAATCTAATCCCTTTTGTTCTAGTGGTTGTTCCAGGAGGATGCACTAAGGATGCGGACACGTCTACGCACTGAGTTTCAGGTTGAAGTTCCTCTATATTATCCAGCAGAAGGAGTTGATGAGATTTTTTCTGACCATCAGAATCCCACTACCAAGACAAGTAGTGTAGCATATGCCCGAATTTCTCATCAGATCTACAATAAACTTGAAGAGTACTACATGCTCAGAGATGCAGTGCAAGCCATTGCAGCTGAGAGCACATAAAACCCACTGCAAACCCAATTGGGATGATAAGAAATCTCAGACCTGGGTACAAGCAGCTGCCTTTTACAGACAGTGCCATGCAGGTTTGTGATCACCTTATGCATGTTAATGTTTTTATCCTATTTTATGTGTGATAGTCATTAGAATATGATACTTAAAATTATGAGATAGACATATGGAGTGTTGACCCTTCCCAGGGTTTAGGGATCATTGTAGCTGTACATCTATCAGTGGAGTATATAGCTTCACCTATTGTGCCATAGTACTTCTTGGACACCAGAAGTGGATTTGTCCTGTGAGTTAATAACAATGGAATGGATTCATGTGATCACCAAGTCATATTTTTGCAGTATTTGGTTAAATTGTGTCCTTTCCCATTCTGAAGATAGCTCTAGACAGAAAATTGCAATCTGCATCAGGGGGCCACATAATCATGGGTTTCCAATAACATATGAAGAGTGTTATACTGGTTCCAATCGGCTCTCATGATTTTGTTTGACCTTGCTAGGTAGAGCCAATACATGATGAGCTGTTTGTTTGGAGGCAATTCCATCAGTGGCAGGTATGGTATCAGGGTTTAGGGTGCAATTCCAAGTGGCTAAGGAATCCCATGATACAAAATTATATGGTACCTTGCATTATTCACAAATAAGCTGCATGGTCTGCTGACCAACTACAAATTATTATGAACTAATAGAAATTTGCAGCTGGCCAGAAACAAAGTTTTCTAGCCAGAATGGATTTGCTTCTATGCACTGAGTCTCTTGTCAAAGACCCAAACCAGACTGACCACTAGAGTCGGAAGGACAGGACACACCTCATTTCACAACAAAACTACAAAGAGGAATAGAATTGGAGGTGCAAACACAGCTGAGGATCCCAGACCCAACTCTGAGAAATACACAATTCAAGAAAAATCCAAAGACTTGGCAACTGTGAATGGCATGAAAATGAGCAATCTCAACACATCAAAGAGAGGAACATCAAAACATACCAAAAACATGCCAATTAAGAGCAGCGGCTTGTGGCCTTATCAGCAGCTAACCAGTCACAGGAAGAGCTGTGACCGATCAAAGAAAACCATTGATGATCAACTTAATGAGTAAGGAAGGATCGATTAAATTACCAACACTTGATGTGTATGAAATCATTCTGGTAAAAACCAATTTTCAATCCTCTTTGAATGGGGTTTCATCAATCAATCTAAACTTGTATATCTACATCACAGTATACAAAATGTTCGTACCATTTTTTATATAGAAACAGCTTTGTTCTTCAGGTACAAACAGAAACAGTTTTTCTTGAAAACTTCACCAAACTGCAAATTCTTGTCATGCGAGTTATTCATCATCAGCAGCTTCTACAGCAGAGCAAGCTCATTAAAATCTCTTCTTCTTCCTCTTCTTCTTCTTCTACTACTACTACACATTACACTACAGTGGAACCAAGGGGCTTATGCAATGATTCAATAACTACTTTTGACAGTGGTGGTTGGTTGTGAGGAGGAAAACAAATGGGAAGCAAGCAGCAGCTACTTTACAAAATCTAGGGTTCCACAAGATGGGAATCCTTTATTGTGTATCTATGCTATGGTACGCTCTGTTTTTCATGTTCAAAACTACAAATCTCTCTCTCTCTCTCTCTCATGTCTTCTTCATCTCAAACCCCAAACCCTCCATCACACATCTCACATGTATTCAAGGACCTCTCTATCTTAACAAACTAATCTGTGGTATGTGTTATCCTTCACAATCCTCTATAATCTGTAATCATTTAATAACATAACTCAATTTTTTGAGCACTTTCATATCTAATAAAACAAAGTAAGGGTTAATCATATGATGTATTTGGGGTCCGTTCGATTTCAATTGTGGCAGGAGTGTTATGAGAAGTTTACATGACAATTTCAGGTTTCAGAATACTGGTCTTGATTTCCTTGTGGGGGAGAACCACCCCACCATTGCTGAAAATCTCATCTCGCACATGCACATCCTCACCCAGAACAGTCATGTTCTCAATGCGAGCCCATTGACCAATCGTGGAGTGCCAGCCGATGATACTCCCTGAAATGCATGCATGCTTCTTCACCCGGACACCCCTCATGATTGTGCACCGTGAAAGGCGAACACCTGCCTCAATGATACACCCTTGGCCAATGGAAACATCTGGGCCTATCAAGCAACCCTCACCAACCTGTGCACTCTCGTCAACAATCACATTGCCAATGTACGATGGGCCAGACGCAAGGAGCTTTGGCATCTTCTGCTTCAAGGAATTAAGGTATAACCTCAGACCCGTGTTGTAGTCCCGAGGTTGACCAATGTCCATCCAGAAGCCAGGCAACACCATGGCGAAAAGCTGGTTTTCAGCAGCAATTTTGGGGAAGATTTCCTTCTCAATTGAAGTGGGACGCAGCTCGATGCGGTCCAATGTTTTTGGGCTCAGAAGATAGATGCCTGCATTGATCTTGTTTCCAACAAACTGCTGTGGCTTTTCAACAAAGCGCTGCACACTGCCTGTCTTCTCGTCCATCACAACAACTCCATATTTTGATGGCTCATCTACCTGCGAGGAAGACATAACATTTGTAACAACAATAAGAAATTAAGAAGTACCATCCTCTTCAAAGGAGAAATGGTATTCACACTCAAATCTTGGTGCAGAAGAAAAGACACACATGAATGAGTGTGAATGTTGTGAAAAAGAATCACAGTGGCAACAGAGAGTAGTTATACCTTGGTGACCATGATGGTGGCCTCACCACCATGGTTGCGATGGAACTCGATCATTTCCTTCAAGGGATACTCACTTATGACATCACTATTCAACACGAAGAAAGCCTCCCCAGATCCATCATCAAGCTTGTCTCTGGCCAATGCTAATGGACCTGCTGTTCCCATTGGCTCTGTCTCTTGGGAGCATGTAATCTTCATGCCAAGCTTCTTCTCAAAATCAACCAGAAAATTCATCATCACCTGCACGCCCCCCCACCACACTCAGCACCAAAACTTGCATATTACAGATTGGAACCAGGCTAGGGTTATCATAAGAACAAGAAACTGGCAAGTTCCAACTTTCCTTTTGGGATTTTGTTCTAGAGCAAGAGGCAGGTGCATATGTACCTACCTCTGGCTGGTAATTGATGGCCAACACAACTTCATCTACTCCAGCTGCTTTCAAAGCCTCAATCTGCAACACATGAAATTTGACACCAACGTTGATGATGATGATGATGTCTGAGATAGGTATATAGACAACAATGAATTTCAGTGGTACACAAAATGCGGAAAAATGCAGCGACACATTTTCCAATGGAGAAAGAAACACCCAATGCCAAGCATAGACAGAAACTGTTACAGATAAAGTTTGTGTAAAACATGAACATGAGAAAATTGGAAAAAAAATAAAAATAAAAACAAAAATCAAGGAGAACCCAGATCTTTTTCTCTCTCTCTCTCTCTCCCTAGTGGTCTTGAAGATTTTTCCACTTGAATGAGAACCCAAAGAAACAAAAGATGAATCCTAGTTGAAACTTGAGAGGCTGTTGTTGTTACTACAAGAATTGAGATCTAAACCTTAGTTGTAGTGGTGTTGACCTAAATCCTTCCCACCAGTTACAGGTTCAATAAGGAGAATGGGAAAATGCTCTACAAAAAGCCATGCCAGGGAAGGGATGATGAGTAGGAGACATTTGTAGTATGTACCTGGTGAAGAATCATTGGCTTGTTTGCAAAGTCCACCAAAGGCTTGGGTACACTGAGAGTGAGAGGTCTGAGCCTGGTCCCAAATCCTCCCACCAAAATCAAAGCCTTCATCTTGTCTTTGCTTGTGATTGTTTTTTCTTTTTTTTTCCTTGGAGAAAATGCCAAACTCTTCTTTGAGTTCCTTCACACCCCCCGCCCCAAAAAAAAAACTTGAAAGAATTGCAAAAACAACTTCTTAGCGTCAGATTATGAGATTGATCACACAGCTCCACACCCAACAACAAGAACCATTGCTTTGAAGTGAACTGAAGTGAAGTCGGGATCCAAATGCACACACAGAGCAAAAGAACACCCTTCAAAAGTGCAATCTCAGAGGTTCAACAAAATGTGCTCTTTCAGTAGCAGAAGAAGTTCAAGAGACTCAGACCCATCCAGAGAAGAGACAAACAAACAAACAAACAAACAAACAAAACCAGCAGAGAAAGTCACAAAAGTGTCAGATTTTGTGAAGCCTTTCTGAAAGGCATTCAAAGAGCTGACCCAAATGCCTCACACAAAAACTAACTAACATGTGAATGCTCCCCCAGCATGAGAAACAAATCTCCAGATCTCCAGAAGAGAGAGGCAGAATCCTGGAGAGGAAATTGAAAGGGGAAAGGGAAGTGATAGACACAGAAGCTCTAGAGAGAGAGAGAGAGAGAGATGTACACTGCAAGCTCTTCACTCAGAGAGTGCTTGGATTTAATAAGAGAGAGAGAGAGAGGGAGGCGGGGGTGGAAATTTCTTTTACATAACTAGGACTCTTTTTCTCTCCTTGGGTGAACCAAAACCTACACACAATGGGTACCATGGTTTAAAAAAACCCTAAATTATTTTGGGTTGCATTTAATCATACACGGTACCTCATATTCATAATTGGGGTATTTAGCCCAAGTCAAAAAATAATAGATGTCCTATAATAGAGATTTCCTCCTTCAATTATTAGCTCTAGGGAGGCCTTCCTCAAGAAGGTCAAGGTACCACTAGTAAGTTTTTACCCCTACCTGGGGTTAATTTCTTGCCCACCCTTTTCTCAGCCTTTTTCACCCTTTTCTACCTTTATATATATATATAAATTATTAAAAAAATTTCAAATTTTTTTTTTCCCTCATCATAGTCATTTGATAATTGATGTACATTATTATTATTAAGTGGGGTTTATGCAATGCTTTGGAAATTGGAATGGTAGATTTTAATATTTCAGAGGCATTTTGCAGTGGCATGTTTCTTGTCACCCTTTTTCACCCTTTTCATCCTTTCTCATCCAGCCAAAAAAAAAAAACTTGGGGGATTAATATGAAAAATAATGGAATAAAACATAGGGTTTAAGAGAGACAATTTTCATTCATTTTTATAAAAAAAACTCTAAGAATTTTCTGTGTTTGAAAGCAAAATAAATTTATACTATAATTTATTTATTTCAATGCCACAACTTTTTCTCCAGAAATTCTAAAGATAGACCTCTAGAAATTTTATGTTTAGATTTCAATTCTTTGATATTTAATACAAACTAGCCAAAAAATTGGTGAATTCTCCATTTCCATACTCTAAACATTTCAGAAAAGAAATTTACGCACAACTTTTCAAAAGGAATGGAATTTAAAAGTAATTAATTAATCATCTTCAAATACTCTGAAAGCAAATTTCATATTTTTTTGCACCAAATAGAATTTTAAATTATCAAACTCATTGTCATTTTAGTTGACAATAATATAACTTCACCCATTTCTTTTGTGATAAATTTTCCCACCATGGCAAACCAAAAAATAAATAAAAATCTTGTTGTAGATTCTCAGGAAAATTCACTAGTTTGTAGACTTAAGTTCTAGAAGTAAGTTGTCAAGAAATAATAACAAGAAGCCTGAAAAAATGGACATTGTCAACAAATGTGTCACCATTGAATGCTCTATCTCTCTTTCTAGTAGTGCTTGTCACTATTGATTGCAACAACAAAGAAAATTGAAAGCCCAAAAAACCCAATTTACAACACTCATGATTCACACATTTTGTTTTTGGAACAAGCCATTCATTGTTGGTCAATAACATCTTTTTTTTTTTTGGTTGGTTGGTTAGTTGGTTGGTTGGTTTGTTTGTGCAACCAATGGAAATCATTACAAAAGAAACACGAACATAGGTCCAAACAATTAAATTACTTATACAAAAGAATACATAAGCTTATTTGCTTTTCCATCAAAGGTATCACTTTCATTTGCAGATTACAACATTTTTGCCATGCAATTCCAAGCACATAATACAAAACTCAAGGCAACCTTGCACTTTCGAATAATGTTTGTGATCATTGGGTTTTTTGAAAGTTTTTATTCGTGTAATTATTGTAAGTCCTTGAGCCCGCCATTGCCATCTCTCTCTCTCTCTCTCTCTCTCTCTCTCACTCATCCCAATACAATAGGGGGTGGTGTGTCACATTGTGGCCTTGCCATTTACATTTAAAAAAAAAAAAAGTATCTTAAGGCAAAAGAAGAATTATGGAAATTCATTCATTTATTTCACCATGCAAAAATATAATCTTCAAAATAAAACCTCTTAAAGAAAGCAAAATATGCCATAACTCTATAACTAATCTCAAGTTTCAACACAAGCCAAAATATATTCATCTTTCAAAAATCCGTGTATAAAACTAGACCTATTATTATTATTACCTAGTAAGGGCAAAAATCCCTTAAGCTATTATACTCTATAGTCAATCTAACCACAATATCCTTGCCTTGGTAGGCAAAGCCAACAAGAAAGCTACATACTTACAAGTACCTATTCACTATAGAGCAAACCCTAAACCCTAAACCCTAAACCCATTTGGAAGATTAAAATGTACAAATTTTGTTAATATTTTGGGGGTATTCAAATTTTTTTTCATTCATCAACGACAAACCTTAGTCGATGATGATTTTTGCTACCCATGCTATCCAACTCTCGATCAGCCAAAACACACAACCGTAACTTTAATATTTTCATGTGAAACTTATGTTAGGGGGGCAAAAAAATTTAAAAAAAATAAAAATGAAACGAACAAGGGCTTGTTCCGTACGAGAATGACCTACTTTTATTTAGCTTAGAGCCATGTTTGACACGGCACGACCAAAGACACCGAGGAAAAAAAAAAAAAAAACCTTAAATCAAGCAACACGATACTACTAGTATTGGATCAATTGATTGTTCGGCAACATAATCGTTAAAAAACCACACATAAAACTGAAACTTGAAAGCCAGCCGAGATCACTTAAGTTCTAAAAGCAGATGACATTGTAAACCCCCCGCCCGCTTAACAAAAAAAAAAAACATTTCAGTTGTCAGTGCACACCAAAAACGCGTTTCTGTGCATACACGTTCTATAGACATGTGCATGCTGCTGCTTAGGAAAAAATGATTCGGCATTTCGTACTCCTTGCAAAACAATTTAAAACCCGTGACCACTTAACCGAACGACTAGGTATTAAACAAACCAATAGCCTAGTTCCAACTAGTTTTGGTCAACAATGAGCATCGTCTTAGTTTAATTTTTACCTACATCAATCTAAACCTAACCGTGTGTGCGACCGAACCTTGTGGGTGCCGTACAAGACACAACACGACCACCCACTTTGGGGGTTTTAAGTTTCAACCGGTGTTGGGTGGTGGTTCTTAGGCACGAGCCAAAGGGGGGCCTACACCAACTTATTTTTTTTTTACCATGGTTGCTTTGCTTCCAAGTTGGTATTAGCTGGGCCACAAGGTGGAACCGAATATTAACTCAGTTGAGGGTTCATCCACAATTGAGTGATAATGGGCATCCGGTGGATGATGTACGGGTATGTACGGGTGGGTGCTGGTTCGTTGTGGCCCATCTTAGCCGACTTATTTTGACCATGACCATGTGCTTACAGATAGTAGCAGATTGCCCTCCACAAATGATTGCCCGGATTATTAGTTCCGGGAAAGCCCTATAGTTTCATCATTAAATGAATTTTTTTTGGTGGTGAATTTTTGTCATTTTTTTAAAAAAATATTTTTAAAAAAGAATATTTTGTCACAATTCCGTTTTTTTTTCAATGAAATTTTTTTGCCAAAAATTGTCACAATTGCCTACAATTCAAAGGGGGGTGCTTAATTTAGTTTTACTTTCGTATTTTGAATGTCACTAAATTTGGTGAAATATGCTTTATGGATCGGCACCACTTGAGCAACATCACAAAATTGAAAAAATAAAATAAAATCATTGGATGGAACTAAGGTTCAACAAGCTAAATGGTTGTTTTTTGTGGTGGATTTTCTTCAAAATGGCAACATTAAAAATGAAAAAAAAGGGTACATTTTGTCGGAAATACATGATATTTGAAAATAAAATCTACCAAATTTTCAAGAATTCTTTTGTTGGAAAAACTTTTGTCACATTTCAACACAACTTTCAATTTTGGGGCGACATTTGGTCAATTCTTTAAAGGTTTGAACCAATGTTGGCACGTTCTAGGATTTCAGCAAGTTTAGGTATTTGGTTTTAAGGTCTCTAGATTGAAATTTCCAAGTTTCCTTGGAATCGCCATTGGAACTTAACCAAGGAACTAGTATTATTTTCAAAACTGAATTAGGACTTAAACTAAGGATGCTATGCCCTTTTTAAACGGTTCAATTTTTAGGTTTATAAACTTGGCCCTAGATATTAAATAAGTTGTTGCATTTGATTGATTGTTAATAATTAATATTACATCATTTTTATCTTGAAGTGTGCACTAGTTGAACAAACTAATATTACACAAATTCTTTTGGGGGGTTTTAGTTGTGTGTAATGGAGATGGATCAAGACCTTCTCTTAAAGTGGACTAGCATTAAAAAAAATTGTGACAATGATTGAAATTGAAGGGTTTTTAAAATTGGAAGAACCAATCTCAAGAGTGGACCGGAGATTTCATAAATTTTAAAATTTTAAATTAAATATTTCAAAAAAAGAAAAAAAGAAAAAAAAGTTAGAGCTAAGACTAAAAGTTTCTTTTGAAATCAAGAATCAAACAAAATTGGTTTGGATGGTCTTTTACAAATGTCTCGCCACTTCATGCAAAAAAACAATATTTTTTTGGGAAAACTCTAAACCCTAAACCCTAAGAAAACTGACAAAGAAAACCCCAAACACAAAAGCCTCTTGGGTGGATCATTGATTGATCGATCAACTCCCATTTTCTCCGGTTTCTTAAATATATAATGTCCTTGGGGTTGGTGAGGGGGAATTGGAACTATAAAGGACTCCTTTTGAGTACAAAGATTGAGAGACTAGATTGAGCCTTTTGACAATTGAAACACAAAAGTGCTCAATTGGTGAAGGAAGGAAGGGGGGGGGGGGGAAAGGGCCCACATTTGTGGTACTTGCTACTAACTCACTTTACACACTAAGAAGAGTAGGTCCACCACCACTACTAGGATGAATATAATGACTTGTAAAATAACAATTTGTATAAAGTTCACACAAAACATGTACTCATCATATTTCCTTTGTATATTGTGCCAACAAAGAAAAAGTATACATTATATAATATGTCAAAGCAAAGAGCAAAGTTTATTTTCATTTTCATTTGAAAAACCTCTTTCAAGGAGGTTTTTAAAAAATAATAATTTTATAAATATTTGGCACTTGGGTGGCCAAATAATTATTTTATTTTTTTATTTACATAATTATTTATAATATTTTGACAATAAATATAGGCAACTTCTTTGGAAGGTTTTTTTTATCGACTTTGAATTTGTATCATAATGAGACCTTTTACAACATTTTGTATTTTATTTTATTTTTTCTTTTGGGGGTAAAAGTGAGGAGACATAATGTTCCATCAATACCATAGAGAAATGTTGTATATTATTGGATACCTACTCCGCAATGGTGGATTGGCATGAAACAAGAAGGTCATGAGTTTCCATCAATTTTTGTATTTTTTTACTCGCCCTTGAAACTCTCATTCTATTTGCTCTCGGTCTTCCTCTCTTATTATTATTATCATTCTTCTTTTCACCTTGGTGGCCTTTGCTCAAAACTCAACCCTTGAAGTTGTTTGAGCTTGCGGAACTTAGGTCACACATCACATACTCAAAACAATACACCCCAAAGGGATTCTCATCATCAAAGGCTTTATTTGGAAATTACCTTTTTGTAAGGTCCTTATGAAACAAGCAAAGGGTGTAAAGCAAATATTCTTATTCTATTTCTTCTCCAACTTGGTGTGTGTTTGTGTTTTTGAACCCCTAAAATTTTTATTAATTTAAATTTTTTTAAAAATTACTCTTGGGTATAGCAACCAAGTAGCATCATTTGTTTATGGGATTTATATTTTTTGGAATGATGTAAATGCATACTTTAGTACCTAGCCTGTTTTGGAAGCAAGGTGCCCAATAATAATAATTTTTTGGTCAATTATCTTCAGCAGTAAAAATAATAGTATTTTACAATTTGTCGTTCTATTGTAGGACCTTGGTGGCTTTGGCACAAAGTTTATTATTTCTGGAAACACATAAATTTTTAATTTTTTCTTTTCTCAAAGAGAAGAAAATTATTGTGAAGGGAAATGAAGAATCTTTTTAAATAGTTTTAAATAGTCTGTTTTCCAAAATGAAATCTTCAAAATTAGTTACTTATTTGGCAAACCATGCCAAAGCCAACAAGCTACTACACTACTAAATAATGAAGCTCCTGGGTTTGAGAGACCCATTTAGATTTAAGGCAAGGCAAACCAACATTTTTTCTTTTTGGTGGTGAAATTTCATTTTATTTTGAGGGCAATTTCAATTGTCATAAATCCATTGGTTGCATCTAGTAATTGAAAATAGGTTGTTTGTGCTAAAACATCCCATCATTAGGGATACAAATAATTGACAAGTGAGGGAATAGGCGATAGCTCTCACCGTATTGGTGATCGCTTTGTTTATAAGGTTCACCAAAACCTCCCATCATTGTCATCCTCACTACAAAGAAGTCTTCATCATTGACATGTTTTGTTTTTTGGTCGATTTCCATGGAACCTTTGCATTTTGGTTTCATTTTAATGCACTCATCAATAAGTTCTATCACATCTTGTTTTTAATTTAAAAACTTTTTCACATTTTTATTTTTTGAACTTTGATTACTAACATCACCTACAAGCTTTGTACAATATCATCACTCTTACAGACTTTACAAAGTCTTGACGCTCATTGATTTTTATTTTTAAAAATTTGGATTTATGTGCATTGTGTTTGCTCCAGTTGCTAAAGCTCAAATTTCTTAGTGGCAATGGTGGTAGAGGTCATTTATTGTCCAAACTTTAATATTGCAAATGGAAGTGTAACAATGTGGATGTTCAACAATGGAGGATGATAATTAGCTTTGAAGTTTGGACTTCGATTTACAACGGTGGCACCAAGAGGTTGTGGATGCATGCACCATCAACACTTTACATGCTTGAAAGTTGTAGCAAGTTTTAAGATGAATAACATGTTCTACACCTTAAAACTTTCAAATCCTTTTACATATGTGAGTGTTGATGCATCAAATGCTTTTTTGCCATTGAAGTTTCTTTTTCTTTGCAAAGTTCTTGGGAAGTGACAATCTTGCATTGCATTTGTTTTCTATTGCCACTTTTTTTCTTTCTAAGGTTTTGGGAGGTTTTTGTTGTTGAACATGGGACCATGATTAGTGATTCCATCCAATTTTAAGTTCATAATGTTTTTTGACCAATAAGTTCTTCCATAGTGTAGATGATCACAATTTTGATCACCCTAAAAGTAGCCAAGCTTTATAAAAACATGTTCATTACTGTGTTAAAGTTGTGCAACATGCTCCTCCTTTTGATTTTTCACGATCCACCAACCATGACTTTGTTATTTCCCTTTTTGATTTTTCATTGTTTATCAACATTGATCTTATTGCTCCTCCTAATTTTTCATCATCCATGAACCATGATCATGTCATTGGTGTAGAATCAAATGTTTTAAAATTTTTGTTTAATGTCATGGTGGACCTAGGAAATTTCTAAATGATGTCAATTAAAAGTTTCAAGAAATTTAATTGATGAAAATGTTTTAAGTAGAGGTTCTTCTCAATAACAAGGGAATTTTCTTTATAGTTAAATGCATTGTGTCAACCAAAAGGAGAAAATATTAGTTTTAAAGTGGAATTTTATGAAAAACATGTTGGGAAAAGGAAGATTGAAAGAAGGTAGACAATGGTGGAATCAAAAAGTGCACATGTGAAGAACAAGGTGTAGTATGCCACCATGAAATGCCGCTTTCATTATCATGGAGCAAATTGAATTTAATGTGGTTTCATAACACAAGAAAAAACTCATCCAATTTGTTTCAATTTTATTTTTTCTTGAGTAAAGGTTGATCATTGATTATTTACAAGAGCTTTAGGGCTTTCTTTGATTTTTTGAAATTGAAAAAAAAATCCTAAAAAAACATTGGAATGATTTAACTTATAATTAAATGGAAGATGGATGATTGCATCCACAACCGAGTCTTGAAAGCCAACAAAGAGGCCATGAATTCTAGTGCATATGTTGCACTCACCACTAATGAAGTCATTAACATGGACAATCAAAGTTGAATTTTAGTCCATGGATATGTTTAAAAATATTGGTGCCAATTTGTTATTCTCTTAACTATAGAAAGGATTGTTGTTGGCTTTAATTTTAATAGCCTCACAAATGTGCTCATCTATTCTCTAGTGATTCATGGAGGCATTTACTTAAAGACATTTCTAAAAGCTAGTTTTTTTGGAGGGCAAATGGAGTCAATGTGTTTTGAGGAATGTGGAATGGTGTCATAATGTAAATGCAACAAGATTATGTGCCATTCATCATGGGAATGCATTGCATGGCTCATTGATGCAATTTGGTTATGTAAACATTCTTTGGTTTGTCAAATCACAAGACCTCATGTAATTTTCATGTTGGTACTTTGTTAAAAACCCAAGAAAACACTTTAAGTTTACTAAACTAGCCTAGATTATGGAAACAAAAGGAAACAAGATCCTACACAATGTGACAACACATTAAATCTCCATGTTGTCACGTGTGAAATAGGTTTTTGTGAGTATTAACCACTTTTGATGAAAATGGCCATTGATTTTCTCACCATATCCTTAGATGCTTCTAATTTGGAGTTGGTGCGTGATGTGGAAATTTCGTTGTTATTGGTGTGCTTGGTTTTGATGTTGGAAATGGTTAATGTTTTAATGAAAATTTTCCAACTTCATGCTATTTTTGTTTATGATTTTGTGGCTACAATGAAGATATGCCAAAATGATCTCCACATAATTTATGTGGATTTTGTTATGGCTTTTACTAATGATTTGTTTTGAAGGTTCCATAGGTTAGCAAAAATAATCATGAATATATCTGCATGTGAAGTGGATCATGAACTTGAACATGGGGGTTCACCACTTGGTCTTTGAATTTAATGATAATTAACACATTTGGGCAACACATGAAAACTAATTGGAAACTAATGGTAATTATTTTGTTACATGGGAGGTTTATATTATTGTCAAATATGAAAGCAAACAACATGTGGTGGTTGCTACTAAATTGATTAGTGAATTGCATACTTGTTTTCCCCCTGAAGAACTTTTGGATGCAATAATGTTGAATTTCTAACAATCCACCATTATTTTCTCCATGAAGAACAATTATTGAGTTGCCATGGCCCCTGCACAATAAATCAATCCTTTCATTCAATTGTTGAAAGGTTTGGCGATTAACCAAATTATGAACCATCGGATCTTGGAGTACAAAAAATTGGTTCAAATTACAATTGTCCAAGTGGTTAAATCAATGTCCAAGGATGAATACACTTTCATCACTTTAAGTTCATGACAACAAAACTAAGAAACAAGCTTGTCATTTACCTTGATTTAGTGAGTTGTATGTTTTCCCAATACTTTTACAATCTTGAAATTTTTTCTTATGATGTTGTCATCTAAGAATGGAAGGCAATGTGTACTTGATATGGGTTTGATGCATAACTTGAAATTGTGTTTTTGTTGTGGGAAAAAACACATTAGGGTGTCACAATTTTAGCAAATTAAAGTCCCTTTTCAAAGTCCTTTTAAGTGTAGTTCAAAATTAGCTTAAAATATGAATATTTAAATGTTATTGAAACTAAATTTTTTTCCATTTCCAATTTCAAATCATGATGCTATAAGACATATAAAAAATATCACAAAATAATTTGTTTAAATAATTATTTTTAAATGCTTTAAATGGTTTTAAAAATAATTACAATTTTTGGGATTTAAAAAGTCCATAACATAATAATTTAAAATCACATTCCATTCATTCAATGGACCTTTAGTTTCTTTAACATAATTTATTCAAAAGCCCAAAGTTTCAAACAAAAAAAACTAACACATTGTAAGATAAAAGCCTATATTCATAAGTTTTGTAAGTGTGACAAAAAGTGTGGGCAAAAGTCAAAAGTCCATTACTTATTGGCTATCCACAATTTTAATTTGATTTTTTCATTATTGGAAGCTTGATTATGATAGCTTTAGATAAGTGAGTCCCTTTTTTTTATTATTTCAATGATTTTTATTTTATTTATTTTCTTGTATCTAAGAAATATAGAAAAAAATGCCATTGTGAAGTCCATATAAGGTCACCGTAATGTGTAAACGCCCTTGTGCAAAATGCTTTTATTTTGAAGCAAGTTAAGACTCTTGCTATGTTATGTGTAATCATTTGTTTTGTGCTTTGATCATTGTTTGAAATCTAATTGGATTATCAATTGGTTATAATGAAGGATTAAACCACAAAATTGTTATTCTTTAGTGGCCTTTGTTTGCATAATCATTGCTTGTTTGGTAAACAACAATTAATAATTCATTATCCATAGGTCAACTCCTTTTTTTCTTGAAAACATTAATATCCATTACTTGTGCTAATAAGTCATGTGCTACAATGGGCATGGTATTTTCTATTGGGGTTCAACCCCCCCACATGTCATGTTTGTTAGATATTGCATTAGTTTCCAAGAAAATTGCTAGATTTTAGGCTTCATTTGTACCAAATCATTACTTGCATGGCATTTAAGTTTGTACATTTGTTAATTGCATTTGAATTAAACAACTAGTTTTGCAAAACATTAAACAAAAAAAAATTGAAATCTTTATCCACTTTAATAAAGTGATAAACAAAATAGTCCTGACTGCTTTTGATTTTGGCCCACAAAGTAACTAATATGTTTACTTTTGGAATTTGAAAAAAATGTTATGGTATGAATGTATTTTTCAAAAAACTTGACAATTCCATAGAGTAATTAATTAGTGCTTAACTAAGCTATGTTCTATAATGTACCTTTCATCACAAAATGAACAACCTTAGCACAATTGGGTTTATGTATTCTCTTTGTTGCAATGGTAAATAAATGATTGAGTTATTTTTATGACAATAGAAAAGATCCAAACACATAAAGAAATTAAATTTGTGGGTTAATAACATTTGGGGAAAATTATGTTGTTTTACATTGACCTAAGTTTTGTTTTGATTTTCTTTTCCAATCAACATTATTGTTGAATGCAAAAAATGATATTCACATTTGGGAATTTCATTGTAATTGTAAGAGAATACTTTAACATGAAGGTATAAGGCAAGGCCCTATTATCATGATATTGTGTTGGAAACTAAGGTAGACCTTAAATTCCAAGGTGTAATGCATTGAGAACAAGCATTTCATTGCCATAACAATGGAGGAGCTCAATGAATATTATAACTATCAATGATTGTAATCAATGGTTAGGGTTTTCCACCACCTTAAAAGCTTGGTCAATTTTTTGTAATGTAATTGGACAACATGTTACTAAGTGTAATATTTTTGTGGGCTATTCAAAAAACATCATGTTCATAGAGTTCATTGTTGTTTATTTTTTATTTTTTATGATATTCAACAAGTACCCATTATATATCATTGGAAATGTTTTTTAAAAACCAATGATGGTTGTTACATTGTCATGTTTTCACAAATTTGGGCCTACTTTAACTTCGTCTTTAAGGGGGAGGGGGGGGGGGGGGGGTATTTTTGGTAAAACTTGCCTTTAGAATTTTACT
>Ga0116231_10003745_pt1 | contig 31271 bp, 19 predicted proteins | sample S1TSphgellanicum_2_FD_89695 | JGI IMG/M metagenome (GOLD analysis project Ga0116231, IMG submission 89695) | Host-associated microbial communities from peat moss isolated from Minnesota, USA - S1T2_Fd - Sphagnum magellanicum MG | ecosystem: Host-associated > Plants > Peat moss > Unclassified... | reverse complement strand
TTCTCGGTTCGGTTCGGTTCGGTTCGGTTTTGATTTGATTTGATTTGATTTGGGAAGTGAGCATTTTACAAATGGATTGAAAGATATCCGGTTCGGTTCCTATGGTGAAAATGATAATTATATTTACAACTTCCGACTTCTGACTTCCGGCCACATTTGCCCTTCCAATGAAGACTCCACAACATGGGACTTGACTCGACCTGACTCAACTCGACTCGACTCGACTCGGGATTATATTTATTCTGTAATAATTTCTCTAAAAATAATTACGGCATTTTATTTTTTATTTTTTTATTTTTTAAAAAAAATTCCGTACTACTCTGCAAAAGAACTGCCGAGAAAAACCGTCGAGATGCATGTTCGACAGTGAAGCACAATAAGAGAAGACCGGCCAGCTTTAATCGGAAGCCCATAAGGAACTTCAAGAGAGTTCTTGAGTTATGTCCGGACTGACTGACTGACTGACTGACTGACTTCACGGAGTTTTTTGGCAAAAATTAACTTATATGATAATTAATTGTCATGGAAATTGTTTGTAGCCATTTTTAATACCGTCCCATGAGAATTCATCACTTGCAAAAACAGCTTTCTCTCTTTTGTCAAGCCAAAAACCAAAAAAAAAAACAAAATTTATCGTCCACAAGAAGATTTAGCCATAATTGGCCATATTTTTGGCTATAGATCAGACATGAGAGTTAAAAAAAACCTGGGTCTTTTTTTTAAAATTTTAAAAGTTTACGGACTTATCGCCATGGCCCCCCACAAACAACCCAACACAAGAAAAAAAAAAAATCATTGCAGGATTGAAAATGATTTGTCATCCGGAAGTTTTAAATACTCTGTATAGACGGCAAGCCCTCGGGTGTCTGACTCCAATGCCGATTGGATGTTTTCATCCCAATCCCATCCATCCATCCATCCCAATTGGATGTTTCTTATGCAATATTTCTTGTCATATCCGTCCATCCCGATTGGATGTTTCTTATGTAATATTTCTTGTCATATCCATTTTCATCCTAATTGGATGTTTCTCATTTAATATTTCTTGGCATATCTGTCCATCCCAGTTGGATGATGTTTCTTTTTCTTTTTTGTTGGCATATCCGTTCGTCCGTCCATCCCAGTTGTATTTTTGTTATGTAATATTTCTTGGCATATCTTTTCATCCCTTTTTGGGTGCAATCTGTCCATAGCGATTGGATGGATTGGATGGATTTTTTTCTTTTGTATTTTTCATCACATCCATCCATCATCCCAATTGGGGATTTTCTTAAACCAGCCCTTACAACTTAGTTCACAATTACTTACCACCACACTAGGCTACAATATAATATTTCCCCACAAAATACATGGATGAAAAACTGATAAATGAATGTGAATGAATGAATGAAGAAGTCGCCATGTATCTTCACGAGGATTGTAGATGGATGAGAGTCAGTGGATGAATGAATGAAGAAGTCAACATATCTCGTCTTTCCACAGGACATACGGATGAACAAATGATTGAATGAATGAATGAATGAAGAAGTCACCACGGGTATCCTCGCAGGACAAATGGATGAATAAACCGTGAACGAATGAACGAACGAACGAACGAACGAATGAATGGATGAATGAAGAAAGCCCATTTTCTCATCAAATGTGCACCAGGACAGCCCCCCATCCCAAAGTTCCCCTTCTCGTTCCCAATTCGTTCGTTCACACGTAAGTAGTAGTAAAAACAAGGCGTGGGAACAAAGGAACAAACGCCCCAGTTGTCTGCCGGCCGTCACGTTCCCTCTACGTTCACAAGTAGTAGTAGTTCACAAAGCCAGTCTTGCCCTGCACGTTCCCAGTCTTGTGCATTGAGCTCCCAATGAGTGAGTTCCCGATAAGTTATCAATGATTTCACATGGATTGGGAACAAGAACGCTCCAGCCTTCTGCTTTGAGTTCCCAATGAAAGAGAGCGTGGCGAACAACACCCAGTCTGCCGTTTGTTTGCTTTGGTTTCTCCGTTGTGCTCGCTGCGTCGCCGTCGTCGCCGTTGTTGTCGCCGTCGTCGTCGTCGTCGCTCGCTCGCTCGCTCTCCCTCTCGCGGAGGCTTGCTTGCTTGCTTGCTTTCTTGCTTGATTTCTAAGATTGCAGTTGCAGCGAGCAAGAGCTCGCATCCCGAGGATTTTTTTCCTCTACAACAATAAGCACGCCGGATGTGTGTGCAATCGATTGAGTGCAGTACACATGCAGAGAATCCGAAGATCCAGCTGAAGAGCTTTGAGGTAAGTCAGTTGGGTGGAGCTTCATTCGCAACTGGAGAAAGCTGCACCATGTGCATAGAAAGAATGCTGCCCTATTTTTCTTTTTCTTCTTCTTTTGTGGGTTTTTTTCGGGTGCCGAAGTTTCTCCAGTAGAATGTGAGCTTTCTTCTTGTGAGTTAGTCATGTCTGTAGTTTGGCGGGGAAGCTGGGTTGTAAGCTGGCCGCAGCCGGCCCGGGGAAAGGAAAAAAGGATCCTCCCACCTTCTTCTTGTAGCTGAGTGTGTGTCACAGACAAGAAGAAGGGTAGATAGATCCAGCTGCTGCTAGAGTGGCGGGTGGGGTGGTCATGGACTACCAAGTGTTTCTGGTACGACAACAGACTGGCCGCTCGTCCACGCGAGGAGGAGGAGGAAGTACACGTCTTCTTCTTCTTCTTCTGCGAGTACTCGAACATGGAATCTCCGTGTCACCATTGTCGTCATCAGCAGCGGCAGCGACCAACAATTTGGTCGCTGAGGATTACATCAGCTTCGAGCACATTGCCAAAGTCACGGCCTCCCAAGATGATCCTACGGAGCTCTCTTTGGAAGTCCTGGACTGCACACCTGCTGCTGCTTCTTCCAAGAAGCAACAAGCAGTAGCTCATGGTCACCATCACCACGGCAGTAGCGGCAGCAGCTACCACACTCTTCGCTTCTTCTGTGACTCCAGATCTCAGCTCCTCACTGTTCTTTTCAACCGAATTGACGATGTCAATGGCATTGGTAAGCTTCTCATCATCTGCTGCTGCTGCTCCTCATGACCATTATCTCATAACTACATCTCCATTTCACTAGCAAACAAACTGTTAGTAATCTGTGCTGCATTTCCTAAGAATCTATGAAGAATTTGTGCCCCATTTCCTAAGAATCTGTTGAAGAATTTGTGCTCCATTTCCTAAGAATATGTAAGGCATCTGTGCTCCATTTCCTGCTGCTTCTCACAAACTGTAAGAATTTGCAACAGAGGAATTAGGGTTGAATGAACAATTTGGTTTTGTTTTTGATCTTGTGGAGAATGATAATTTCTCTCTGCCATTTCAAAGATACCCAAAATCGTTGTGGCACATTTTCAAGGATACCCAAAATCATTGTTGCACATTTCAAAGAGAGCCAAATTGTGGTTGTGCATTTTCAAAGAGACCCGAATTGTCATTGCACATTTTCAAGGAGACCTGAATTGTGTGGAAAGATAACCTTTGAGTTGAAGAGAATGAAGACCTGGTTGAAGAATGTTGCACATAATTATGTTGTTTTTTTCCTTTTCTTTTTAATAATTGTTCAAAGAAGAATTGGATCCCAAGGAGTCTTAAGGTGCACATGACTAGTAGAAACCTTTACATACATACATGTCTGGATGCTTACTACATGTGTTTGTGTGGGGCGGTTTTGGTGTTGTTATTTTTTTTCCTTGTGTGTGGTGGTTTCTCTTTTTTTTTTACCAGGTACAGATTTCTTGTTGAAGAAACATAGCAATCAGCGAGGGGGATTCACTGATACAGTACTCCGTGTTCGAAGTGCCTCAATTATCAAGATGGTTAACACTGGTCACCGACAAGAGCAACTGCGCCGAGTAAGCTTTTTTAGGTTTTTTTTCGCAATTTCTTGTCCTTTTTTTTTCTGTTTCTTCTTGGGTTGTTGTTGCTGTTTTTTTTTTTCTCGGTTTGGGTCTTCTCCTTCTCTTTTAGGTCTTTCTTTGAGAGCTGTTAACCACCACAATTATGGGCCTGAGTGAGTAGTTTTCCCACCACTGCCAATCTTCCGAAAGAGAATCTTAGTACAAGATTGGTTACCAGGTTGATTAATGTTGGACATTAACAAACCTCCACCCATTTCCACCTGGGAGCAGTGGGGATGTTGCGGTATGTGGTCAGTATCATACATGTTGCTCTTGAAGGTCTCTGAACATTTTTTTTTTCTCCTCGCCTTATGAGCACAATTGACTGCATTACAGATGAAAGCAGCAAAGAGGGTAAATTTCCAGGATATTGTGAAGCTAGAAACACTCACAGATGAGGAGCACATTGTGCTGGTGTATCTCAACTCCCGTGTTATGCGACTCTCGTTGAAGGACCCACTTCCATTTTTACTCACTGTGCAACAAAACATGAAGGTGAGCTTTTTGTTTTCTTTTCAGTTTGTGGTTGTAGCCACACACCACCACCACCATTAGACTACCCTTCTGCTAAATTCAAAGCAGAAGGTTGTTTGAATACACATGTTGAGGGAGTTGGTTATATGAGGACTGGGCATCAGAAAGTGATTGGCGCAAAGCTCATAGTAGGAAAATTGATTTTTATGAATACCAAATAGCAGTGACTGATTATTACCACTTCTTAACTGTTGCATCATGTGATCTGCTGTACAATCTAACATGCTGAACTTTCTTTCTACATTGGGTTTCAGTCAAATTTGAAATTGGATATTGAGATTGGGAAAATTACTAGTTCAACGATGCTTGAAAATGTTGCAACCTACCCTAAGAAAATGGTAAGCTCAGCTGCAGATGATGGATGGAGACATCCCATAGATTGATTTTCTAAGACTCAAGGAAGAAAGAGAGCAAAGCATGCCATGGTTTTTCTTTTAAAAAATAAATCTTTCTGTTTTTATGCACTCATAAAAAATAAAAAATGAGCACTTAGTTTCTACAAGCATCTTGGCATTGCTTTTTTCTCAGGTGCAAAGGTCAAATGAAGAAGTTGTCATCTTCAGCTCAAGTGCTGAGTGGTGGCAGTCCATCCTGCATACCTATGTACTAAGAGCTTGGGGGTTGATGATTTGAATGCAGAAAGAATCCCCAATTGTCTGTGAATTTGAAGTCACAAAGCGGCAGGATTCAACAAAGCAAGAGCGGCAGCGCAAAGTATGCATGACAAAAGATTACTTTTTCGAAACATGGGTTGATCATGTTGTAAGCGTTCACAGGTTAGACAAAAACACTCACTTCAGCTGAGCCGAGCTGTTTGGAAAATACTCACTAAAAGAAAAGAAAATAAAAAGGAAACGAATTGTAGGTTGTTATCCTTGGCATCATCCACCCACAGCAACTGATGATTCCTTTTGTGGCTACTACAGCTTGAAGGATATACTTGGTGTTATTGTGAGTGAGAAGGATGTCAGAGAAGTGACGCTTGAGTTCCGGTCCTGGAGAGCCACTCAATACTTCCTTGATGAGAGAGAGGACTTTGTTGCCAGCATCACTGACTTGATTGGCATCAGCAAGAGCACAGCATTCAGCATTCGGCTGGAATCTTTCTTCTCCCATGCACTTCCTGAGATGCCATCATATCCAGCATACTACCAGGTCTTCTTATTCGTCACTGCAAAATTTAACTATCTTTATAAGTCTCTTCATTGGGTCTTCATTGGTTGAAAAAAAAATGAGAGTTGTCAAAGTGTGGAGGAACTGTTGGAATACGGTGATTCTGACAACAAATAATTTCATGTTTTTTTTCTTTTTTCTTTTTTTGTGCAGCATGAATCTGAGGCCTATTTTTTAAATCGATTCATTGGGACTTTTTATTCCATTCGAGATGACCCTGCAGCATTACATCTCACTCTAAAGGAATATGCTTGCAACGTGCACGTAAGCATCTTGCTTTGCCCATCTTAGACTTTTCCTGCCACAAGATCACTGTAGCCTAAACCCTAAACCCTAAACCACTAGATAGGCATTTCTATTGATTTGTTGTGTCAGTGAGGTGCTTACAGAAAGAAAGCACCATCCCGATAACTTTTTTTTTCCCTGAACCAGTTTAGTTCCAAAACAAGGAATAATTTTGTTGTTTCTTTTTTTCCTCGTCTGTGGGGGCAGGTGGGAGATTCACAGTGCAATGACTCCAAGGTTCTCCAAGCAGTTACAGATTATCTTAAGGAGTGTGTTGGTAAGCTCTTTGAACTGAAGAGTGATAAGAAACTAGGATTTTTATTTTTAATTTTCCCTTTGGTTTTGTCTTCTCGGCACTGTTGCATATATTAATGGGTGATTGAAATAGCACACACAAACATGCCAGAATACAATATTCCATGTAAGACTACTAAACTACAAAATTTATTTACAGTGGGCAGCCAGGCACTCCCTTGCAAATTGTTGTTTTTTTGTTATTATTATGTTGAAAGTCTTTTTTTAGGATGGATACTCTTGAAATTACCATAGTTGCATTGCCAAAACCAGGGAACAACTCTGGCCAGGATTTTGTGGGTGCTTCTACTTGCTGCATTGTGCTGCAAAGGCTTTTGGCATCACGGCCCTGCTTTGAGGCCATTAGGAACATGCCTGATGTGGTTGCAGTCATTTTCCAGGTAAAAAAAGGCCATCTAAAAACCATCTAGTTGATTATGCCTGTTATGTGCTCTTAATGTCCATTCTTTTTTATATTCTTTTTTTTTAGGGTTTGCACTCCTTGATGCAAGAAAGCCATTTCATGAGATATGATCCTGAACATTTTTTGGCAAAAAAAGGACTAGCCCACCCACTCCACACACAAAAACAGTTTTATGGGTAATGAGAATCTTGCTACATCTACATGTGGTGGCATTGATTGATTGATGATGCAGTGTATGCGATCAGAAAACAGTGTCCTTGTGTATCTTGCAACAGTGGTCGTACGAGCAGCCATCAAGCTCGCTACTGAACCGAGTGGTTCCACTGAGGGTGGTAGCAGCAGCAGTGTTGTTTTGAGGGTGAGAGGTTTTTGCCAAAAAGACTAATGTAAATATATATTCTTTTGACCATCTTGTACTAGTACTGGAGGTGATGATGATGATGATGATGATGATGATGAGCTGATGAGTATCTATCTATCATGGGAGGGTTTAGGGTCTACAGTTGAGAGCATCTCTCTATTGTGGGAGCTTTGTTGACAATCTGCAGAAGAATCAATCATTCTTGGGCAAAACTTAGTTGTCCGTTTATGATCTTAGAATTCTGAGTTGTTGTGTAATTGTGCACTTTTTATGCAGCAAGAATTTGCAAACAAGTTGACAGTGCTGAGTGCCGAGAATTTGCAGCAGCTCGTGGCATTTCTTCGCACACATTCACTTGCCAAGAATAATTCTCTCCAGGTAAAATTCAATTACAGATCTGTCTGTTCTCAATTATGATCCACACTATAATTTCCATCTTTTTTGGGGTGAACGGATCAATCGCCACTCTTGGTTGACCAAGATGCCACCAATCTCTGGATTTATTTATTACCTAACATTGTTGTGCAACTCTTCTGCTGGCAAGGTTGTGGGTCTTTTGGATACATTCACATTAGCACTCACTTCCCAGTCAGTGGACAATGAGGCAGGACGTATGTGGTTGAAGGTACATAAATTTTACCCAAGCCCAAAAAGAAAATTAGGGACTGTTTGCCAGAAATGATGAATTTTTTATTGAAACCTGCTAGAAAGATTCTTTCATCATTTGCACTTTGTTGGCTTTTTTCTTCCTTAAATGTCTGTGGCATCAACAGCCTTTTTTCATCACAAAACCTGCATACCCAAATATTTTCTTAATGTTTTTTTTTGGTTCAGGCTTTTGAGGCATCGATGATGGCAGCAGCAGATGTTTTCTGTGAAGTTTCTAGGTCTCCCAGTGCTTCGATTTTCAAAAGGTAGGTACCTTCTGCATACATGTTAATCCAATGACCCTCATGCGACACAATAATACACACTAGCATGACAACAGCACATTCAATTGCACTGTGTTTTGCATTTACGGGCACATTTTATTTGGAGATATTGTGATTTGCATCATCGGTGAAAACAATTATTGATCCCCAATTTGACCTTTTTACAGCACTTCAGAGCTGTTGAAGGCACTCTTCATGAGGACATCACCACTTGTCTCTGCTCATTTGCAAGTAAGTCAGCACATGGGTTAACTTTTAACCAATCAAGCAGATTATGAATTACTATTCATAAAAATTGAACAAACAGATGATGTTTCAAGTGATAGAGTATAGAGTCCATCTTGTTGTTGTTATTGACTTTGGTTTGTGTTTGAGATTGTGCAGACAGGGTTTAGGGTTTAGGGTTTATTGCCTTGTTGAGTTTTTAATTGAAAAAGAAAGTGGTGCAGTGTTTTTATTTGTTTCATTTTTGGTTTTTGTTGCAGAAATTATGTCTAGGCCGTTGTGTGGTATTAGTACAACTAAAGATGTCAATCTTCTCCAAGTGGACCCACATTCACACTTTGAGTGGAAACTTGGTCTACCTCATGATGGAAGGCAATCTGGAAACACAGAAGCTTCTCAAGGGACTCGTTCCCAAGGTTTGTTGTTGGGTCATGATGATCCTTGACGGTTGTTGACCCAGGTTCTTTTATTATATCACAGTGTTTTCATGAAGTATCTAATCCCCAGACCTTTACAATAAGTCCCCTTTTCTCATCAATCAGGAGTGAGCCCAATTTTTTGTTTTATGTACCCACTACTCATGAGATGCTGACATTTACAATGTTGTACTCTACTGCTGCCACCCACAGGGTGTAATGCAGTTATATTGCAACAAGGTGGTTGAGCTCTCCAGCAAGGTATGTATACATCTCAATATTTGTCAGTCTCTTTTGTAGTTCAGCTCATAATGAAGTACATTTTTACTTTCCTAAAAACTCTCCATGGCCACAAATCAAAGTCTTTTAACCATCCAACTGCAACTTCAACTGCTGACAAAGAATGTCATTGACTTGCAATCAAATTATGGTTTAGGGTTTAGGGTTTTAGGGTTTAGGCTGGCATTGTTGCTCTCACAAATGTGTACTTCTACTCCCTTGAGCTCCACTCCAAAAAGGTTTTAGCCATGATGAGGAATGAGTTTTGCCAGTGGCTGAGGAGGGTGTTCCTCCTCGCACTCCTGAGCCTCATGGGTAATTGAACTTTTATCTGCAGGAGAAATCAGTACTCAGCAAGCTTCATGCATGGATGGAGACCCTGGAAGTTTTACGGGGTCAGACTCTTGAGACACCAGTTTTAGTGTGGAATGATCTCAAACGCAAGGAGCTGAAAAAGGTAAATTCACATCTGCTTACTTCAAGAGTCTTCTTCTTCTGTGTTAGATATATCTAACCCATCTTTTCTGGAATAGGTCAGGAAGAGGGCTTGTAAACTGTGAACTCCAATTTGCTTGTACTGTCATTTTCACATTTTTTACAGCAAAAGTCTTGGATGGGTGGGTGGTTGAGCAGTTTCTGCAGGATGAGGTAGAAGGTTTTTATGAAGCTACAGCTGCCAATCCAGAGCTTGTTTATAATAGTGCGGATGTCAAGCTTGTTTACTCCAGTGCAAGTGAGGGTGAAGGTTGGTGGCCTTTCTCAACTTTTGCATTCTCCTCATCAGCAAACAAAACACCCACGTGGAATAGATTTAAGCATTTTGTGTTGTGATCCTTCCAAAGAAAGCTTTTTTTATGTCACCACCTAAGGTGGTTGTTTTTTTCTGGTTAGACATGAATAGACATTTGAGCTTCATTTACAAAAGCTAGTGGATCCTTTTTTTGTGATATGTGTTGTGTTGTCATATATGTGCAGGCTCTGTTGTCGGTGATGTCCATCTCGAACTTCTGGTGGACCATTCTCCGCCACCCAATAGCCATGACCATTCCTTCTGGAAGGTCATCAATTCACCAGTTACTCAAAGCAAAAATAATCACAGAGAATGCTCTAATAAAAAAGTGAATACAGGAGGAAGTGGGTCTGACTGATAAAATGCTGTATGGATCACTGTCTCTTTGACGGGCTTAGGGTTTAGGGTTGAGGATGGAGTGTTGTTTTTGTTGTTGTACTAAGGAAACTTCAGGAGTGTCAGTCAAGACTAATTTGATTTTCATAGTGACGTTTCAGTTTTGGTGGGTTGTTATGTCCTACTACAGCTGCGTGAACCATTGTCAATTTTTCAGTCTGTGTTTCAAGCTATGGTGTTGGGTTTCACCCCACTTTTTGGCCACAACAACTTGCCAGAAATCGATCTACGCCTTGCAAGTCATGTCTTGACATGGATCTATGAGCGACATGCAGATGAAGTCACATTTTGCATGGAAACATTGAATGTTATTGAGGTGAATTTTGTCTGCATGCAGCTTCTCATCATATTCTTTTCTTTTTTTCTTCCCTTCAATGTTTATGGTGGATAACTTCCAATCTTTATGGGGGAACTTCTGCAAAGATCCCATCTTTTCTACCTGTTGAGCAATTGTTGGGAAGAGTGATGCATGATGCATTAGATAGTAGAGACTGCTGCTCTAGTAATGCTACTACTCCTGTGTTTGCAGACAGCTGTGGGGATGCTACGAGAAGTGCTGGAGAGTGTACATGAGGTATTTGTTTTCAAGCTAGTGGTGTTCTTGCTTGCAACTGTGGAAAAAGGAGGACATGACAATGTACTGCGTTTTCTTCGTGGTGGGGGTGCCTCTGTATTGGTACCCTTGGTTGTTTTGTCTCTGGCAAAGGTAAAAACCTTTTGATCATTAGAGCTTGATTGTCTTCAGAGCACTGTCTAGGAGTGGTACATGCTCGTGGTAGTTCAGTTCTGATAGTTGTGTCCTTGTTGGCAGTGTTGTGCAGACAAGCATGAATTTGAGTGCGATGCATGGACAGCTGATGATAGCCTGTTGTGGACACAGCAGGCTGGTGCTGTTGAAACAGTGACAGTCGTGGGATCAAATGGGGATGTGAGGCTTGTGAGGATTCCTTCTGGAAGACCTCATGAATTGCTCATGAGAGCATCTGAGCTGGATGGCAGCTTGGATGCCCGAGATGCAATCAAATGGCAAGATGAAAATGTTCATGTAAAGATCCAGTTGGGAATAGCTCTTGACTTCTTGGAAGCTCTTTTGAGGTACTCCTTGTGACCAGTCCTCACTTAACCAGAGATAGAAGTCATTGGCGCTTTTCTGATCATTGCCCAAAAGATGTCTGTATGTCTGTCTATCTGTCTGTCTGTCCATCCATCTGCCCATCCATCTGCCCATCAATCCATCCGTCTGTCTGTCTGCCTGCTTGTACAGTCAAATTTTCTTTGGGCAAAAAGGGCAGCTACAATGTGCTTGGTATGGCAGTTAGAGACTGCTTTTACAGAAATGAAAGGGAGCTCAAATGGGTTCCTGGGGTGACGAAGAGCTCACTTCTGATTTATCTTGATTTCTCCAGGATATCAGGAAACGACAGTAACAATGGGGAGAACTTTCCACCATCTGCTGCATGCTGCCACTTTTCCAGGGAGGAAATCTTCTGCCACTTAGTGCAAGCTCTCCTTCGTGCAAAGACACCTATCTTCACCAGGTGTAGTACCATCATCTGCACCATCTGCCGTTGTTTGGACAGCAGTGTTTTTTTTGGGGCTGTCTGTCTATCTGTCTACCAGTGTTGCTGAGCACTGCTGAGTTGTCATCCTGTTTTCACAGGATACTGGAAATCATAATAACCTTAACAAAGGCGAACAAGACGGCGATGTCACACCTGTACAAACTTGGAGCTTTTGAGATTCTTCTCTGGAAACTCCTTGCCAGTGATATTGTTGATGGGGACAAGTCCAGGATTACCAAGTTCCTGTCACAGACCCATCTTCTTCAGGTATTCTTCTACAACTTGCTTTTTGTCTAATTCCTCTATTGGTGATAGTGGTGCCTTTGGGAGATTTTTGCTTTCCAGAAACATTCATGAGAAACCCACCAGAAGATCTGACCCCAATGCCGTTTGTAGCAGTCGATAACTCCAGATACTGATGACAGAAGTGGTCAGAGTGAACATGGCACTTCAGGGTGTGACAGTTCTCTTTACCCCTACTTACCAGAGGGAGTGATATTGAATCTCATGTCAGAGGTGGGTAGTACTCTACCACTCCCAACTGTGTTAAATTTATTGTTGAAATCTTTTCTTGGTTGTTTCTGTTCATCAGTGGATGTGTCACCACCTCATGTACAGTAGTTGTATGCCCAACAAAATCTGAGTTTACATTCTCCCTTTTGTTGCATTACCATACTTTTTAAGTTAATGTGTGTCTTCCAGTAGTAATCTGATCAGGATCCGCAATATATCAGTTTCAGAGCCCAATGATGAACTTCTGGGTTTCTGAGTTTTCTTTCTTGGTTCAATGTCCAGGGGCCAGATACTTTCATGGCACTTTTGGATTCAGAGCAAAATGGCCCAGAAGTGATCTGGAACACAGAGATGAGGAAGCGATTGCTTGATCATCTCACAACTGAGCTGGAGTCATATGTCAAGTTCCGTGCTACCGATCCCCTGGCCTTATACATTCACGTTCCAAGGACTCCATTGGCCTACCCCGAGCTGGCAGGTAGGGTTCAGGGTTTAGGGTTTAGGGCTCAGCTACATCACTTCCAGCTACATTTTCCAATTGGAAGGTTTCTGGGTGATCTGTGTGTTGAGGGTTTTACATCTGGGTTGATGCCCACATAGTGGCAGTGACTTTTCTCAATATATCACGTTCTCATTGAATTTGGGTCTTTTGACAATTGCGTAAAAACTTGGGCCGGATTTTTTTGTGCAGAGTCTGTGTTCTCTGCACCTTTCTATTTACAGAACTTGCTTGACATCGATCGTTTTCCAAACTATCCAATCAATGATCCAGTCAGGTTCTTGAACAGCCTCATGCTGGTAAGTATAAACCCTTCTTTTCTCCTCTGTACCACAGAGTTCTTTCATTTACAATGTGGTTTTAGGGGTTTAGGGAACTGACAAAACTTGGATCTATCTTTTCTGTTGAAGTTCATGTATGGAGGGAGATTGGTTTGTCACTTTGTGAGCGACTCTCATGAGGTTATGACTGCACTCATTGTCGTGTTACCTTTAATTGTTGTTGTGGAGATTTCTCTGCAACTTCATGGATCTTCTTCATGTATGGAAGGAGCCCTCCTCTTCATGGGATATCGGTGGGGCATGAGAGTAGTGGAAATTCCTTGTGCATTCCTTTTTGAAAAGAAAGCAACATTTGAATTGCAGGATCTTCGGAGATTTGCAACAGTTCTTCGCAACAACTCTCTGACTGGAAACTCCTTACTGCGTAAGGAGTTACCTCACATTCACCTTCTGCTTCAAGCCCAGGTTGGGCATCATCTATTGTCCAGACTTTTACTTAGTCCCCCCATCCCGCACCTGCTGTGCATTGGTTCTTTTATATCAATAGTTTGTGAATCGTTTTTCCAACCTTTGAACTTGCATTCGTTTCTACCCTGTGACATACACATGTATCAAGTAGCTGGCCTGTCTATGCTGTATCATGACCTACCATATGATATGTACATCACATGGAAAAGTGCTAAACCCTAAACCCTATACCCTATACCCTATACCCTACCATATAAGCTAAGAAGGCAGCTAGCTAATCTGTTGAAAATCGTCGGTACCTTTGTGCAGGCACATCTGGTTGATCGTTTCCCAGATCTTGTGCTACCCAGTGACATAGAATCCATACTCATTACATTGGCCACCCCATCTCTTCAAATGTGCCTCGCCCAAAAGGACAAATTGCCCCTGGTGGCAATAGATATCTTGCACCACACTGTTCGTATCTTATGGAGATACTGTGATGCAAGCAGAAGGTAAGAAGAGAATGTGCCCTGCACTGCAGACTTGACTAGGAATTTGTCTGATCAGTTGTCTTTCAGTTTTATTGCAAAAAGTGATGTGGGAATTGATCCAAATCAGCTGCTGCTTTGACTGTACCATCATTGCCATCACTTTGCACATATTCAGGAACACCCCTCATTCTTTTTCTTTTGCTGCAGGGATGATGGTGGTGGTGGTGATGGTGTACCAAGGGCCTCTGTCAATTTTGGTCTCAGTGTGTTGTCACTACTCGGGACAAAGTCGAGAGCAACCGAGAGCTTCCCAGCAGCAAGCACTAACACAAACCTTGAATCAGCTGTTGCCGGGTCGCTGTTTGTGATGGAAATTGCCTCTTCATCAAGGTTGGACTCTCTTTTCTTTCCTTCTTTCAGGTGGAGGAGAATTTGTTAGCCTGCTCTCATTCTCATTGAGGCTGATTGCTATTTGGTTGTTATGGTGGTGGTCCCCCAGAGTTGGTAGGCGTCTTCTATGGGATGATACCAGATGGCAGGAAGGATTTTGGTGGGTCCTCAGCTGTATTGCGGCCAGTGATGATGATGCATTGGCCACACCTCTGAGGCAGGGTCTGAGTCCAGCTTCATTTGCAGTGTTGAGTTGTTTCAAGCACTTTGCTGAAGATCCGGAGTATTGTACACATGTGATCAAGCAGGTATGTAGTACATACATATATACATACACCCCAATTTCACCACCACCCATTGCCAGGAGTTGATGAAGAAGTTGTGGGTAGTAGTAGCTGTAGAGATTCCCACTGCAATCTCATAGATATGTTATCAAGGAGGTGGTTGTTGTTCACATTCTGCTGCTCTCGATCATCACCATATATCCATTACCTTAATCGGTTGGGACATGTTGCAGGCTCTACATCTGCCTTTATTGTTACTGGCAATCCCACATGCCAACGACATTGCATCAAAGGTCCCCCAAGGCACTACTAATAGATCTACTCTGCTCTATTCAGCAGCAGACACATTGGGATCCCTCATCCGTACACTGAAACAAGCAGTGGGACATAACCCAAGTGTGACTCTGCATTCAGAGTGCACTGTGATGACATACTTGATCCCTGCACCACTCCTCGCTTGTCTTGAGCAGACTGACTCAGGGCCAGACAAGTTCACGACCATGGCTAGTTCAGACATTCGACAGCCATCAGCATTTTGGACCTCTGATATGCGCGCAGAGCTTCACAGGCGCATCATGGAGCGTATGCAGGAGCACCATCCAGGAGCTCTGGCTTCTTCTTCTCCTTCTTCAGGGAGTGATCTGATGCAGGATGATGAACTGGAATGGCTGCAGGGCTTTCGGTATCATTGTCTCCAGGACGAGCTCATCTTGGGTGGTTTGTTTGTGAACGGTTTCACCTCTGAGAAGTGGGAGGCTTTTGGTCTACCAACTGGCCATGCATTTCTGGATGCCATGCTGGACTATCTAGAGACCAAACTTCATGTCATCAGTCTGCTTGCCCGCAAGGGAGTTGCAGCTGCGAATGACAAGACCACTGAGAAGGAAGAAGTCATTGTGGCAGCCAACAACAAGGTCAGTGAGTTCTTGGCAGTTCTGGTTGCACTGCGGGAGTGCCTAAGATATGGGGCCAAGTGCGGCAGGCCTGAATTGATCCAGTGTGTCCACCCCCTGCTGCTGTCTAGAGTTGCTCTGGCAGGCAAAAGCATGCCGCAAGTACAGATTGAGATTGCAACCATGGCAAAAATACTGATCGAGGACGATGATTTTGGACGAGAAGGTGTGCTACAATCCAATCTTATGGGTACAATGGCAGTCCAGCTTTGGGAATGTGTGGCAAGAAGACCACAACAAGGACAAGACAATGATCTGCTTGTAGCCATGATTGACATGTTGCACACGCTCAGTGAGCGGATCCCTGCAACAATCGGAGCCACAAATATTTTTGCTACAACTGGGCTGTTACTGCCACTATTGGCCATCTTTTGCAAGGTAGCTCTTCCAGATCTAAGAACTGGGGTGGCTGCAGCAATGACAGTAAATGGTAGTAGAAGTAATTCACGACTTTTTGAGTCAGTAACAGTTGGACGAGTAGGAGCTGCCAAAATTCTCGGGCAGCTCTTGTTAACAGGCAGTGGGTTTAGTAATCGCACAAAACTTGTTCAGGATGTGGTGCAAAAAAAGAGGTTGGCAAATGGCTCCACCAATCACCACAGCAATTATGATGAGGGAATAGGGGAGGCCACAGACATGTACGAGCTGATGGGTACTCTTCTCGATCCTGTACACAATGCTGCTGCAGACAAGAAGACTCATGCAGAAGAAGAATCGCCCATGGTCATCCGTACACTGCTTCTTCTACTTCCTGTCGATCTGTTATGCACCTTGGCACGTGATGCAACAAAGGCTTGCAAGAGGTACGATGGGAATTATCAATCTCCTCGGCTTGTGTGGGATGATGGCACGCGGCTCTGCGTAACTGAAACACTTACCAAGGAGGCTTTCAAACTGCTAGGGAATATAGTAAAGCAACAGGAAGACTTATCAAGTCTTCCAGCATGGTCTTTGGTACAAACGCAACCTGTGTTTCTGCGTTGGATACTTGTCACCATTTCATATGGCGAGAGCAAAGTGATGACATACAGCAGGGACAGCAAAGGAGGAGATGACTATGCGCGAGAGCTGTACTTGGGTGGTTTCTTTGTTGATCACTTTCTACGAGACCCGGGGTATGATTTTGGCAGTACCATTCTTGAAACACGTTTTCTTTGTGAGATTCGAAAGGCAGTGGTGATTGGGGCATACACACAAGTGTTTGGTTTTGATGATCGCAGGCGACTTTTGCTCACTCTACTATTGCTCTTCAAAGCAAGGCCCTACCTACTGTCTGGCCAGTCAAATATTGACATTTTCTTACCTGTCTCAGATTTCATCAGTGGGAACAATCATGGCAGTGAGTGTCGTGCACTTGCACAGCCAGCCTTGCTGTTGATCCACTCCATAGCCAACCATCCTGACATTGTTGATTGTATAATCTCTGATGAGTTGGTTTCAACTTTAGTATCCTTCCTGGATTTGAATGTCCCATCATCGGCAGCAGGTTGTGCCGGGACTGACCCAAGGATGTGCACCCTCATGTTGCTACTCCGGCTTACCCGACTCAGTAGTGCAACCGTAGAGATTGCTCTCAAGTTAGGGGTCATCTCCAGAATAGCAGGTGTTGCATTTGACAGTGACGAAAATGGTGTGGTAGTTTGTCGTGCACTCGAGTGCCTAGCAATGATGTGTGCTCACAAGCGCAGAGGACGAGAAGTGAGCAAGCTGTTAGAGAAACTTGCACCAAAACATGAGAACAAGAACTATGGGAAATGGCGTATTCCCATTGACAACATCCATGATGATGTTGTCGATTCCGAGACAATCAAGCACTTGTTGCGTCATCGATACCCTTGCAAATGGTGGGTCCTCAACACTCCTGAAGGAAGACGAAGAAGTGATGTTGAAGGTTATGATGCTTATGCACTCAAAGAGAAACCAGAAGCTGACAGCAATCAGCTCTCCTTGGGTGGTTCCTTTCTTGGGTCAATGGGGCCTGCAAACGAAACAATGGTAGTTCCCATCATTGTTTCGTCCAGAACACAGCTTTCTGCTGAACACATTCCTGGAGATGGTGACCCATCACCACCTACACCGCATCTGGAGAATCATAGAAACCCAGCTCAGATAGTGATGACAGCCAAATGTCTGGTTGCACCACCTGCCATGAACAAAAGCTCAGAAGGAGATATCCAAGGAACACAGACAATGCCTCCTCAGCCCCCCATCCTGCAACAAGCCTCAGATACAAAGAATGTGAGAGATCTGGAGGATGACTCACTGCCACCACCACAGCAACGGTTGCAAAACATGGTCAACAAGAAACAAAGCACACCAAGTGCTGTACAACAACTCAGTCCAGGTGGACATCATTCACAGTTGAATGTTGCAGAACAATCCTCCAAGCGACTTGATGTAAATATACCCACTGTCCCATCACACACTGGTTCATCATCATCCTTAAACCAAGAAATTCCACCAAATTCCTCCCCTGTCATTCCAGATTGTGACATGGATCTTGACCTTGTTGCCAAAGGCCCTCCTCCAATACAGTCCTCTCTATCACCACCTCTCTCTCCTCCTCCTACCCATACATTGCCAGGCCAGTCCTCTTCCCCATTGTCTTCAGTCAGGTCTCCTGAGCCTCTCTTTTCAAAACTGCCCACCCAAACAGTATCTTCTTCTTCTTCTGCACTTTCCAAGCCAGCCAGAACAAGCCACCATGAGTCTCCTTCACCAAAAACCCGGAGTTTGGTGTCCTCTTCTGCATCATCAGCTTCAGTCAGCTCTTCTCTGGATCCTCTCCCTATGCCATTGTCTCCCACGAAAGCAGTAGCCTCACTTGCCAAGCCAGCAGCAGGAACAAACCATGAGTCTCCTTCAACAACAACCCCTAGTTTGGTGTCCTCTTCTGCATCATCAGCTTTAGTCAGCTCTTCTCTGGATCCTCTCCCTATTCCATTGTCTCCCACGAAAGCAGTAACCTCACTTGCCAAGCCAGCAGCAGGAACAAACCATGAGTCTCCTTCACCAACAACCCCTAGTTTGGTGTCCTCTTCTGCATCATCAGCTTCAGTCAGCTCTTCTCTGGATCCTCTCCCTATGCCATTGTCTCCCATGAAAGCAGTAGCCTCACTTGTCAAGCCAGCAGGAGGAACAAACCACGAGTCTTGTCCTCCATCATCATCATCCACTAGTTGGGTACCCTCTTCTTCCCCATTATTGCCTTCAAAGAGCTCTCAGAACCTTGTTGCTATTATGCCATCTCTCACTGGAACAGTATCTTCCTCTCTTGCCAAGAAGCTGCCAGCAGGAACAACAAACCATGAATCTCCTCATCCTGCGTCACCCCCTAGTTTGGTGTCCTCTTCTTCTTCCCCACTATTGCCATCCGTCAGCTCTCTGGACCTCCGAGTCAGAATGCCATCTCCTGCTGGAACAGTATCTTCTTCTCTTGCCAAGAAGCTGCCAGGAAGAAACCACGAGTCTCCTCCTCCTCCATCATCCCCTAGTTCTGTGTCATCCTCTTCCTCATTGCCTTCAATCGCATCTCTCCCTGACCACCCTCTCCATGTACCACCACCACCTCCTACCAAAACACTGTCTTCTTCTTCTCTTGCAAAGCAGCTGCCACTGCAAGGAACAACAAACCATGAGTCTGCTCCTCCATCACCGTCCCCTAGTTTGGTGCCATCAAGTTCCCCATTGCCTTCAGTCAAGTCTCTTGACCACCCTCCTCTCCGTGTACCACCTCCTCTTCCCAAAACAGTGTCTTCTCTTGCCAAGCCACCAGGAACAAACCATGAGTCTCCTCCTCCAGTGTTGTTGTCCCCGAGTGTGGTTGTTACCAACAGAACATCAGGAGCTTCTTCTCCTTCTTCTTCATCTTCTTCTTCACCAACACATCGACCATCTTCAACTGGAAGAGGACTATTTGTTGGTGCACAAGCTCATGGTGCGACCCATTCTCCCCGTTCTCCCCATTCTGCCAAAGGACCTGTCAACAAGAGAGCAGCTGCCGTATCTGCTCCTCTCATGCCATCACCACCAGCCTCGCCATTGGTGGGACCTGTAGATGCTGTGCCACTGCCTTCACCTAGACAAAGAATAGGAACTCCTACCTTAGCCGTACGCTCCTCTTCAATGAAAGATGCTTTGCAATCTGCACACACTGGTGAGTTTACTTTCATAGTAATCTTATGTCAAGCAAGGGATGCTTACAAAAGAATGCGGGGTTCCATTCAGGTTTACGGCTGTATCAATTTTGTTATTCCTTTTGCAAGTAATAAATGCAATTTCTTCTGTTGGGTATGAAGAAGAAATGGTCACTCACTCACTAATCAAAATTTGTGGGGTTCCATTGGGGTTTAGGGTTTAGGATTTGTGTGTATCAATTTTATTCATCTTTGTTTCTTTTCCAAGTAGTATATTTGTTTGCTTTCTGCTGGATGTGAAGAAATGCTCACTCGCTCACTCATCAAACTTCTGCACTGCTTCTGTTTGTGTTTTGCAGATGTGAATCTCGTCAACAAATCCACAAGCAATGTTGTGATGAAGTCTGAGGCTGAAAGGTATTTGTAGTTTGTCTTGCACCATCAGGTTGACAAAACTTCTTTATATCATGAGTCTTTTAGGGTTTAGGGTTTATGGTTCAGTTTTGTTCACTCGTTTTTTTTGTAATCGATTTCAGAGGATGATGTCACACACATCTTGCACTCACCTGCTAAAAGCTGAAGCATTCTTGTGCTGCTTGTTTATATTACAGAATGAATGCCTTGGGAAAGGCACTGGCCTTGGTACTTGATGGGGCAGAGATCAAGCAGACAAGGAAAAACTCTGTCATTGCCAGTTTTCTTGAAGCATTTGAGGGTATGAAATTCACATTCATGTTAGACCTGGGTTACCTGTGAATGAATGTGGCACTCCCATAAAGGGTTTAGGGTTTAAAGGACATACCTAATGCCCCCTCAGCTACACCTTAAAACCCTTTTATTTTGCTTCTGTGTTTATTTGGAACCTGTACCACTATTCAGCCTTTTTCTAAAACTTGGATGCAAACTATGGTCTACCATGATCAGAAATGATGTCCTTGGGAACTTGGCCATGATATCGAAAAACATGATCAAGAAATAACTTATGGCATCTATGAAGAATCTGATATACATTTATTGTATATTTATATGTGTACTGGTTATTTATTTCTTTATTGTATATTTTGTTTCATGTTTTTTTACTTTAATATTTATTTATTGTTTGATCTGTTGCAGATCAAGAGGAGCTGGGCCGAATGATACACAAGTATCCAAAGCTCGTGCAGAAGCATGCACTACAGCCACAGCTCTGTTATGATCTCATGTGTTTGTGGGAGGAGAATTGCTTGGACCTCTTGTTGAACGATGAGCAGGTAGGAGGTGATTACATTTTGTGGATATTGACATAAGATCCGTTTGTAAATTACCCACTAGTGGTTTTTTTTTTAAAACAATTTTGTGATGTGATGTAACTAAGTTGGAGATTGTTCATAAAAAGGTTTAGCCAAATTTGGCTATAAATGAATTATGAAAGTAGAAAAATCTTCACGTCCTTCTATATCACGGGCTACCTACTTGAACATGATATAAAAATCTGGCAATTTTTCTGATATTTTTTCTTTGAAATATGGTGATAGAAAACCCCAAAAACCACTTTTTTTGTTTCCAAAGAAAGAAAAAATAAATCCAAGTCACCAAGTGGTGTAATTTTGCACATTTTTTTTTAAAAAATACTGTTACCCGCTCCTTGGATTGGGCTGGGAGTTCGTGTCTTTTATTGCTTTGCCTGACAACTGCTACTCTTTGGGATTGATGTGGGTGGCAGGCCAAGTATGGAAAATCCATTGCAGCTATTGATATGTGTCAAATAGATGACCCAGATGCAGCATTGGAGGAAGCCAAGAAAAAATTTCAGGCTATTCTCAAGATGCGCAAGTGAGTTTCTCTTTTTTGCAAATAATGGAGTTGTTGTCATCATCATCATCATCGTTGTCACAAGCTCAACTTGTTCCCTAATTACCCTTTTCTTTCTTCCTCTCTCATCCTCTGAGGTGCTGAAGTTTTTGTTTGGACACTGCAGAGAAAAGGACACAAGGGAGAGGTCTAAGCAAACAAAGGGAGATATATCAGCCGACCTGAATAGGACTCCAAGCTGGAAAAAGGTATTCTTTTTCACAAGTGATAATTTGCAGTTGGTTCTGCCACCCACCATTTTCTTTTAGGGGTGAGTGACCTACCTGCTTTAGTCCATGACCTTCCTGCTTGTAAAGCTAGTGGGCAGGCCGATTCTGCCAGGTGCGCCCTGCCCAGGCTCACCATGGGAGTTCTGGCAGAATCAGGCCTTGTATGACCCGTTCTCTTGTATAATACAGTGGTATGTAATGTCCTGTAGACATCCAGTGGTTACTTAGTGTACCAGTTGCTTTTACCTACCATGACAACAAAGTGGTAGGTTGTTGGTGATGTGAACTAAACCTTAATGCAATTCAATTTGATGACTTTGCAGGAGAGATTGGCACGAGAATCATCAGCCCAGGACACCGTGTCAAAGAGCAGAGTGTCGTTGACACAAAAGGTGAAAAAGAAAGGAACATGGTCGTGAATGTAAAGAAGGTAAAAAACTCCAAATTTTTGGCAGCCACGGTAGCATCATCATCCCCTCATAATTAATTAATTAATTATTGCATAAAATTATTACTCAAACAGATTCTTTGCTCCCACACCCAGGAGGAGGTTAAATCTAATTACAACAGCTTTGGTCTGTGTTTGTAAGTGTCTGGTTATTTGTTTCAATACTGTAGAGAATGATGAAAATGAGTCTGGTGGGGGTAGTAGTAGTAGGAGGGTTGTGGGTTTAGGTCGGTTTCCCCATCGTAGTAGTCTATATTACCACATTCTTCTGAAGAATGCACTTTGTTCTGTGAGCTACAACAATTCGGGCCTCACTTAGGAGGCGCATGTTCAATGTGAATTGCTCTGGAAAAAGGGGATCATTAAATTTGTAAAAAAAAAAGAAAAGGGGGTTTTTTTTTTTCAGAATTTATGAGCAAAATGGTTTCGAGATAATCGATATTGTTGCAGATCATCTTTCATGTTTGGTTATGAATGACAAATTTGCATCTAAATATGTATTGCATTTGTTGGGGGTATTCATATTTTTTGGTGTTTACCATTGTCTTGTGCATGTTCCAAATTTAGTACACATGTTACGATTCGGAATGGGGGACCTGAAATAAGCAAAGCATTTAGATATATATATCAAATCACATTTTTCACATAAATGTTTTTTTTCTTTATTCATTTTCCAATTAGCTAGTATTATTATTAACACCACTAGGATCCCAATGCATTATTGTGTCAAATGCTATCGAACATGCAAGAATGATTATAGTACAATATGACTATATTCTTGACTCGGCATTCGTAAAGAGATACTAATGAATCAAATATTAACGATTGTGTTATAAATCAATTATTTATGTAGATTTTTTAACAACTCGCATTTGAAGAGCCAAAACAATCATTTTTCGCTCCAAAAGCTAAATATTAAAAACCTCATATGGTTTAATGAGGTGGGATGTGAGTATGATATGTCAATGGATAAGAACAAAACTCTTGATCATAATTTTGTTGTGATTACTTAGTAAAATACCTCTCTTTTGGAGAACAAGCCACCTCAATTGAAACTTAAAAGATAGTGTCTTACAAGCTTGGAACCATTTTGGTTAATAGACTTTTATGCTAGCCAAAACTAACATGATTGAAGACTTTTTCCTCCTTACCTATGTCTTTACATTATACATAATATAATTGAACCTAGCTTGTTTGATGCAAACATCTCATTTGATACAAATGAGCTATACATGTTTTGTACATTATGAGTAATCTTTTTCGTATTTTAAAAATATTATATTCTAGCCACATTTAGTGTTAGCTATTATAAAATGTTAAACACTAAAGTTAGTGTTTAGAGTTTCTTGCATAACCTCTAACAAGCTAAAAAGCTACTATCCTAGCAACACAAAGAATGACACTCGTGTTAAACCAACATGAAAATTAGGTTAGAACAACTTACCATGGATCCTATTGTCCTTGTGTGTATACCTCTATAAATGGTACAATAGGATTTCAATAATCTCATCATCATCTTAAGATTGCTTTTGCATGACACAATGTTTTTGGCACATTAATTACATATTAAACTTCAACATTTTTGCCTTTATATTCTTTCATTAGAGCTTCATCTTTTTGTGCATTTGTTTTTTGAAATTTTGTATTGTCATTGGGTGGAATTATATTGGGTGGACTCACAAGGGACATCTTAAAGAATGGTAAAACTAGTAAAAATAGCCAAATAATTTTTATTTTATTTTTTAATTTCTCATGTTTATCTATTGCATGCCAAATTATATGGTCTTAAATTTCTATTGAAATAAAAAAGGTGGGAGTTGTTACAAACTTACATTCCTTATTGTCACAACCATTTCAAGAATCTAATTCTTGAACTTTGAAAATTCATACCTAAATTATACCTACTCAATTAATTACCTTTTTAAAAATAAAATGTAATACCATCTAAAATACCCTAGACAATTATATCCAGTTTTTAGAAACCAATATTTTTTTCAAAAGTGTTCCTTATTGAATATTTTTTAAAAAATAAATGTGGATAAATTCTTGAATCTTTTGTAAAGGAAATGATTAAGAACACCAAAATTTAAAATATTTTTAATCTCATTAAAATTTTAAAGTCTATGCAACATGGTAAATTTATTCACTAAAACAATCTAATGAAAGCTCTTCTTTAATTGTTTTCTATATTTTAAAAAGTTTGATGGGCTAGTAAAATTTAACATGATGTTCTTTATGGGTCCATACTTCCACCTTGTTACAAATTTTTTTGTTTGCAATGCAATTTGCAATCTTCAACTTTCTTTTCTGCTTATGTATTCACATTGTCATCCCTTGATGCATTTGATTTAATGTTTATGCACCAGTGGTTCATCTTTTTATGTATTGCTTTCATGCAACTATTGATGATGATCCTCTGTGACTTTGAGGTTTGTTGTTTTTGTATTTTCATCACAATTATTTTTCTTGCAACACAATTTGTAATTTGCACCTTTCACAATTTGTAAATTCATATAGTTGTCCTCAACACATTCTTTCTAATCACTCATTGGTGATTCATATTTTTACACATTGTTTTTGTGCAACTATCGATGATGATTTGCAATACTTGTGTCCTTTCATGACTTATTGTTTTTATGCTGACACAAGTTTTCTACAACTATTGAAGATTCTTTTTGTTCCTTTGCAATTTCAATTATTTTTCAATGTTTTTGTATTCTCAATGCAATTTTAATTTTTTGCTTACAACATCTAATGAACAAGTGGTACATTGTTTTGCATCCTTTTTATTTTCACAAAAAAAAACTAAATTCCCTTTTTTTTAAAAGTTGTACACTTGTTTGTTATTTTATTATTATTTTTTCCCTTGCCTTATTTGCTTTTGTGCTTATTAGTTGTGTGTGTGTGTGATTATTTTTACAAATGTTGAAAATGTTGCAATTATACAAGTCTTTTTGTGTTTCTCACTAGGTTAATATAGAATTTGTTGTGTGCATTTGATTTATCATTTTTTTGCAACTTTCCAACCTACTTCTATAGTTGTAAGCAACTTGCAAATTGTTTGAACCAGTGTTGTCTGATTCTTCTTTTTTGAAAGAACCTACAATTTGGTTTTGACATTTTTAAATCTATGTGATGATTTTCCACGTACAAGTTTGAGCCAAGTTCTTCCAAAATTTGAAACCTTTGGTTTTGATTCTATCATATTTTTTCAAACTTAAGAACCTTTAGACCCAGTTTTTGAACCAAATTTAATTCCATGTACACACTACACATTCCCCAATGCTAAAAATTATGTGAGTACAAAATTTTACAACAAATTAAAATAGAGGTCTATGTAAATATAGAATTGAACAACTAATTTAAATTAATAACTAATTATAAAGTTCAATCTACTTATTAACTTTTGAAAAAAAAGACAAAATTTTAACATATATATCCTTATTCTATTTTCAAAAATATTTTTTCATGGTTTCAATTCTAGTTCTAAATCTAGCAAAACAATTTTTCCGTGGTCTAGTTCTTGTGTTGATTCCAACAAGTTGATGTCAACTCGGGTCTGGGTTACAAAACCTAACCTTGAATCAATGATTTTTACCTTTCAACCGGATACCCTCACAACATTGGTTTAAACCTCTATTTATTTTTAATCATAAGCTTGCATACAATTGAGATGGTTTCATACAAAGCTTGATTGTTAGGTTAAGTTAAGGTCAACAACATGATTTTTTATATTTCTTGTTACAAAGTATGATGATGAATGATGGTTGCAAAACTTTAAAATGAATTAACATACCTTATTTGATATCATCAATGAACTTAAGCTTTTGGCTCACTAATAAGACACAAAATAAATTTTTATTCTAGTTGAGGTTTAAGCAACTTGTGTTCTTTATAAACTTGATCAAGGCTCTGAGGTTGTAATGGATTGTTTTGTTGTGGGTTGATCAACTGCCTTTCTTGTTTGAGAGGTGCTCAAAAAGTGATCATTGCAATCAATCTTGTTTTCATGAAACTCATTGTCTTAATAGCTTATTAGAAGTGTGATGCAAGAATTCAAAATATTTTGTGGTCTCCTAAATACACATGGAGCCATAAATGATGTTCACTTCTCTACTCCAAAAGGTTTTTGAACCTTTCAATGATGATTACTAGTATTTATCATAAGACTAAAAGATATAATGTAATGTTTCAAGTTATCATAAACAATAAAAAAAACATTTTATTAACTTATTTGTTGATCTCCCAAGTAATGTTAACAACTTTATAATTCTTACAAAGTTCAAACTTTATTCTTAAACTAAATATCATGAACCTTCTTTGTGGAAAAAGAGGTAAAAAATGTGTTGCGCCTTACTTATTAATAAATAAAAACTATCCCCTTTGGTCTTAGTTGATGACACCATGTAGTGAAGGAAAACAAAACATTCTTGAGATATTGCATAACAAGAAACACAAAGAAGGTTGATATGTCATTGAAAAAGACATTTCATGAGTTGCATGAGAAAATAGAAATGCAAATTTGCCGTTGTGTTAGATCTAATCACATTTTGTTGTCTCCTACATTATTTTTAATTGTCCAACATAGATATCTTCAACAAATAAGTATTAAACATGTTACAAGAAGATACATGTGTTGGCCAAGACATTGTTGTTGGATAACATTTGCACCAAAGACAATGAGCAATGGTAAAATAGAATATGGGGAGTGTCCAATGTTAAACACAATTGGAGGTCAAAAAACTTTAAGTGAGCATAATTGAATTGAATTAGAATTCTATTTCTAGGGTGCTAAAGAAACATGGCTTCAACTAGTAGACAATGATGTATTTCTTTGATGTTTTATTGTAATGTCTTGTTTGTATTTCTATCTACTTATGGATTGAAAATTCAAGCAACATCATTGTTTCCTTGGTCTATAATCTCTATGGTAGAATTAGGAGAGGTATGTCATGTTCATGACATGAGTTAATCCAAAGATAGCTTGGATCATGCTCTTGATATGTGTTTGTTAATTTTAATGTTTGGGTACAAATATACAATCACGACCCACACCTTTTTGTCTTATGCTTAGTTTGGAATATTTTTATTTGAAAAAAATAAAATTTGAAAATTTGAAATTTTTCATTATACCATTATGTTAAATTTGAAACAAAAAATCCCAGAAATATGCATTTTCAAATCTTTTCAAGTTTTTAAAAAGTCTTTTAAACGCTAAAAAAACACTAGTTATAATGTTTTAAAAATGACTTTGAGTATTTATATTCATTAGATTCAGTTAATTTATTAAAAAATAATCCCATAATATATTAAAAACATTGTTTTATAAATACACAAAACATTTTCAACATTAATTTGATGCATGAATAAAAAACATGTAAAATTAACCATTGGTTACATCTTATGTGGGTTGTGTTTTTGTGTTTGCATTCATCTTCCTTTTTTAAATACTCAATTTGTTGATTTTGAAGCTTTTATTATGCATAAGAGTGTTGCTCCACAGCTTGTAGATTTTTAATGTAACTTTTTTCAATTGAAACAACTAGCATCTTATTACCCTTTTTGGTCACCTCTCTATTTCTCGTTTTGTTGTCTATGGTCCATAAAATATTTTTGTAGCTATGCTTTCAAATATTCGATTCTCCAAACTTTTGCCCATGAAACTAAGTATAGTTATTGAGAATTGATATATTGATTTGAGATTTTTTGTTTTGAGTTTGAGGGGAAATGTGTAAGTAAATTGATTTTCATTTTGTGGAGTTGTATCAAAGTTTGTGCTAAACATGGTGACAACTTACTAAGCCATTGGTTGAAATTACAAGTCAAATGTATTTGTGAAGTCATGGATAGTTGAGAATACTTGTTTGCATGCAATTGTTTCACAAAGGCGCAAAGAGTTCTAAAAAGTTGCAATGAAAGGTAGACATTGATGGAAAACTTTGCTCAAACTTTCTAGTTTTGGAACTCACAAAGTTAAGTAGAATTGGGACTCGTTTCTTGAATTATGCTTCAACTTAACACATTCACTAACATTCCATTAATAATAACTAACACCTTAGATGTTACGTAATTTTTAATGCTATCATTACCATTAGGTGGAGACATCGATATCTAGCCATTTCTTTGACATCTAGTTAACATTGTTCTACCAATAGGTGTGGATGCACCTTTTTTTGTTAAGTTATATGGCAAAAAACTTCATATGTGTTTTTGCTTCTTTGCATGTATGTTCCACTATAAAGTGTTCCAAGAGATCCATTGTAATTTATCACCTTAATTAACTAATGATATAAAAACTTGGATGGATGAGTTTTTAGATGACTCACAATGCATTGGCCTTTGAAGCATCTTTCCTTTATTTGCAAAGTTGAATTGTTACAACTTTTCAACCTCCTAAGACTTGCTTGTTTACTTGTTTTTCATTTTTTGATTTTGCAAAGGTGACAAAAAAAGAAATTTGCTGGAAAAATGCATGCATTTTTGGCAGACAAAAAAAAACAAAAATTTCAAGTTATTCTCCATTTTTTTCACAAAATATCAGAAAAATTGATGCAAAAGAAAAAAAAAGCAAAAATTAGTGCAACACTTCATTTCCCATTATTCTCAAGAGCAACATAACCCTTGATTTTTTGGGGGGCATACCAACCTCATTCCCATGCCCAAGAACAACACAACCTTGGCATGACCTGGCCATCCCTTTGCCATAGAAAAAATTGAAGATTTTTTGCCTTTACACATTTGGACGGTGCTTAGAGCCTTGGGGAGGGAGATTATGTAAGGCACCCACATTCTCCTTGTTCAAAAGTAATGCATTCTTTTAGGGAATTTTCAAAAAGAAACATTTGAAAAAGAAAAAGAAAAGCCTAGAGCCCTAGGGAGTTTTTTAGGGAATTTTTCTTTTTCAAATTTTGGTTACTATTTTTTTTAGTGTACCCTGAACACATTATTATTAACAACAATATTACCTGCATTATTGAATTCAATGCAAAAAAATTCAAAAAATTGAAATGCTCATTTTGATCAAAAACCAAAATATTTTCAGTTTGGAAATGCCTTGCCTATTTATTTTATCCTTTTTTTTTCCCCCACAATACCCATTGGGTATCTCAGATTTTTTTTAAAAATATTTATTATTATTATTATTATTATCGCCACATAATTTTGTCAAAATTCACCACTAAGAAAAGAAAATCAAAGAAAATCCATTTATATGGAATATTGGAAGTGCAAGTACGATAGGTAGGCACCTAGGCACCTAGTGAATCATTAGGGTTTGGAGACAAACTCTCAAGTAGCCAAATAGGTATGACCACATTCAATGTTCCAACTCAACCTTTTCTTTTTGGGAGCTCTTGGATGACCTACCTTGATGGGTTACTTGATTTATGGGAAAGGACAAAACACCACTAACCACCACCCACTTGTCTTTCTTGTACCCAAGGAATGAATGAATGTCTTGAGCACCAAATGTTGTTGGAACTTGAAACTTGAAACTTCTTCTCTCATTTTAATGGTAAAATTATTAGTTTTTGAAACAAAGGAGATTTCCAAAATGTGCTTATTGTGGTGTACACTTTCACTTGAAATCCATGACACTTTTAAGCCCTCCATTGGTCCCTCCCAAGCCACAACTCATGAGCCAATCTCATCTTCCCTTCTCTCTCTCTCTCTCTCTCTCTCTCTCTCTCTCTCCTTCAATTCCTTTGATACCTACTTTTTTGCACTTTTTGTGTGCACCTTCCTTGCTTGCTTCCTTCCTTTCTCCTTTCCATTCATTCCTTTTGATACCTACTTTTGCACTTTTTGTGAGCACCTTCCTTCCTTCCTTCCTTCCTTCACTCCCCCTTCTTCTTACTTCATTTCTTACTTACTTTATATTTATTATTATATTTATTATTCCCCTTTTACTTGTGCTCTTTGTTTTTGCACATCTTTTGCTTTGTTTCTTCCTTGGATTCCATTTTGTTAATTTTGCACTTTTTTTTTTTTTCTTTTTTGGGGAGCATCATATAAAATTTAGCTTCTTACTTTTTGTTATCAATTTTTTTTGAGGTTTAGGGTTTAGGGTTTAAAAGCTTTCACAAATTTTGGTGGTCATGATTTTGGTGTGGGTACTTTCCATTGCTGTTTCTCACTTGGTCATGGTCGGTACTTGGTACTTCTTATGACCAAACGCTCACCTATCGTCTTTTGCCCCACCTATTTACTTAACCTACCTAACTATTTTATGAATTTGAGCTTTGCATTATTGTGCATTATTAGTGACAATGTTTTTTTAAAAAAAAGTCTTATGTTTTTATATTTTTTTCAATAATTCATCATTATATGTGTCAAGGCCAAATTTAATTTAAATAATATAAATTTCATGGACATGAAAAGACACATGTTAATTTGTTTTTTCATATTCATGTCGGTGGATAGGGAAAGAGAGTGAGGTAGTTATTTTTAAAAAAAGAGGAGATAGTTATTATTAAAAAATTAATAAAAAAGAAAGTAATTATTAAAAAAGAAATGAAGTAATTAAGCTTCAAAATGAAGTAGTTATTTTTTTAATTGTTTTTTAGAATTGTCCATAGATGACCATATAAAGGATTCCAAAAAATTACGTAACCTACCTAATTATTGAAAAACTCAACTTTGGGCAAAAAGTACCTACCTATTTATGAATTATTGAAAAATTCAACTTTCGGCAAAAATTACCTGCCTATATATCTTATATATAAATTCATTTGGTCTTCTCGTCTGTGACGTGACGTTCTGCTGCATAATCATTTTTTATGTTTCTGCTGCGGAACCAGCCATAGGGAAAAGCATTTTCGTCTGGAACTGGCACCCCCGGGAAACCCATTTGATTTCTACACAATTGTTCGTCCGTTCGTTCGTGACAGGGCGTTCCGACCCGTTAACGGTCTCTGCGATGCCGATTCTGCAACCCCTAGAAATGAGCCGCAGAGACCGATTCTGTTACGTATTTGCTTCTTTTTTAATCTTTTTTTTTGGTTTTTTTTTTCGGAAAAATCTAAGGCTATGTATTTGCTTCTTTTTTTATCTCTTTTTTTTGGATTAAAAAATAAAAAATAAGAAATGGGCAGAAAAATCTAAGGCTACGTATTTGCTTCTTTTTTTATCTTTTTTTTTTGGATTTGTTTTTTCGGATTTTTCTCCCCTTCTCTTAAATTAACAAAAATGAAGAAACAAAATAA
>Ga0116231_10003744_pt1 | contig 31273 bp, 18 predicted proteins | sample S1TSphgellanicum_2_FD_89695 | JGI IMG/M metagenome (GOLD analysis project Ga0116231, IMG submission 89695) | Host-associated microbial communities from peat moss isolated from Minnesota, USA - S1T2_Fd - Sphagnum magellanicum MG | ecosystem: Host-associated > Plants > Peat moss > Unclassified... | reverse complement strand
GTGTTGTTATGCCAAACACATTTCATTGGAACTCATGCCCTAAAGCTTATAAATGCCTATTGCAAACTCAAAATTTTGAACCAATTTTTACAACCAAAAAACACATTTTATAGCCTAATACACAATAATCAATTAAAAATTGGTCACAATATTCAACAAATTTATTTAAAATTTTCCATTTACATTGGGAAGGAGTGTTGGAAGGTGCCCTCCAAGCTTCCTCCAAAATCTAAGGGAAAAATATCTCGTTTGTACTATGCATAAAATCAATATATGTAAAGGGAAAGTGCAACCTAAATTTGAAAAACTAAGGACATAAAGCACTCACAAAGAAATTCTAGAGTATGTGAAGACATGTTATAAAGAGGAATTTTTTGAAAGGCATCACCTCTTCTTTTTTCCCATAAAAGAAGAAAAATATAAAAATATAAAAATAAATAAATAAATAAATAAAATTTTTGCGAGTGCTTTATTTTGGGTAATGCACCCAAAGTGGCGCATTCCTGAAATAAGCACCCCCTTGGCTGCACCTCGTGTGGGAGCTTCTTTTGGAAACACCCTCCTCCTCGACCATTACATTACTCTTAACAATAAGCACTAGTATCTGAGTCCGGAGTCCCGACATGCCCATTGCTCAATGACTCATAGAAAAAAAAATCGCCAAATTTTGGAAAAAGAACTTGAAAAAATCTAGAAAAATTGCCAGATTTTTATATACATGTGTTCAAGTAGGTAGCCAATATTATATAAATATGGCTTTTTCTCCTTTTTAATAGCCAAACTTTGGCTAAATTGGCTTATGGATGATTGTCACTTTGGCTACATCACAAAATTTATTTTTAAAAAAAATTTAAAAAAATTAAAATAATAATAATAAAAACTGCATAGTTCTAATCCAAATTACCAATACATAATTATAATAGGAAAAAACAAAGCCTGGTCAGGTATTTGAAAAATTCCAGAATCAAAGAACCATCGGGTTTCATGAAAGAACCGGGCACAAATCGACAATTTTCTGGCTGGTTATTTGATGTAAAAAAAATTGAAAAACCGTGATTATATAGACCTAATAATCAGTGATTTGAATTTTGATAACCTGCACGGTTATCAACTCTGGTACCCCAACAGGGGCTTGGGGCAATTTCTAATAACCGCAACCCAACAACAACTAGTTTCAACTATCAAATATAAAAACATTTAATCCCAACATTAAGGTAAGAAGTGCCACTAATGTCCAATTTGACTATAATGTCAAATTGCACGAAATATCATTCTTGGGTGGGTTCTCGGTTTTCACTTCATCCAAACTTTTGTGGATGAACCTCAACCGAGTTCATATTTGGTCTCACCGTGGTAATGAATTCTGTAAGGAATCGGTCACATATAGGGGTAGATGGGTAGGAAAATAGGTAACTACTAGAGGTCAGTAGATGGTTTATACATAGGTAAGGGCTGTTTTTACTACCTACCAACTAACAACTTGCTTGTGGGTTGTTAGTAGGTAGGTAGGTAGGTAGGTAAGAAAAAAAACCAAAAGCAAACTGTGCTAACCACCATGGTTAGTTAGCTAGGGAACTGAAACCCAACAGAAAATTGTTTCCTAATCACTTGTCATTCATCCTTCATGGTGCATAGTGTTGGTTCATTGATGGCCTCTTGGGGGTTTTCAATTGTCGAAAAACCTTGGGAAAGGGCTAGACCATTAAAAATAGATTAGAAAATGATCACCATCAAAATGAAGCCAATGGGTGGCTATCTTGGATGAAGAACTGTTCATTTTCATCAGCAAATTTTTAAAAAAATAATAGTAATTTCCACCTATTATTTTCCATCCAAAAAAAACGTGGTTAGTTTTGTAGTTTTTAATACTTTCACTTTGCTACTTTAGCCTTTTCATGTTAGGTAGTATGGCAACTTTTTAAAAATCCTTTAAAGTAAATGGACATGGACTCATTTGACATGGGTGGATGAAATCAAGACATGGGTGGATGAAAGCATTTGAATCGCATTGGTCTCTCTATTGCACCATGATGTCAAATTTGACACAATTGTAATTGTGGCAAAGTGAATGAATACCTATGGTCCTAAATTTTTTTGTCCAACAAAATTTCCTCTTGGAGGAAGTGTAGGGTTTAGGGTTTAAGGTTTTGGTTAGGTAGTAAAGGTTTTGTTTGCAATTTTTTTTTCACATTTTGAATCTTACTTGACTCTAATTTTATCAAGCTTTTTCCATAGCTTGGTTTTTTCGCCACTAATCTCAACACCCACGAATTTTTTTTTCCTCAATATCCAAAACCCATCATCATCCATCATCCCTTCCCTTATTCTGGATCCAAATGCACAGATTTTGCAGCTTTCAATGTAATGAGATTTTTTGGATCAATTTGGCTCCAAGTTTCATGCTACAACAGATTCACCATCCAAACATTCTTAAAGTTGCAAAACTTATTAGATAGCTCTCCACTTCTCCAGTTGCATTCCAAATTCTTGCAAACTGTGTTTCCAAGTAGAGTCCATAGAAATGAAGTCCTTAAGTAGCAAGCAATTCCAATCTCGTATCTCCATAGCATGATTCTTCTTCATCAGCAGCTTGCTTGAGTTGTTGGATTTTTATAAACCCTCAATTTTATTGTTGTTGTTGTTGTTGTGTGTGCACATCCTTGAAGGATTTGGAGAAGGCCACTTGTGAGGGGGCATTGGAGTAGAGAGACTATTAGGCAGCTATATTGGATGGGTGGGGTCTTCCTTGAGGATGTTATGAGAACAATTAGCTCATTGCACAACTAACCTGCATTAGGGTTTGTAGTAGGTTATAGTAGGTTCTACAATATAAAGTTAGTAGGGTTTACAATAGCTCATAGTACAACAACACCTTACAATAACTTCCACAATAGGGTTTATTATAGGTACAAACCACAATCTCTTGTTGGTTTGGGTCATTGGTTTTTATTCATGTTAATGTTACCCAAAATAGCAAAATTGACTCTAATGGGCAACATAAGAAGGTAAACTTATCCCAATTCAAGTGTTCTTGTAAAATATTATGCTCAAAGCATGAAGTTATGGACACTAGGAATGGTAATAGGAGGCACCTTGAAGGACAATTGGGCATTGGGGTGGATGTCACCAATAATAGAATACAAGATTTTTAAAAGTTTTTTTTAAAAAAAGGATTTTGACAACGGATGAATGACAATGACAATCGTGGGATTGGGGTGGATGTTAAAGAAAAAGATAACTTTAGGTCGAAAAGAGGGTCGACTTTCATGGTCATGTGATACGGAGTTATGGCACTTTGCTTTTTACCTTTCCTTACCTCATCCTTCTTTATTCAAAGAAAATGGTCCATTCTTTTTTACCTTTACCTCTTGCTTCTTTATTCAAAGAAATATTTCTTTATTTAAAGAAAAAATGGTCCATTCTTTTTTACCTTACCTTACCTCGTGCTTCTTTATTCAATGAAGGAATGGTCCATTGCTTTGTACCTTTGTTCATAGCTCTCTAACATGTGTTGGCCATTGCGATTTTTTAGCATACTACCACACTTGAAAAGCATTTCTCATCTCTTCCACACATAACATCAATGCACCTCCATGGCTAACCAATTTGTGACAAATGACACCTTCATAGTTTACGAGCTTTTCTTTACTACAATTCACACTTGATCACACTTGATGTTAGGAACTTTAGTATTGAGTCCTCTAACATCAACCTAGTCATTATGATTTAAACCTTGTCATTTATCATGAAAATTTTATGTTAAGTTAACATTCACATAACATTAAGTTATCACCTATTTAACATTGCCATGTCACCTACATTTCTATGTAACACTAACTTAACATCAAGTGTGAATGCGCTTTTAGTCTATTAGTGGTGTTGTAGTCGATTTGAGGTAGATGAGACCCTTTTTATTTTTTTATTACAATCTTTTATTTTATTAGTGTTTTTTTGTGGTGTCGTGATTGTTATGTTCTTTTGTGGCTTGTGTTCTCATGCTTTTATTTGCCTTTTACGGCTTTTAAATGGGTTCCCATACCTGCCTTTAAAAATAAAATAAAATTATATACAGGGTTCTTTTTTTTCTTTTTTTAAAAAATAATTAAAAAACCTTACCTCCTTTGAATTGCTGAGGTCATCCAACTCCCTTTAGAAAAGCAAAGTTTTGCTTTTAGAAAGGAAGTTAAGATGTCTTGAAATACATGGATTCATACTTCATCATCTACTTCTGAAGTGGAATCAACAACAAAATGGGATAGTGTGTACACAACCCAATTTTGCTCCAAACATTCTAGTGGAAAAAAAAAGAGACGAGCCAATGTAAAAGTGTGAAATGTGCTTAAGTTTGTAACTTCTAGATAGAATTCTGAGGAGTATCAATATTAATATTTTTTTATGAGGTCATTATGCCTACATCTTGGTTAATCTTAGTTAATCTCCAACATTTCACATTGATCAAGTTAAAATGGGTTTTAACAAATGATATCCATGTGTTTTTTATTTTTCAATTTTGTAATTTTGCTCAAGTGGCAATCATCCGTAAATATTTAGCCAACTTTGGCGATACTCAAAATATGAAAGTAGGAAAATCTTAAAGTACCCTTTCATATTGTATAGGCAATCGTGACATTTTTTGACGATTTTAATTTTAATTTTCTTTTTAAAAAATATTTTCCTTTTTCTAAAATAATTTTCTTGAAAGACACCACAAGTATTCTTTTGCACTAGATTGAACTTGGACGACGTCCATGAAAGCTGCAATTGGCCCCCGGTAAGACATACAAACAATTTCACACAAAGAAAAAGGATTGGGGCAAAAAAAAAAGGATTAAAATCCTCATATAAAAATGGTTCATTCTTTTATCATTCTTTTTGCAAAATGATGGATGCCAGTATTTTATTTTTCTTTTTTTTTCCCCCAATTTTGTGATGATGCTTAAGTAGCGATCATTTATAAAAATATGTAGCCAAATTTGGCAATTTTCAAAATATGAGAAAGTAGAAAAATCTTATAACCAATAATCATAACCAATTTTTTAATTTTTTTGCGGCACTAGAGAAATTGTTTCATATTTCTCGATTTGTGGGGGCGGGGTATTTTAAATGTGCATTTGACATGTGATAGGCTATTGACGGTTGCAAAAATTAACCCTACATGTAGGTTAAGGCCTTAAGGTGGTGGGAGGGAGGAACACCTCAAATAAGGGGCTTAAGGCGAAGGCGGTATTAATCACTAATTTGTAATAAGGTTCCCTCCACATACATACACTTAGGAAATTTCTCGGAGTGCTTCATTTGCTCAAGCCAAACAAAAGACGAATAAGGGCCGATGATGAAATTAAATTCTAGCCATGTACAATAAGGGAAAAAAACATTAAAAAAAGTTAGAAGGGAAAAAAAAAAAAGAGAAAAAGTTTAGAATAAAAGAGCACAAAAACTAGAGGATTCAATAAAATATTAAACAAGGGGGCGTGTGTCACATTGTGGCCTTGCCATTGACATTAAAAAGTATCTTAAGAAGGCAAAAGAAGAAGAATTTATGGAAACTCAAATTATTTCACCATGCAAAAATACATAATCTTCAAAAAAATCCTCTAAGAAGAAACCAAAATAAATCCTTCAAGATATTATTATAACTCTATGATAAACTAATCTCAAGTTTCAACACAACCCAAAATATCATCTTTCAAAAATCCTCATGTAAACATAGGCCTATTAACTAGGGGCCAAAATCCCTTAAGCTATTAGGGTATAACTCTATAATGAATCTAAACACTATAATATAATCTTGGTAGTGGGCAAGGCCAACAACAAAACAAGGAAAACACAAGAAACTCTCCACATACTAGTTGCCATCCTTTGCTCCCATTGCTCCATGGTTCCCACATGATCAATGATCAACTCCCATTGTTGTTGCTCCACCAATTTGGTAAGAAAGAAGAAGCCTTGCATGTTGTTTTTTTTTTGGTTTTGCTGCATGAAAGAGTTTTGTGGTGTAAGCTAGTTGTCAAAGCTCAAAGCAAAAACAAAACAAAACAAAACACAACACAACACAACACAACAAAACACAGTTCAAAAAATAGAAAAAGGGAGTGTACCCACACCATGACAAAGGGTAGAGAAGGAAAAGGAGGAGGAGGAGGCATGAAGTATGTGAAGCTTGGCTACCATCTCTTCATCACCCATCTCTTCACTTTGTTCTTCATGTCACTTGTGTTGTTTGGAATTCTGTCAGAGGTCAGTTTGAAACTTGATGACATATGGCAGTTGTGGGAGTATCATATTCTGAAGCTGGATCTTCTCAGCTTGGCCTCCAGTTCACTAGTAGTGCTTCTTGTCTTCTTCACAACAGTTTATGTCATGTCAAGGCCAAGAACCATCTACCTTGTAGATTATGCTTGTTACTTGGCAGAAGAGCCCTTGAAAGTACCCATGAACTATTTCTTACAACACCTACAGAAGTTTGGCTTGTTTGATCCCCAGAGCATCGATTTCCAGCAGATGATCCTGGAGAGATCTGGGTTAGGAGACAATACCTACCTTCCTTCAGCTTCACACAATATTCCACCGTCCTCAAGTATGAAGATATCTCGGGCAGAGGCGGAAGCTGTTGTGTTTGGGTGTTTGGATGAGCTTTTTGAGAAAACAAAGGTGAAGCCCAAGGACATTGGTGTGCTTGTAGTGAACTGTTCTCTCTTCAATCCCACTCCTTCTCTGTCAGCCATGATTGTGAACAAGTACAAAATGCGTGGCAACATTCGCAGCTTCAATTTGGGAGGAATGGGTTGCAGTGCAAGTGTGATCTCGATCGATCTCGCCAAGGACATTTTACAATCACATCATGGTGGTGGTGGTGGTGGTGGGGGTACATATGCCATTGTTGTGAGCACGGAAAACATCACACAAAACTGGTACTATGGAAATCAAAGATCCATGCTCATTCCAAATTGCCTGTTCAGACTCGGTGGAGCTGCCATTCTCCTTTCCAATAGAGCCAGAGACAGGTCCAGATCCAAGTACAAACTCAACCATGTTGTGAGGACTCACAAGGGTGCAGATGACAAGTCCTACCAATGTGTCTATCAGCAGCAAGATGAGGCAGGACACATAGGAGTATCCCTTTCTAAGGACCTCATGGTCATAGCCGGGGATGCTCTCAAGACAAACATTACCACTCTAGGCCCTCTTGTACTCCCTCTCTCTGAACAGATCCTGTTTTTCATAATCCTTGTTGCTCGCAAGGTTTTCAACTTCCATGTGAAACCCTACGTACCTGATTTTAAGCTTGCATTTGAACATTTCTGCATCCATGCCGGAGGAAGAGGTGTAATTGATGCACTTGAGAAGAACCTGCAGCTCACTCCAGAACTCTGTGAGCCTTCTCGTATGACCCTCCACCGATTTGGCAATACTTCCTCGTCCTCAATCTGGTATGAGTTGGCCTACATTGAAGCAAAAGGAAGGATGCGCAAAGGCGATCGGGTTTGGCAAATTGCTTTTGGTAGTGGATTCAAATGCAACAGTGCTGTGTGGCAGGCCCTTCGGACCATACAACCCGAGTCACAGAAATCACCTTGGGCACACTGTATTTCTCAGTACCCAGTGAAGATTCCAGAGGTGTACAAATTCAACTGAACACATAAAAAACTTGAGAAATTGCTGTGTTTTCCCATAAATTTGTCACAACAGTATGCTGAAATTGAAGGGACCTTATATAGCCCTTGTGCAGGAAACTTGGAATCAGCTTGCAGAATCATAACCTTGTTCAGTAGCTACCACATGGGTTGTTCACATTAGACATTGTGTGTGCTTGTTGTTTTCTGTAATATGTGCCATTAACTAATGTCAAATTGCCATTTTATCATGTAATAAACACCACATGCTATTGTGCATTGTAATTGATGAAACCACAAAGTTTACCTCACACATGTGTCATGAGCCAGTGGCTTCTTGTGTGAGAAAAATCACATTCTCTTGTAGTTCTTGTGCTGTCCTTTAGATCTTTGTAACTCAGGATGTAGTTAGTCCCTTTCTTCAGTATGGAGATACAATACATTTCTGCTTGCTTGCTTCAACAAGAAAAATTGTCTTTTTCAACTTGATGAAATGAATTGAGTTAGCAGCTCAGGTTTTGCAAGTTCCAAATTGACTCTACAGTCAAAATGGAAGTTGCAAGACCCAAGATGGAAGGTGCAAAACCCGAGTCATTTCACCTAGTTGAGAAGGACACTTTTTGTTTTAGTAATTTGCTTGTGGAAGGAATCTCCTTGATTGAGTCAAGTTTGTTTTTGTACTTTAGATTCATGTGCCACTTTCTTTTGGTGCTAAATTCTTTGAGACTGAGTTTGTTCTTTGCACAGTCAGAGTCAGCAGCCTTTGTCAATCTGGTGAGCTTATTTCTTGACTTCAGATTTCTGATCATGCTCGAGCTATTTGCTCGAGTTGCTTTGTTTGGTTTTTGTGCTGCACACCGGTGTTGTGTGGGCATCTTGTGAGTTAGGAAGTCTAATGAAAGACACACAAACTGGCCAGAAGTGGGATCTTTCTTCTGACATAAATCAGCGCATCAGATCTCATTGCATCATATGCTTGTAAAATGCATTCTGATGTACACTGAATGCAAGCTTGACATGAAAACATGACCCGGGCTCTTCAAGCTTCAAAGATCTGGCATGAACTTCTTCTGTTCCTGCAAAAATGCTCACAATCTCAAAACAAAATCAACATCCATGCCCATGAATAAAGCATTCTCAAAGTTTCATAATCTTTTTTGGTGTTTGATGTCCAATCAAACTACCTTATACCCAACATTTAATTTTTGGATCTTTGGGATGCATCACAATGAATCAAATTCTAGTGATGTTGATTCATCGGAGCTCGTTTAAGTAGGACAACTTTAGGTTCTATAAATTGTAGTCGTCACTTGGACAATGTCAAATTAGAATCCATTTAGTCCATTTCCAAGTAAAGAGGCATGGAAAGGTGTCTTTTCAAATTTGTGTCTTAAATTTTTTTTTGTTTCAACATCGTATTCACGAGTAAATTTTCAATACATTCTTCATCAATTTGCATCTCATTTCTTTTCAATTTTATCTTAATTGATTATAATTTTAATCCAATTGTTGAATTGAATTGAATTGAATTTTAAAAATTAAATTCTATTCAATTCAAGTTGATGTAATTGATATCTTTTTACACTTCCCAATTTTGCATGGTGTGTATATGCGTATTTACATTTACCTGCACAATATTGGTCTAGACTCCATACTAATGTTGGGTAGGTACCCAAATTCAAGTGTTAAAATTAGTGGTTTGGGTTTGGGTATCAATAACTTGATTTGACTAGATCTAAATATTAAGAACTCAATATAGACGACCTCTATGTACAAATGGGAATCAAAAGAAACTCCTAAGGAGACATTTAAGGGTCTATTTAGGTTAGAGGATATTTAAGGATTACTAAGGGGGCTACCTAGGACCTATATAGAGAATCCAAGGACACACCTAAAGACTTACAAAGACTACATGATACTTAATGGCTATTTAAAAGGTTACATAAAACCTATTAGGGGGTTTCCTAAGGGTTATCTAAGGCTAATTCATAGCTCTTATGCATACCTTATGTAGCTCCATAAGTAAGCTTGTAGTTATCCTCCAACTTAAGTAGGTCTTTAGGTAGCCCCCAAAATCACCTTAAGACTTAAGTAGTTTTTATGTAGCCTTTTAAATAAGTATTATGTAACCTTCTAAATAACCCTTAAATATCCCCTAACCTAGGTAAGTTTCTAAGTAACCCATAGTTAGCCTTTAAATAGACCATAGATAGGATTTCCTTGTCATTGTCTTGCATAGGCAGGTGGGTATGTAGGTAGGTCAGTTGGTAAGTAAGATAGTTCATGGGTAGGTAGGTATAGCTAAGTACATAGCCCACTAGTGGGTAGGTAGTTACCCCATGAATAAATAAGTGGGGAATCCACATGTAAGTAAGTAGCCCATGTGTAGGTAGGTAGCATATAATTAAGTAGGTAGGAAGGTAGGTGGGGCTTAACTTCCTAAATCTTCAACCTAATTAATCTCTTAATTTATGTGACCATAACCTAGGTCATCTATAGTTTAGATTCTTAAAAAACTATGGTGGTCACTTTTTGGAGTTCTTCCTCATTTTGATGTACTTTATGAATTGTTCAAAACAAAAAATCGGTGAATTTGATGAAGATCAAAGTTAGGCCCAAAATAAGGATTATTTTAAGGATATTTTTAATATAAATATATTTTATTATAAATATATGTCTCAACTTTTATCATCTGAAGCATGTGTAATACATATTTCTTTCTTCACTCGAACTATTGGGGTACGAAAGGCTACTTGTTTTAAGAATTTTATTTATGTTAAAATATTAAAATTTAAGGTCAATAACATGGAATTTAAAAAAATAGTGATGTTGTTGGGAAATATAGGGACGACATAAGTGAACATGCCCAAAAAAACTTTGGGATGTTGAAGGGAAAAAATATGGGAGGTTTAAAAGGAAAAAAAAAAAAAGGAGGAAAAGGTGATTAAGAAGGAGAATGAAATGGGGTAGGTTAAATTTTTGGAAGGACTTGGGAAGGGGTAAAAGGAAGAAGGGCAAGAAAAAGAGATGGGACTTGTTAGGAGAATAAAGGGAAAAAGAGAAAGGGAGGTAAGAAAGGTTTAAGTTCTCATTGTGAAGAATATTTATAAAACCATGTAAGGAAATTAAATAGTTCTTCATATATTGAAAAAAAAATCATATTGTTATTTTTAGGTTATTGATGTAGTTGTTACTTTGAAGCCCATAATGATGAAATTGCTTGACACGCAATCAAATCAATTCACATTTTGTTGATGGGAGAAGTCCAACATCCCACACAATTGAGGCATTACTATGTTTATAACATTGTATGTTGATTCTTCTTTTCATTGAAACCTATGATCTTTGCACATAACAATTCATTGCAAACTTTTGATGGCACACATTTGCACTTAATGAAATGAAGCGATTGTTTTAGATAAACCACTCATGTTTATGACCCAAAAAACTAAGTTCTAGTGTTTCGAATTGTTAGACCTTCTTCAAGGCTAGATTTCACCAAATCTTGCAATTGTAATTTCTTGCAACGCTATTTGTAATCGACTTGAGTCCCAAATTTGTAAGTTTGGATTTAGAAACTAAGTGCTTGATGATCAAAGTTTGCCAATTAGCTCCAGTTAATAATTTTGGAAACAAAAGTAATGGCACATTTTGCACTTGAAAGTTCATTCAAGTTGGTTCATTTTGGTACTTAAGGTAAGCACACTGTGTGTCCAAGCCGGTAAATTAAAAATGAAAGTAAAATTTTTTTAATAATGAAATCCTTTTTACATTTTTGGTGTATCTACTTGAAACCATGTATGGAAATCATGCAATTCTTCTTAAAATTTAGTCCAATTTTTGGCTATTGACAATCTCAAAAAGGCACAACTCGTTCAACGGGCAACGTAGGACATGTAGCTGTCTGGGTGGTGTAGTTGGTCATCACGCTAGTCTCACACACTAGAGGTCCCCGGTTCGAACCCGGGCTCAGACAATTTCAGAAACATAATGCGCTTTTTTTTGCTTTCGCTTGGAACGGTCTTTCATGGGTTGTGGTGATCACATTGAAACCCTAAACACAATCTTGAAACCCTAAATCGTTCCTTACATAGCGGCCTTGATTTTATTTTTATTATTATTATTTTTTTCAAGTGGCGAAATTAAAAATTTAAAGTTGGAAAATGAAGTGGTATTTAGAGGTTTTTAATTGCCAGAAGTGAGGGGAAAAAAAATAGTAAAACTCGCCAGACTTCTTCTTTTATATTTTGGTTTTAAGTTTGTTAGCCAAAAATATATATACAAACGATGATGATTAAAGATCTTTTTACTTGGTATCTGATTAATAGCCATATTTGGCTAAATATTCTCAAGTTGGATCGCCACTTATTCTACTTCTTGCTATGGATAGTCGCCACTTATTCTACTTCTTGCTATGGATGGTCGCCACTTTTGGCTACAAGCAAAAATTCCCCCAAAAAAACAGCACTGCTAGTCTCTGCTACGTACTGTAATGCTGCTGCTGCCGCTGCAAATCGAGTTCTCCTTCTCGTTTCTGAAATGCGTTTTTCCCTCAAAATATGGCAACTTTTTTGTGTATTTTTTCCAAGAAAACTCTTAAGTATAATTCGGACTGGATTATTTTTGGTCGCCAGTGTGCTACAAATCGCCCCTAAAATAAATTATGAAATTATATATATAATTGGAGCTGATTTTGTGACATGAAGAGTCGTCGTAGAGACATCGGCAGACGGAGTAGTAAGACATGAACACTCGTAGAGACACCAGCAGACGGAGTAGTTCTACTAGTAGTAGAGGAGGTTTGTTTTTGTTGAGGAGGTTGGGAGGTTTCTTTGTAGGCGAAAAAGCGTTGGGGTTGTGTGGTTGTGTGGTATAAAAACAGGGGTGGAAGGAAAGATGGTGCCAAGTCCAGTGGTAAATGTATACCCACTATCGAGTTACACCTTCGGCAGCAAGGAAGCAAAAATGGAGAAGGACACCTCCGTTGCTGACCGCCTTGCGCGCATGAAGCAAAAGTAAAGCAGACAAACAAGTTTCGCTTTTTTTCTCCGATTTTTAAAAAAATTTAAATGTCTCGTATGCATTACATTTTTCAGTAGCCCATTTCGTAGTCCTCGTAATCGTTATCCGTGTCTGCGACGATGATGCCCGAGGCTTGCCATTAGGAATTGGGTATGAAACCCTCTAGGGTTAGGGTTAGGGTTTTTAGGGTTTTTGTGAATGCCTAGGGTTTAGGGTATGATTATCTTTTTTATTGTTGAGGGAGCATTCTGACTACGTCAATAAAATGCTGCTCATTCTTTCTGGTTAATCTTATTGCAGCTACATGAAGGAAGGAATGCGCACAAGTGTTGAGGGGATTTTGTTGGTAAGATGTTCTTGCCCCCTCCCTTTGATGTCAGGATATTGAGACTAGAATTATTAGATGCAACATCTAAGGAGAGACATCTCCTTCTTCTCAAATGTGAATTACATTGCTGTGGTTCATGTCTACCATCACATGTTCTTCAGGTACAGGAGCATAATCATCCCCATATTCTGCTGCTACAAATAGGGAATTCCTTTTTCAAGCTCCCAGGTGGCCGCCTAAAGCCGGGTGAAAATGGTGAGTGTTTTGACTCTTCCTGCTATTCCAGCTCTTATATTTGCTCTGTTGCAATTGAAGAAGGTGTGTACTGATATGAAAAGTGAGATCATTCTTGTATTTGCAGAAATTGAAGGTCTAAAGCGGAAGCTGACCAGCAAGCTTGCCCCAACAGCATCTTCTATTCAACCAGACTGGCAGGTTTTTGAAAGCTGACAATTTGTACCTTCAGAATATCCTGAAAATAAGAGTCCTGCAAATATATCATGTAAAAATTACAGAGGATTATTTCTGTTGACAGCAATCTCATGCTGACAGGAAGATCATAGCTGGTTTTTGCAGATTGGAGAGTGTGCAGCAATGTGGTGGAGGCCAAACTTTGAGACATTGTTGTATCCTTATTCTCCTCCCCACATCACCAAACCCAAGGTAAATGTTTGAATTTTTCAGTTGTGCAAGTTGAATCTTCCTATTTCCATATGTTTGTGCAGCTGAGGAAACAGAATGTCATTGGAGCTCTCTCATTTTGAGAAGGTTCAACTCTTATGTTGGCACCAAGCAAACATAGATCTGATTTCTGTGGGCACGTACATATTGATGTGATGTCACACCCAGTTATTGAATCTTCCATCTTATGGATGTGTCTCCAGGAATGTAAGAAGCTCTTTGTGGTCCCTTTGTCTGAGAAGCAATATTTCGCTGTTCCCAAGAACTTGAAGCTACTTGCAGTTCCCTTGTTCGAACTGTATGATAATGTCCAGGTATTTCAGGAACTTGCTCATTGAATTTGTGCACTTCAAGATTTTTCTGGTGATGGACTTCAATCTGATCTAGAGAGAAGGTTTCCACACATTTGAGTTATCTATGTTCCTTTGAAATGTGTACATAGTCATGCGGGGAAGTAGCAGTAGTATCCTCTCATTCCTGAAATTTTTAAAACAGCACTGCCATTTGTCTGTGTCCACATCAGTTGCAAATAGCTAAGATACAGATCATTTTGCATACAAAATTTCATGTAGGTTGATTGAAATATTCGTGTGGTCTTTAGTATGCTTCACATGGTTTGCACCTGAATATTTTGATTATTGGTCCTAGTGCACTTGTATGAACCAAAATTCAGAATGATGAAAGTTCTGTTTTGAACATGTTTTTGCAGAGATATGGCCCTGTTATTTCAGCTATACCCCAGCAGCTATCCAAGTTCAATTTCAATGCCATCAACAACTGATTTTTGTGAAAACAATCAACAGCAGCTTTTTAGAAGAGTGGCTCTGACCACAAGGAGTAAGTATTGATGTTTTAGAAACAGTTTAGTCTCATTTGAGAGTCTTCAAAACAATCTTCTAGATTTGTAAGGTACCATATTTAACTGACAGTGAGATGACAAAAACCTCACCCACCTTCTGACATCATCTGTGATCATCCTCATCTCAGACACACATTGTCTCAAGATGCAGCTTCACCACCTCAAATTGGCCAGTGCCACTCCTGTTTAAATGTTCACCCACCTTGCTCTTGTGCTCTGGTCTGCACAATGCTATATCAAATATCATGATGAAGGTGATGATTTGATACTTTGTGAGTGATATAATTTTATTAGTTATTACTGCACTCTCTTGTTGTGTTAATTTTTTAAGAATGACAGAACAGTTACCAACAAACAGATTTCTCTGCAATCACAGATAGATGTAAATTCTGCTGTTGGTTGTGGTTGGAGCTTCTGGCTCATTTTTGAGTAAACACTCATCAACCCAGTAAACAATAATCTACGAAAGAGTTTTGAAACCGTCATAAATCCAGTAAGTTCAACAATTTAGTAGAGAGTTTTTGAAACGGTTGGATACTATGCAGTAGCTTCAGAAACAATGGTTAGTTGCGTATAGACGGACCACTTTCTGCAAAGCAGATTGAAAGTATAGAGTAGATGGCTGTGTATAGATCAGTGTGGGCAGATTGTATGTTTTTGTCAGGATGTAACATGACCGTGCATAGTTGCCAGACAGGAATAGAACCATGTCCAAAATTTGTGTGATTTTCAATATCTTACATTGAATGCAACTGGTGGAGTGCATCCCAAACATTATCCTGACATCTATTCATGTTCTTCTCAGATGTACATGCATATTATTCATATATTCTCAGTAGAGTCTGGAGGTTCCTGAATATCTTTCAGAGATACCTGTAAGAGATTCCAGATTTAATTGCATGTGCATCAACTAACAACACACAAATTTTGTTTATGCCACAAACTATCCACTGGGAAAGCTATCTTCAAAATCCTTCCGCTTCTTCCTATCATTTCATTGATTTCTTTCCTATCTCATCTCCACCAAAAAATCAACTCATTCCTCTCAATCTAAAAAAATCAAAGCTTCCATAAAAACAACATTATAAACACCTCCAAAATTACAATGCTCCTACCCACAAACTAAAAATTGATTACTTTGTGCCCCAAATGTCAGCCAAACACTCAACTTGTTTTTGCAAAGGTAATGCACCTTAACCCTAACCTAATAAAAAAATGTTAATCTATTTTGGTGTTAGATTGGACTTGTGCTCCAATGGGAAAAACCCTACCAAACCTTGATTTGCACTTTGCTCATTGAAAGTGTCATATCCCTCTTTTTTAAAAATTGTGTGCACCATCAACTTCAATATGAAAAATGAAGAATAATGTCCTCATACTTAGGTTTTTTCTCACAAAATGATCATGTTATTGACATTAGGTACTGTACTTGTGGTCCCACCTACTAAACTAGTAGAATATCACCCAAAATATTTGTAAACAAAATATTTAACCCACACAAGTATATGTTAAATATTGACAATAGTTCACACAAGATTGGTTTGGTGCTTCAAACCAATATAGACATCAATTATTGATACCAAAATCTCATCAATATACAATAGTACATCACCAATTCTTGAGGGATTGCATGCACATCATATAATTTTTTGGGGATGTTTAACAACAAAAACTTCCTACTAATGTTGGTTAATTTTAAAGGAACTATCATGTTTGGGTGTATGATTTTTAATAAAAAGGAATACACTCTTGTTCAAGATTGAGAACTAATATTTTCACAAAAATAAGATTCATGGGTCCCAAGGTTAGGTCAAATTTTGTAAATTGTTGGTTTTCCAATTTGATAGTTTAAAGCTTTATAAGACCCATTGGTTTTAGGTTCAAGGTAGGGCTGATTTCAATATTTTAATCATTTTTCAATTTATTGAGCTATTATGAAATACAAAAAACCTAAAAGCTACATCATTACATATACAATGGAGTTCACAAAATAATTAAAAAACAAAAATCCCCATCAAGGTTCAAACCCAGATGGTATGACCATGATAGGCTCCATCCCTATAACACTAACATTATAGAATATTATACCTAGTGTAACATTTTCTTGACCTAAACACAAAATCTTAAACAAAACATAATATATTTTGATCACAATTGTTGTTTGGAACAATATGGTTGGGCAAATGCAAAGTATGTAAATTTATGGTAATTGGGAGAATAAGTCTTTACATGTCTTACAATCAATGTATTACACAAAACTTGGAATATTTATTGAAGCATGATAAAGAATGGAGTTGTTTTTTTATAATATCATATGGCTTTGTAATTGTAAATTGTGTTTTTGTATAAAGTGCATATATTGGAATTGTAGATCATGAATATGTAGACCTCACTTGAACTTTATGTCTATTGACTATATTTGAAACCAAATTAAGTAAACAACTTCAATAGGCCACTTGGCAAATAATATACAAGTTTAAAACTTGACATTTCAAAAAATAATAATAATCATGTAAGTGGAAACTTGAGAACTAAATATTTGAAAAACTAGATAAGTAAAGATGTTTGAAAAATTAAAACCAAGGAACCAAATAATGAAATAACTAGAGAAGCTCAAAAGTTCAAAACCATAAGTTGATAACCAAATAAGTTGAAACTTGAGTACTTGATAACCATAAAAGCTTGGAAGTTGAGAACCATGTCACTTAGGATCCATTGGCATTGTGATTTTGCAACCAACATTCCACAATTCAACATAGGAAAACACACTTCATAAACTTGCAAGGAAAAGAAAGAGTTGGAAGAAAAACAACAAAAGAAAAAATCTTATCAATTGCGCTTATCACTAGGTGAAACCCACAATATACATTGGAAACAAAAACACATGCAAGTCAATTCTATCACAAACATTTGCAAAAGTTAATTGAAAAAAATTTAATTCCAGAAATTGGATTTTATACATGTTCGTGAGACTTAATCCTAGCATGTTTCACATCTCTTGCTCTTTTTAAGCCAACATAATGAAATCAATGTCAAGAAGTAACACCATGAACAAGGTTTAGTAGTTTTAAGGCCAACATAAAGGACTACTAAATAAATGGATAAGTTAGGCCAATTAAATGACAATACTTATACAACAATTGCAATCCATCAATGGAGAAGTGCATTGTAGGGTAGGTGCTCAAGGATGCAACAAATCTTCAAGTCTTCATAAATCACAACACTTACATTGGAAATGTATATTTGATAGTGTTCACAAAAAGCTTGTAAACATCATTTTTAATTAACATCTCGTGTAATATAATTGGAACGTTTCTACCATTTTTTAATTTTAAAATCACGCCACATACCATTCAATCACCTTCAAGGGTTTGGAGTCAAAGAGAATGCAAACATGCAACCCATTTTCTTCTACATGCTACTTAAGAAAATCAATTTCTTTTCGACCTTTGAACAATAGTCATGTTTGTTACTAAGACTAGTGCAAACATTTTCCAAATGCGACTTCTTTAAAAACACCCAAACCTAAAGCCAAGTTAAACAAGTCATGTAAAAAGCTAGAAATCCATTTCAAGAAAATTTTCATTTCAACCAACAATGAGAATTAATGTCCACCTATGTGAAAGTGACCTTGTCCATTTGATAATTTGCAACAATCACATGTCTCACAAACTACAATTAGTATCACCTTCAAGGTGTGATGAATCTTACTTAAAAAGGTTTTTCATCTAAAGACCCCTTATAAAGATTTCATGAGGCCTTGTAGAAGGTATTTAGATCTTCATTATTATTGTGAATTTTTCAATACTTATAATTTATTGTGAAAAAAATTGAGAGCAAAAAACTTGCAAAGATACTAGTTTTTTCTTATCATTAATGATACTGAAGCAACTAGGTTTTATACATTTGGAAAAATCCTAATTATGGACCCTCGACAAAATTGAAGTCATCAATAAGAGTCTATGTACAAATCTTTGTTGACAATGAAACAAGATTAGCAAACAAAAAGGCAATACTAGGTACATGAAATTGGTGACACCATGTCTATGTTTATTCTTCACACACTTTTAATACTAGGTTTGTGGGATTTTAATATTTTGACAAGCCAAATCACTTTCTTGTGCAAACCAACTTTAAGTAGTTTATTGGTTTGGTACATGTGTGGAAGTTTTAAATCAATCTATGGAATTGGTGAACACTACTACTTATGGACAATAACACCATTAGTGTTACTAATAAGAGTTTGTTAGAATTTTACAATGATTCCACATCTTTCCTAACATATATATCAACATGTAATGTAGGAGGGTCAAAACATGATATAAGGAGTCAATCCAAGACAAGGACTAAAATCTTTAAAATATTTAATAATGAAATATTTTATAGAATGTGCTTAAAATTGTGATTTTCAAATCAACTTTCAAATCAACTTACCCTATAATGTGAATGTGTACATAATTTTTTTCTCATAAAAAATGTCATTTTCAAATCATTTCACATCTTTAAAAAGTCATTTTGAGTACTCCATACTCATTATGTTCATTTCAAAATGTGCCAAATGTTCCCACAATACACAAAAAATATTGTCATGTAAATTCATCAAAACAGTTCAACATTAACTTAAATAACCACTTACCACAATGGAAATTAAACAATGGTTATGTCCGGCAATGCCTTCTTATATTTTGTTTGCACCCATGATGCATCATTGATCAATTATCCCATATTAAGAGTTGCAAACCACACTTTCCACACAATGAAGGGATTTTCCACTTAAACAAAACATAATTATTCAATAATGTGGAGGAATGCCAATTTGCTTGTGACAATAGACACTTACAAAAACATTGAGAAGGATTCTTGCACATGTAACATTTTACAACAAATTGCAAGAAGCATGGTAAAGAGAATTAGTGAACCATGTAAAGAGACCTATGTCATTGGAATTGTAAGAGAATGAAAGATATTTTCATAGAGGAAAACACCAAGTAGTGCCGCCTTTAAACACATAAAATACCTTGATTGAAAACCTCATAACTCTTGTGAGCTCTTGCAAGAAATTACAACCCATAATTCCCACATCACAAAATGGGGAAAAAAATATAACAATACAAACTTTTTGGAATCACAATTGTACAAGGTTCAAGTAATGTGAAAATTTTGGACTTGCATAAAAAAAAAGTTTGATTGAATAACAAAAAACATTTGTTGAAGATAAAGAAACCTTGTGTTGATGATACATATTCTAAACTAAAACTAAAAGTCCATTTCCTTAGCCAACTAGATAGAAGATTCTATGTAGAAATTTCCTATGTTTACTTGTTTGATTCAAAAAGTGACATTGCTTTTGCAAGGAACTTATAGCTAGCATCGCATTGCTTACATGTTGATTCTTATAATTGTTGTAAGATATGTCAATGTATAGAGAGTATTCCCACTTTTGAACAACATAATGAAAATTATTATCTTACCAAGTGTAGGGTCAACATAGTTCCAATATAATCCTAAATTTAGTTTCAAACAAGCAAAAGAACCCATGTGCACTTGTATTTACAAACAATGATTCAAGTATGTGGATAGTTTTGTGAAAAGCCAAATAATGTCCATAGTCAATAATTGAAGCAAACTCATGAATAATTTGATTAGAAGATGATAGGAGGAACACCTATGACATTAGCATACATGGGAAAAAAGTCTTGTCACACCACATTGTCCTTTTTAAAAACATTCATTAGGCTTTTAGTTGGAAGGAAGGGCTATTACAATTTCATGCACATGCATGCACCAAAGTGGTTAGTAGAATGGCCATTCTTCAATAGCCAAAACAATGGCAAAATTGAATGCTCATTAATATCTCCCATTAGGGTACTTGACTAAAAGACTACTAGATGTTTTACTTCAAGATGTAGGTATCCATGCAAAAACCATTAAAAAAAATGGCTTTTATCCCCCTATATTTTGAGTATTGTACTACCTGAATGGATTTGACAACAAATTGCTGAATAATTAATTAAATTTCAAATCTTAACTTTGGTAATTAGTTTTTAAATTTTGAAATTTTCAGTAGGTAATATTTATATAAAATAATAATCATGATTGTACTATCTTTGTGAGATAATCCAAATGTGTGTAGACTATCACATTCTTTACTTTTAGAAGTGGCAAGTCTAAAATTCAAACTCAACAATCAAAATACTTTAGAATTTGATTTTATAATAATTATCAAAATTTTGGGAAAGTAAGAAATACTTTAATTGATGCTGAAACTGTTTGTGTATTATAGTATAAAAATTGTGGAATCAACCATATTTATCCGTAATGATTCATTATGTCTATTTTCAGTAAAAATAAATAAATTGTGTTTAATTTAACTAATTTCAAATGACATTATAATCAAATCAAACAACATAATAAAACATATGTGGAGTATTCAACATATACATGGATTTTGTAAGTGTTTAAAAATAGTCATAAACATTTTGATGTTTAATATGACATGTCCACATGATTAAAAATAAACATAGAACATTTTGACATGGAATATGACATGAAAATAAATTATGAATTTCATGTTTTCATTTGTTGTTTGTAATTTTTCATATGAAAATTAAAATAAGTTGCAACAATTAAAATATAACAAAATGACATGTGAGAAAATGGAAGATCAAATTAATGTTTTAACTTATTAAAAAAAAACTAATGTACACACTAGACTTGAACTAATTTAATGTTTATAAACTAGAAACTAAACATTATAAAAATAATAATAATAATAAATTATATATATAAGACATTTAAATATTAATTAAATATTTCAAATACGAAATTCATTTCATTGTGAGATTTTTAAAATAAATTTTATTGATTTTTTCCCAATTCAAAATATAAAAAATTAATTTACCATTTAAAATTTTTTGGGATCTTAGATATTATATAAAATATTTACATTATAAATTAATTAGTGAATTAAATTTAAATATATTTAAAATTAATGTAATAGATTTTACATTTTGAAATTAAAAGGAATTATAAGTTTCAATGTAGTCATGAAATTAAATTATGATATTAATGATGTACATGTGTAATCAATTTCATTACAAAATTACCTAATTATGTTATACGTTTATAATGTGAAATATTCGAAAAACAATTAAATCTATAAATTATAGACATGTGAATTCTAATTATATAACTTCAAACATCAATTTTATTTCTTTGTGAGATTTTTAAAAATAAGTTTTTTATATAATTACTATTCTTGGTTTTTTTCCCAATTCAAGATATAAAATTTAATTTAATTTTTTAACTTCTTGGAATTTTAAATATTATAAAATTTAGTTCGCTGAAATTTTTAATTGATTAATTGGATGTGTGTGTGTGTGTGTGTGTTATGTAATACATTTTACGTTTTGGAAATTTTAAAAAAAATAATCAATGTAATTATGAAACTTAATTTAGAAGTGAACCAAATAATGATATTTATTAAGTAGATTTGTACTAATTTTCATTATGAAAATATCTAATCATATAATAACTTATAATGTGATTTTTTAAATTATTATTTAAAATTTTAAAAATTACTATTGTCACATCAACTAGTAGTTTCAATTATCTTTGTTAGAATGGACTCCTTGGATTGTCATCAAACAATTTGGTGAAAACAAACCTAGTCAAATTTTTGGCCTAAATGACTAATATGTTTTGATTATGCCATTTTTTTCCAATGTTTAATATGAGCAAAAAGATGATTATATTTTGTCAAAAAAACTAGTGTAAAACCGTTGATTTGCAGTAGTAAAAAACATTTTGGTAAATAAAATTTTGTACCTTAAAAATAAATTGCTTTGTCACAAACTTAGTAATAGAAGGCACAAAATACATTTGATTCTAAAAGCACCATGTTTATTGTAGTGGACCACCACATTTGAAAGTACATTCCTTTGTCACCAAAATCATATCTTCGAAAGAACTCACATGCTAGTAATAATATACCATAATAGATTTGTCTTTAATTAAGTGAGAAATGTGGTTTATTGACAATCTTATTGTGCACCCACTAAATAAAGTTTCCAAAACATGGAATGTGGGTCCAAAAATTGAACATGAACTTGCCAACAAGTGTCCCATTTGATTCTCATTGTTGGCAAGTTAGGTCATTTTTGCCAAATGAATGATACACATAAAAACTACTTTTAATGGATATTAGAGTTTTTTGTAAAGTTAGGGAAACATGGCACCAATGAGTTTGGTCCAAAACTGGTGTTGTCAATCTTTGTCTTAGACTACTTTGGAATCTCTTTTGCCATTCACAAATAGACATATGAACATGATGTGTTATATATACAATCCAAAACTTGCAAAAAACGACTTAAGACTCACATATAAAGTCTTATGCTAGATCTAGTGACTATGGGCTTTCCAAGTTGAGGTTAGGTTTCAAGGATATTGCTTGTCCTCCTAGGGTTGAGTTTTACCCTTACTTAAACCTATTGGTTGGGTCTTAAGAATTGGACCTAGGTCCAAATTTATACTTCGTCATAATTTTGAGATTGGCCAACATTGATTCTGATTCATGGGTTCTTCTTTTGTTTTTCCATAATTGGTTAGGCATGGTCCTTGTGAAAAAAAATTGTCCTACACAATGTATCAAATAACTATTACTTTGAAAATTTTGAGACTCACATAGTTTTTATTCAATTTTTTAAGCAATTATATCATTGAATACATTATAGAATACTTTGAATGAAGACACTTGAATTGAATTACATGAACTTTCTAAAATTCTACAAATTTTGACCCTCCAAAAGTACTTAATTGTTCACTTTGACTTGTAATGAAATCCTATATAAGAATTTTGGTTTCCATTTTTATCATACTACTTATAACAAAGTACTTTCAACATTCCAAAATTTACAAGTCCAATAGGGACTATGACAAAAGATGAAACACACATTTGAAAGTTCCCTTAAACCTTAAAATGGTTGCATCACCTTTCTTTTTTGATATTACCTTCCTAAAACAATATAGATAGTTATATGAGTAACTTTTTTCCAAATTTCTTATTAATTGAAATTAAAAGAAATTACCATAGCTAGAGGGTAATTATTTGTACAATAATTATGACATCAATAAATGCACTTCTTAATGTATACCTACCCAAAATGATGTTTTTACAAAGAAAACATCAGTTCATTTATGGACATGGACATGTAAAAAATGCAAATGTTATTTGTGTTTGTTATTTACATGGAAATATTGATATTTATTATTAGATTCAATTCCATTTCTAAGAACGTACTAAAAATTTTATGATTATTGTTGGATTTGTCATACAATATAGAATGAACCAAAATTTGAACCAAATTTGTAAATAAAATATAAGATTTTGTTTGGGGTTTACAAGTTTGGTTGCCAAAAGAACACATTGGACATTATTGATTTTTTTTAAACATCAATATTTGGGTCAAAATGAATTTATAGGATCCAATAAGTGTGTTGGGGCATAATGAAATTGTCCACTATAGTAAATATGTTCATGTTTTAACATTTTAAAATTATGATAATCATTCCAAGTTGTGTTAAGAAATTCAAAATAAAAATTCATTAAATTCAATTTAATTTTTTTTTAGGTAAGGACTTTTGAAATTGGCCAACTATTGTGTTAGATAATGCATATTTTGTAGAGGGCCCTTTGATTTTTTTGATACAAACTTGTTGATAGTCACAAAAATTTGGATGATAAGAATTATAAGTTAGATTAAAAAAACATTCATTATTTGAAATGTGTAGTTTGAATTTTTCATCGAATACATTTGGATTTTTAATATACACAATTTTTTTGGAAGTCCTTTACTACATGTAGTTGTGGTACAATGTAAATGATGTACAAAATAAATTTTTAGTTCACAATAAAAGAGATTGTCAAACTGTGAAGTAATAAACATATTTTAGTATGATTTGAAATTTTGATCATTTTTCATATGAAACAAAAAAACTTACATATTTTTCAAATGAATTTATATTCAACATTAGTTAACACACTATTGGTGAAGTGTTGGGCAAATAATCAACATATTTAACATTAAGTTGCCAAAAAAATTCATTTGTAAGTTTTCTTATATAAAAATTTGATTTTTTGGGCAAGAGGATTGTTCGCTCCTTTAACTACACAATGCCTTTGGTTTTTATAACTCATTTTGACCAATTTGCATTCTGTAAAATTAAATGCTTACACTCCACAAGGTCATTACGATTTGCCAAAACCATCAACATTTGTTCATTGTATTTTGAGAATGATGATATGTGTCACATTACATATTATGTTGTAGATTTTTTCAAGTCCCAAGTCACAACTTCTCAATTGTGTGTTGTCACATAAGAAATTTAATGATTTTACACATGAAAGGGGGGTCTTGTTTTCAATCCTTTTGGGCTTGTGGTTACCCCCCACATTGCCTTTGACCTTGTGATGGGTATTCCAATTTCAAGTTGCCTTTTACTACACAAATGTTTTGGGGAAACATTTATGAGATGAACATCAAACCATCCACAAAGAATTGTCAATTTTTTTCCTAGTGTATTTCCAGAATTATTTTAGATCAATATGTGGTTGTCGGGTTTTCTACTTCATGAAGGATCCCACGCCAAATTATCAAAGTACATTTCAAAATTATAAAAGGCACCCATTCTATTTCTTTATTCATTGTTATTTCTTTCACATTTAAAATGAGTTGATTTAAGAAAAATCCAAGGTTTTTTTTGTTGGGGAAAGGTTAGATATCTTTATATCATTTTGCAAATTTTAATAGCTTGCACTTGACCTATTAGCCTTGTGGTAAGTGCGTCAATATCCTGGAAGGGTTTACAAATAGACCCTTCTCTTATACCACAACCTTTATCCTTATAAACTCATGTGCCATGTTTGTTGAATTGGTTGGGGCCACAAATTTTAAAGTGTTTTCCTTCCCTTGAACAAACTTCAATAGGTTACAAAGCATTAGGAGAAGGTTCCTATTGCATTTGAAAGGCACCTCATCTTCTCAATGTTTTTGAAAAAAGATCTTATGTAACCAAAAAAGAAATGCATAACAACTTTGCTTATTACAAAGTTTGAAGTTGACATAAACATTTGTCACAAGAACATGTTGTAGAAACTTAGTTTTGACAGTATGCCTGTGTAACCATGACCCAATTGAAAATATCAAAAACTTTGATTTAAGAACATTGAATGGATGAGATCATTGGAGATCTTTTTTCAATCGGACTAATATCATGGTCTTTTAATGTTGCAATTTCTTTGACACCTAATGTCTGTTAGTATGCACCCTTGCCAATTCCCCAAACAAGCTGCATGTTGATTTGATTGAACTAGAGCTATGAAGATGCAAACAAACATAGAGTTTGGGCTACAAGATATCTCAAGAAAATGACTAGCCATAAACACCTTGGAATTCCCCAGCAACCCAAAACCATGCCTAAAGCTCTTATAAGACTAAATGCTCGATCCTCGACTCCCTTCGAAGCAACAATGTTGATAGAATGAAATGAACATAACTTGAACTCTGATTGACACACACAAACCAATCCTTTCATGACCCCCTAGAACATGTCATCAACTCCATTGATGTTCCTACACATAATTAGACCTATCTACCCTACAATTCTCCGCATAGTGGGGAAAACTAGAAAGTTGATATAAGAACAAAAACATTTAACCCTTGGGCATTCATCCCAAAGATATCATAACACACAAACATACTGCAAAATCACTATTCTAAATCTCACACAAATAACACAAATTGCTAAGTCAAAAAATTGACACTTATCTTTTCCACCCATTTGTCTCTTGTACTTCCTCCATTAATTCATTTCAAGCTCTAAAAATCCTTGCATTTGCACACACATCAAACAAAACAACAACTATTAACTATATCCCAAAAGCTTCACTCCTTCATAAACATGTGCCATTGCTGCCATAACTTCAACAAATTGCATCCCATTCAAATGAATGGTAAAGGACAAAACACAGGTTGGTTACTAACGCATAGACAAAATAAGTAGTCCCCTATTCACATTGTAAACCCTAGAAATTGATAGAATTATTTGTAGGCCACACTTACACCTACACCTTAAAAATGAGAGGGATCTTAGTATGTAGGTAGATAAGATTCTTATGTGAGTTCCAATTTTCTACAATAATTTTGGGGTCAAGTTTAAGAGTTTTGAATTTGCACAAGTGCATTTGAATGACCCTATTACTATTTCAATGTTCACTTGTACATTCAAAAGACTTTCATAGTCCATAGACTTTCAAGCACATTTGAATAGGATCTTATTGTTGTACAAACATTCATATCAAATCACATTATGATCATTAAATGCAAAGTATTCATCCAAAATTTGATGGTCATCCAAAATATTACACAACTTTGTTGTACAATATTCAATGAAACAAAATTATAGACCTACATGGATGACAAATGATGCATATTTTGGTTGGAAGGTGTACTTAGATTTTTTTTTAAAAAGAGGTGAGAAAAAAACATAGAAGGAAAACTAAAGGTAATAGCAAATGAGAACTAAGCGCATTGTAACTATTGTTCTTTATCCATCTATCAAAGGTGGACATTATGCATATTATCACTAAATATAATAAATTTGTGCTTAGATGGCAACACAAAATATCATAAACAATGTTGGCAAGTTGAGGATGTAGGTTGTAAGTTTTGGGGTATTTATATTGGAGGGTTAGAATTTTGTTAAAATCAAGTTTGAATTCAAACTATGAAACTATTTGTTGTTGAAATCAAAACCCAAACTTAGATTGGGGTGCAATCACGGTTAGGGTACCACAACAAGAACCATGACACTCATTTGTCTTGTGTTTCAAATCCTAAATTAAAGACTTAGCAAAATTAATGTTCTAAAATCCTAAATAATGGAAGGGGAATATGTATGTTTATGCTTTCAACCAATGTGTTATAATGAATGATTCAAATCAATTGAACAAATTTTGAATGTCTTACGCAAGTATAAATTAAAAAAGAATGCAAGACTACTTAGATATTTCATAATGACATACTTTCATTTGAAGTGCCAAAACCTTATAAAAAATCAAATAATGTCCTTTTTTTTGCACCCACATTTTCTATACTTCTTTCCAAATGTTTGGAATGCAAAATTTTAATTAATAAAATTAATTATATTGTCCTCATTAACGCATTTGTTTTATGAAAAAATCCAAGATTCTGGCATCAAATCCACAAAATTTGGTGATTTATCGTACTAAAAAATTATGCCATCATATAGAACATCCTTTGTTCTATTTGTGATTAAAATATGAAGCAATTTGAATAAATATTGCTAGTTTTATTGAATCCTTTTTGATGAAACTACACAATGGGACACAATTCCTGAACCATCTTTTAGGACACTTAAGAACATGTTTCAATCGTCCAAATCATAAAAAATCATCACCATTTTAATAAAGAAGTATATGAGTATCTAATGAAAAAAAATTACTAAATAAATTATTTCGTAAATGTAATGGTCATTCAAAATAATGTTTTGAGAGTAATTTTGGGGTAAGACATTCCTTTTGTGTACCCCAACCGTGATTGCACCCATTGAATGTTATTGTCCTTTTAAAATAGGTCTAAGTTCTTTAAATGCATATGTACAAAAAATTTTAATTGTAACAATTAAATCAAATGTGTTTTATGTTGTTGTGACAATTCAAATTTGTGCAAACCTTATATGATAAATTGTGGTGGTGTTAGGTGCATATTACATCACCAAACAAAAAAAATGAAAAGATTAAAATTATTTGTAAAATTTTCTTGTTTTTGGGCTTTAGTTTGATTCTTTAATCCCTTTGAAAATATTTGCAATGTGAGTAAAATTGGATGTTGTTTCATGAAATTAGGTTAGAATCAATTTTTTTATTTCAATACTTAATTTCATGAAATGGTACCAAATTTTACTCATATTGTAAATACTCTCAATGGTACTAAAGAAACAAGCTAGGGCTTTGAGACAAGGTGACTTTACAAATAACTCTAATATTTTCATTGTTTTATTTGATGATGCATATGCACCCAACACCACCACAATTTAAGGTATCCTAAGATTGATTCTAACAAGGTTTGATTTAATGAAGAACATGAGCAATAATCAATATGTAGGCAAGGCGAATTCAAAATTGGGGAATGAAACTCTTATGATGATTTATGTAAGGGAAAAAATTAATTTGATCCCTCTTTTTCCCCAAAGTATTGTTTTCATCCCAACTTTTCATTTCATCCCCAATTTTGGAGAAATTGGTGCCTTGATAGCCCCAGTTTGGGGTATTTTATGAGTAATTTTATTAGATCACCACATTTTTATTTAGTTACAAGATAAAAATGGACTTTAAAAAAATAAATCATTCAATTATGAATTACCAAGGAACTAGTATCTAGGTTGTTAATTCAATGGTTCTACCCTCATGAATTGACTACCAATATAGTAGGGTAGAACCTCCAATCACCAATCACACACTTATCATTGAACACTATTTAATATTTTCCTACTTTCTTAACCAAATTGAACAATTTTTGTGTCATTGGATGTGCAAATTGGAAGGCTAAAGATGTTTTTTGAACTTCAAAATTAGAGGAACAATGTATGAGGATTCAATCTTGTTTGACTTTTTAAGTGCTCGCTCATCAACTTATCTACCCTAATTCCTTCCTTCCTAAATGAACACAAAAAAAAAATCCCCCTTCTGCCCCAAAATGAAATAAAAACGGATTTGTTGTCTTGTCTCATTGGTTGTTAGGATTTTGTTTTCCTAACTATCTGTTGCTTTAATTTTTTCTTACACTAATAACCCCAGTCCATGAGATTGGGTACCTATTTGGATGTACATATAATGTACATTTTATTAAATAATTCATGGGTGTGCCCACAATTTTTTTTGGGAAGGAGGCACAATGATTAACCTTTCACCACCAATTCTTTTGGAATTATGGGCAACCCCAATAGAAGCAACCCATTAGCCCTTCACTCCCAAAAATAGAAACCTAATGGCTTCCCTTTGGCTCTTTTCTTAGAACTTATATACATGCAAATTGAAGTGTGCCCAAATAATATGGGACAAATAGAGGTGTTTGGGAAGACAAGGAATTCATTGAAAAAATAGTAAAAAAAGAAATCTAATTTATGGAGAAGTAACCAATTGTAACCTAAAAGTAGTGTCAGATGTTTTCTATGGATGAAGGTTGCAAACCTTAATTTAGCTTAGTGGTTGAACCACTAGCAGCACGGTGATTCAATGGCATTGAAGAAATTGTTTTTTGATTTGTTTCTATTTTTGGTTTGTTTTGTTATTTTGCAAGTTATTGCGAAGGGATCTTGGTGAGTTGGTTTCAATGATGGAGCGCAATCCCGGCTACTCAATGAAGACTCTTCATGTGTTGTGTGAATCATGGTTCTACGAGGGGATTGGCAGGAAGATTTCTTGGGAACGAAGGGACGAGGATTGGAGGATTATATATGATGTTGGCTCAAGAGTACAAGGGTGTGAAATTTTGGTGAAGAAAGGAAGTTAAATTCCTGGACTTTCAAAATAGTTAGCAAGTGTGTTGTCGATTTAAATTTGGTGATGGTAATTAGCGAAGGATAGAACTTGATTAAGATTGTTGAATCACAAGAACCCTGACAACTTCCGTTGTGCAAAGAGTGTCAGGAAGAGGTCTAGAGGTCTTGCATTTTTTTAGGGACCAACATAAGGAAGATGATGAGAGTGTGAAGGATTTTTGGAGTGGTTGTTGTGGCAGCTCGTGTTTGATGACTTTGGAGATTTAGAATTGAGTGTACTATGTGTTTCATCTTAAGAAGAGTACTTGTTGCATCATGGGAGCTTCGGGGGTTTTGGGACCGAGGGGATATCGGAGAGTAGAATTGATTACATTTACTGATCCTACCCTGAATCTTTGTCTAGTTTTTGACAGGAGCGATGTGAAGTAGTCAAGTTAGCATTTGTGGGATTCTTGTTGTTTGGCGTATGAGTTGCCATTCCTATGAAATAATTGGTTGACTCTTCGAGAGGAAATCAAAAGAGAAATTGATTCCTTGTGGTCCATATAGTTAAAACAATAAGATTTGGATGTTTGTAAAAAATTCGATGAAGAAATAATACTTGGGGCAAGTGTTGCTATTTTAGTGAGACTTCAACATTACACGATGAGTATGGCCGTCCAGCATTAGGGATTTACCCATGTAGTAAGTATTTTCCTTTTCTTTAGTGACACAACTACCATTCGTTTCATTGAGGTAGTAGTAGTGAGGTGGCTATTTTCATTGATCAACTACCATTCACCTCATTGAGGTAAGAGGGAGGTGACTACCTTCCCATAGTGAGGTGGTTGCTTACTTCACCGTCTCATGAAGGAAGGAACCAAAAAAATCTTCATTCCCCTCCTTACTTCTTCAAAAGAAGAAAATACTAGCCCTTCCAATTGCATGTTCAATATCTCATTGACTTTTAGAAATTTCTATTCTTCACACTATTCATGATCATTTTTTACCGAGGCTAATGGCAAGGGTTGAAAATATGGGTGTATGTTTAAGCAAGTTATTAGTTTGAGTTGATTTAAAGATAGATTGAATCAAACTTGGTTTTAAACTAGGTTGAGCCCCAAATTCTTTGGGAAATCATTGGAATCAGAAAGTTTATTTATCCAAAAAAAGGTTTCAAAACTACACTCCAAGTTTTGTCGAATTGAAAAT
>Ga0116231_10003743_pt1 | contig 31276 bp, 29 predicted proteins | sample S1TSphgellanicum_2_FD_89695 | JGI IMG/M metagenome (GOLD analysis project Ga0116231, IMG submission 89695) | Host-associated microbial communities from peat moss isolated from Minnesota, USA - S1T2_Fd - Sphagnum magellanicum MG | ecosystem: Host-associated > Plants > Peat moss > Unclassified... | reverse complement strand
TAAATTTTATTTATGATTCTGATAGAACTGAATAAAGTTGGGTTGTGTGTGCAAAAACAAAAAAATTGCCCCCCAAAAGCCCAAAAAAAAAAAAAAAAAGGAGATCATAAAAAGTGAGAGTGTTTTGTTCCTTCTAGTAGAAAGGAAGGGAGGTGCAAAGCACGATCACTGACTTACTTACGACACGCTCAACATCTAACCAATGGGTCGGTTACATAGCATGCCATTTGGCCTCAATTGTGTGATACATTTTACCCCCCCCTAGCCCATGTTACTAAAATACAATTTTGACAACATGGAGCAAAGCTCCACCCTCTCCCTCCGTCCGCCATTTATAATGGTCGGTGCTGCTAGTGGGCATTTATCTTTTGGTATATAGATAATATTTCTCTTTCCTTCCCCCCCCCCACCCCCACCCCCACCCCCAAACATACTCTCGGTACCACTCAAAAGCCTCCCCATGAGTAGCCCTTGAGATGAGGAGGACCGATACGTGCATCAAGGTGGTTTCATAATCTTTAGACTTATGATGCAAAAGTTATTGAATATTGAATAATTTTGTCATTGAAAATTTAATAAAATAATTTATTCTTTTTAAAAAAAGGAAATTGAGTCAAGATCTTGGTATACCTAGAAAGCCTTTGACGAGTGAGATTTCTTAGATGAGATTTGGTAATTTTTAGACCTAATATGAGAGAGATGTTAAAATTTGAGTAATTTATTTGTCATAGGAAATTAATTTTTAATTTTTAAATAGTTTTTTCCACAATGTAGCTCTATTGTCAAGGTCTTCTTCATACTTGGAACAATTTACATGGTCATCATGTTTACACACATTTTGGGGCCAATGGCACACGCCACTTTGTGCTATAGTAGATGTCTTAAAGAAAATTTGATTGAGTTTGACAATTTGACATTATATTTTATTGCAAATGAAGAAACCCAAAGATCTTTATTTATTTATGTATTTATTTATTTATTTATCATTTATATAGTAGATCAATATATGATCAAGGAGTCAAATGATTGAATTGTATGTGCAAGTGTATAGATTCTAACAAATTTTACATTTTTTTTTTTGAAAAATGATCACAATTTCAAATCATCTCAAAATATATGTTCATTACTTGAAGGTTCACTTTCTTCTATTATAAGTTGTAACTTTGCTTTATGCATAATGTAAATTATATTTCATTTACATGTGGTAAAACATTTTTGAAAATTTGAATTTTGAAAACATATTTTGAATTTTTAATATTTTAAAATTTCATGATTTTAAAATTGTGAATGTTTTTTTAATGTGATTAATAGATCTTATCATCTAAATATGTTTTCATCAAAACGCTTCTATGATACAAGAAATAAGAGAATCCTTTGCAAAAGTGTCTTTATTTGACACACATGTTGTTCACTTTCAAAAATCATTAACTATAACCAAAACTTAAAGTTGGATTAGATGGATTTTTATTTTGAAGATCCTCACATTCATTTGAATCATTTAACAATATTTGAAAATGTGTAATTTTCACTATGATTTGACACTCTTTTTGGTTCCTTTGATTGTGTTTTTACCCATATACATAACCCAATTGTGTATTAAATAATGGCCATTGGAAGAATCTAATCAAACATTTGGTCCAACCAATACATTAAACCAAACTACTTGCCAAAAGATATGTAATGTCACCAAAGATTTTCATTTGGATGAAATTGAATTTCCTTAAGAAAAATTCATATTTTCATCACTTGATTGTCTGTAAAAATGTAGAGCCCAAGGAATAATTATGATTACTAAATTAAATGTAAATAAGTTGCTAAAATTTTCTACAACATTTATTAATCTACAAAGTCATTCATATGAAAAGATAGAACATATTTTTTGAATTTCAAAATAAATAAATAAATTTAAAGATTTGGTATAAATGGGTGAAAATGCAATTAATTAGTCACAAGAAATAGTGTTCAACAAGTGCGCTTTCATGTACAATCACGTTGAACACATAAATGCATGAAAATATAGTTTAAACATTTTAAAATTTTATTGTAAAACCATCATGCACTCTATTGAATTATATTGAATTATAAACAAATATTGAGAAATTATAGTATAATAAAAGTAGCTTTCAAAGTTAGTTTCAATAGGTTTGAAACCAATTGATGAATATTGTGTACAAACCTACATTAGAATTTTGATGCATTGTAATTAAAACATTTAGAAATTTGAAATACATAGCACATGTGAGGGCAATATCAATTTGAAATAAGAAGAAATTTGATTAAAATCCTACTTTCATTTACTTTACAAGAAGGTGCATCACATGAAAGAAATTACTTACATTTCCAAAATTCTATTCGAATGCATATACTATGTACATGTGATTTTTCAATATTATCATGATAAAAGAAATAGCATCCTAATATTGATCACTAAAATCCATTTTATTTATTAAAAAAATCTACATTCTTTTATTATAGCTACATTTAATTTAATTTAACATGGATCAATATGTGTCTACTTGATTATGTTTTCACCCAAATAATTTTTATTTGTTCATATGTTTGTTCTATGTCATATGAAATATTATGTTTGAAATATGATACAAAATTTCCAGTAAATTAAATACATAAAAATTTATGGCTGTTTGAATATTCAATAAAATTAAAATAACTCATTTTTTAATGGTTGGAATTTAAACTAAAATGTTGTTTATATATATTAGAAAGATCTGAATTTTTTTCTAATACAAAAATTTTAATAAGTAAAACTTGGAAGATCATTTTTACTTCTTACATCTATATTTAAAATTTAAAACTTTCATTCATGTGACCTATTTGCAATTAACCAAAATTATTACAATATTTGTTCATTTTGACATACATCAATACATTTCAATTTCCATTTGAAAGTCCACATAATATAAATCTACATTTGATATTTACTTTTTCATATGGTTACAACTTACATTTAACTTCTTTTTAAATGATTAATCTTGGAAAATTATAACCATATTTGAATGTTGAATATATTTGTATTCATGGTTTGTTTTTCAACTTTTAGAAATAACTATCCTTGCTAGGAGGAAGCATTCAATATGGCTTGAACGGTCAACTTGCTGAAATCTTTGTATGAGGGGGTAGATGACTTGGTTTTTTATTTTCAAAAAATTTGGTGATAAATTTTTTTGATTTTGAATTGTTTGGTTACCTCAAAATGTGCAATGAAATTTAATTTGACTTTGTGTGTTTGGCCCACTTAAAAATTAGACAATTCTTAAATGTTCTAAAAATCTTGTTGACAATGAATAAGTTCTTTAAGGTTGAATTTTAGCTATATGACTTGTGAAAGAATTGAATCCCTAATTTGCCCATGTGCAACATTTGTTGCCTTCAAAAAAACACATAATAAACATATATACAATACACAATAACAAAATGTTAAAATCTAGTACTTACTAACTTATTACCACTAACAAATAAACAAAATTCTAAGGAAAGATCGACCTTGTTGAGGTCATGGAAATTGAGGGCCAAAGGTAAAAAAATCAAACTCAATTTACCCAAACAAAAATTATGTGCTAAAACCATACCAAGCTCACATATCCTTCCAAGCTACAACTACTTGTGGGTATGGAAAATTGTTTAGTGTATAAAATTGTTGATCAAACATCCAAACCACAAGGTTTAGATGTGTTGTTAGTTAGTTATGAAGCTTGGATTTGATGTTAAAATAATTGAAGCATCTTTCATTCTCAACAAAAATTAATAACTTGGATCACATGGCAATTTCTACCAACTTTAAATGCTTGTGTGTAATCATTTGAGATGAAGCTAGAGGTCTCCAAAGTTGGATCATAGGATTCACAATGTAAGGAAAACCCATGGCTAGTGCAACATGACATTTTTTTTAAAATTTGAAAAATGACATGTATAGATCCAAAAACATAAAAGGTAAGACATTTAGTATCAAGGTTTGATTACACCCAATTTTCTTGGGGTATCAATATTTGGCCTTAATCACATTGAATTGTCTCATCAAGGATTCCTCAAAGTCTACTATCATCAAGTATTGAAGGTAAACCACCCCAAAAACTTCCATAACACCATGTGAAAGAAAATGGGATTGCAACTTTGAAATTAGGAATTCAACTTCGTCTTTCACTTGATTTTTCATAGTTTCCACAACATGAATGTGCATTTCATTGGTCATAAAACTCACAACCTTTGTTAGCTGATCTAGATGTTTCACCCAAATGTGTTGTCTATTGTAATGAAAGGTTAAGTGCTCCATACTTGTATTTAGGATTGGTATCCACAACATGATGAGAAGGTCATGGGAGGAACCCACCAAAGACTTGAAAGAATAAAACACTTATAACTTGAAAACAATGTCAAAGTTCACAATATGTGAAAAATAATTTGCTTGACAAAGCTTGATTGTTGCCACATATTTAATAACTAAAACATCTCAAATATGGGCTAGCTTCATCAAGTTGTTCATTTCCTCCAATAGTGGCAACAAATTGCCAACCCATGTAGGACCTCAATATGACATAGGAGCTTAAAGTTCACATTGATAGAATTGTTGCGAGCAAAATCGAGAGCCAACTTGACCATTAGAGTGTGGTATTCACTAATCACTCTCTTTGAAAATTCCAACATGGAAACTCACCTTGTTTTGACATTCTTCAAGAACTTATTGCTTTGAATTTAAAAGTGCTTTTGAATGATTTCAACAAGCTTGTTCAATTCCAAATGCCTATTGAAGCTTTTGTTGGAGTAGGCCTATAAGGTTTGGAGCAAATTCTCCAACCTACAAACCATGTTCAACTTAAACAAAGCTTGTATGACCATATTAGTTTGATGAATCATGCAATGTAAGCTTTGCATATGAAGAACATAATCCAATTGAATTTGTCACATAATTCCAATCTTGGCACCTTGAAAAACATTCACATTGTTAGCTCCAAAAGTGAACTTAAAGGGTAGTGATTCACCTTTTAGACTATCAATTAGGCAATGTAGGCTTTGCATATGAAGAACATAATCCAATTGAATTTGTCACATAATTCCAATCTTGGCACCTTGAAAAACATTCACATTGTTAGCTCCAAAAGTGAACTTAAAGGGTAGTGATTCACCTTTTATACTATCAATTAGCAATGATTCTAATTATATCTCCATAATCAATCCTTTCAATCACCCTTTTGAGGGAAACTAAAATCAGAATTCAAGACCAATCTTTGATGACATATGCATGCAAGGACAATCATCGGCTTTGATTATCAACACTTGTAACTTCATCACAAAATATGGAGATGTACTTTGCTACTTTCACAACTTTTGTGATGGTTCCCTTGACAATGTCATGCATTATTTCAATCATGGACATCCAATATTGTCACACCAATGTTTGGTGGATAGTTTTTCACTTGAAAGAATTGCAACAAGCCTTCACAAGATATTCAAGCATGGGCTTTCCATCTTGGAATAGGTAGAAAATTGTGACAAATTGAATGAGTTTTTTTAAGCCCTCATGTGTCACACCTTGCATAACCTTGGCCAATACACTTTTGGAAACATAAAACACTTGAATCAGAAAATCAAAGAGATGAAGCTCGAAGTTGATTCTTGGGGACCTTCAAGCTCTTGAAGATCCCCATTGAGAATCTTGAAGTTTCTTCATTAACCAGAATTCAGAAATTGTAAGGTCATAAGTCATAACCCCCCTTCAAAATGTGGCCAAGTCTTGGATTCAGAAGCATTACTTTGAAGTCCATGCAGACTGTACAAACAACAGCCTTTTGTTGCAGAGTTGAGAATGAAGCAGTCACTCTTAAAGTGCATCGTGCAGAATGTCCATCCCTTCCATCTCTTCAGGAACTGTCAGCAGACGAACTTCTAAAACAACTTTTTAACTTGATGTTTTCAAAATGTACAAATCATTATGTAACTAGCACAGAATTCTAATTTCTTCCCACTGGAAAATTGGAAACATGTTTCCACCATGTATATGAATTGTGTTCAACAAAACGATATTTCAATTGTTTGGCACTACATCAGGAAAACCTTGCTAAATCAAAAGAGACTCTAATCTAACTTTTCTGCGGCTTGGTTCTTTGCTAGTTGCCGCCCAATCAGTTTAAGTACCTCATCAATTGGTACAATGGGAAAAGACACAAGGATAACTATCAGCCACTCACTTGCACTTAGTGGCACCACTCCGAATGCATTGGCTAACCATGGCGTATACAATATTGCAAAGTGCAACCCCATTGACACTGTAATTGCCAGAAGCAATGAGCGATTCACCCAAGGTGGGGTTGTCAGCAAACTATTGTTCTCTGAAAGAGCATTCAAAGCATTGAACATCTCCAAAGCTACTAATGTGGTCATGGCCAATGTGGAAGCCTTCACTTTCCCGGCACTGAAATAATCACAAGGGTCTGCAAATGTGTACAAGTTGTTGCCTGCTGTATATGGACTTGCACGAAACTCTGGCCATAGAGGACACTCTCCCCAGTGTGACAACTGGTTGAATGTTACAGCTGTATGTCCATCAGCTGATAAATCGATACCAAGAAATGATTCATTATTGAGATACCATAGAGCAAAGATGCCCACTGTTGCAAGCCCCACGTATGTTCCAATAGCCATAAAACGGAAGAAAGTCCAACCACTGACAATTCCCTCAGAGGGAGGCCTTGGAGGTCGATTCATTATACCTTTCTCTGGGGGATTGAATCCAAGAGCTGTTGCAGGAGCCCCATCAGTGACCAAGTTCACCCACAGCAGCTGTACAGGAAGCAACCCCTGAGGGAAGCCAAGAAGGGCCATCAAAAAGATACACACCACTTCCCCAATGTTTGAAGATATAAGGTAGCGTATGAATGCCTTCATATTATCATATATAGACCTACCCTCCCTTACAGCTATCACAATTGTTGCAAAATCATCATCTGCCAGTACCATATCACTTGCCTCCTTGGCCACCTACACAGTGCAGAGCAAGAGGTCACCCTGGGTGGTGAAATGAAACTGGTTCAGCTTCCAAAACTGGCCAGACATATCATAGACTTCTTGATCTAGGAGGGAACAGTCATGCATCTCTGTGACTTCCTGTGCTGGAAAAAGAATGAGAAACAAGCAATTAAATAGACAAAACCTTGGCAGCAGAAAACTGCTCAACAAGAAGATGGAGTCACCTCAGTGCCTGTTATCCCCATGGCAATTCCAATGTCTGCCAGCTTCAGAGCTGGTGCATCATTCACACCATCACCTGTCATTGCTACCACTTCGCCACCACTTTTCAGCACCCGCACTATTTCCTGCTTGTGAATGGGTTCTGCACGTGAGAATACAAAGCCTTTTCCTGAGCCTGGCTGTCCAAGAAGTAGGGCACACCTATCACCTTGAGAGAGTTTCATGAAATCTCTTCCTATAAACGATCGCCTGCTTAAGTCCTCATTTTGGGTGAAGAGTCCGATTTCCCGACAGATTGCTTCAGCTGTGCTCTTGTTATCACCAGTGATGACCACCACTCTGATACCTGCCTGCTTGCAGTCATCAATAGCTGGTTTCACTTCTTTCCTTGGAGGGTCCTGCATACACAGGAATAAAGTCATGTGTGAAACACCTCTATGGAACTTCTACAACAGACCTGTATAAATGAATCAATAGTGTCCAATTCTTTGAATCAAAGAGACCTCTGTAGCTCCTATCACTTCTAAAAAACACAATGGGGATGAAGTCACAAGACCTCTCTACCACCTAGCTTTTCTAAACGAAAAAAAGGGTATGGTTTAGTCTCACGAAATGTGTCTTATGCCTTTGTTGGGGTGTACAGAAGAACCATCTTATGCCATGATACTGGGTGAAATGATTGTACCTGAAGGCCTGCCAGGCCTACAAATGTCAATTCACTCTCTATAGCAGAGTAGTTCTCGGAAGCCACAAGTGACTGGTGTGCTGGGTGCTTGGGTCCTGTGTAGTTGGACAGTGTGCCTAAATCAGTCTTGAATGCACAAGCCAGTACACGAAGGCCTTGACATGCCAGCTTCTCCACACTGGCCATGATTTTCTCCCTAAAGCTGGCATTAAGTGGTACCACACTACCATCTCTTAGTTGTACACTGCTACACCTCTCCAGCACGCACTCAGCTGCACCCTGCCAGAAGCCAACCCTGTTGCTCAGCATTGTGACACTCTGTTTCAACCTTGTATCCACTACCATCTGTAAAAGGACCTAAACCTCGAACTCAATAATGTCCCCAACCTCTAAACCATCATCCTCAGCAACCACTGTCTATAGACACTGCTGAGCACATTTTAACTCTCTTAAACAACAGTTTGAAAGTAATGTAACAATGAATGCAGTCATAACCTTACAAGAGTTGCTCACGAAGTTTCAGACCATCACCTTCATCACAAATAGCAGTGCCCATGACTATCCACTGACTTCAAAGCTCCCAATGGCGGGCATTACATATAATAATCAGACAAAATTCTGAGCAAAACATTTTACACAATCTGTGTCCTGAGTTTCTGTGGCATTTCCAGAAGCAACAGGAAGGCTCACTCATGGTGTTGGCTAGCAGTCAAGAGACACATGGACATTCTATGAGGCACAGAAGTCTGCCTCTCCTTTCACTGTTGGCAATATGGCTTGGGATACACTCTTTTCTTCATGGTGGAAAGAATAGGGAGAAGCTTTGAAAGTTTACAGACATAGCAGAGTTAAGAATGCACCTTCACCAGGAGCTTGTTGCTTCTCTGCCCATCAACTTCTTTCACAATAACACTCATTGACTTCCTCACACGATCAAACTCCAGTGTGAACAGACGCTTGCTTCTCTGGCCCCAATATTGACATGCCCCTGCAGTTGGCCAAAGACACAGCATCACAAGCTACTCAGAGTACATGGGCAAAAAGTATACCACAATCATATGTCCTGTGCAGAATGCCAGCTTAATCTTTGTGTATTCTTTAATTGAGACTTATGACAAAGACTCCTGAAGTAACCAAAGAACAAAATGTACATTCTGCTCTTTGCTAGGCTAAGGACCTTACAATGCATGTGAGGGATCATACAATATATATTAAAGAAACTTCACAGCCTAAAACTCATTCCCATTCCATGCTAGCTTGAATAAAAGTTCTGGAGCTTGTCCACTTGCCTAGAGCAGCTTTCTCAAGATCCACTGACCGCCTTGCATCTATTTCTTCTTGTACTTTTGTGTCTGGCACTCTCAATTTCTCAACCAAAACCTACCAAACATAGACACCAAACAGAATCAAATAATAACAGATTTGTGCCTCTTTATCACCATATTTCCTGCCATTTCACATACAGAAGAGCATGAAGATTGGTGATTTGCAAAAGTGAATTACCAGATCAGCAATGGCAATGAGAAAAATGAGAATATAACCTGTCAAACTTTGGACATGACAACACAAGAGGACACAACAGTTTTCAATTGCAGAATCCCATGATATCCTTTAGATTCCTCAGATTCCAATCACCACAACAAATGCAGGTCTCAAGCCTCTTATGAACAACATAGCAACAGCAGAGAATGACATCAGGATAAACATTTCACTGCAAATTCACTCAGTTCTAGTCTTGTGTATGAACAAATTTGCAATGCTTAAGCAAAGTCCACATGAAAATGGTGATACAGGTAGGGGCAGCACACCTTCATTGCTGCTTCAGTTGGCATTCCAACAGCAGAGAAGCCACCAGATTTGTATTGGATCCCTGCATCATTGCAAAGGGCACACACTTGTGCAATGGACTGCAGGTTCATGTCAACCACATCAGGCAGACCTAAAACTTCTCCATCTCTAGGGTCATATGAAGTGCCTGACACTACAAAAGTGCGTAATTCTTCTGGTGCTTGCACGCCCACCAGTCTCACCACAGACTGCTGATTGGTAGTCAATGTGCCTGTCTTATCAGAGCAGATGACACTGGTGCAACCCAGAGTCTCAACTGATGGAAGCTTGCGGACAATGGCATTTTCTTCAGCCATACGGCGTGTGCCAAGGGCAAGACACGTGGTGATAACAGCTGGCAAACCTTCTGGAATTGCTGCAACTGCGAGTGCCACTGCCACCTTCATCATCCCACACCATGCTACTAAGAAATGGAACTTCCTATCAGTCTCAAATGGGGCAGAAGAAGACAACACAATCAAACATCAACAAAGAAAAGTTACCTTGAAGTAGTATGTTGCTTGCTCAAAATTGAACTGGAAGTTTGCTGGAAAACCATCTTCTACATCCCATGATATGAAGTACTTGTAGTTTACAAGCCACACAAGAACACAGATTGTACCCACCACCTTTGTGAGCAAATTTGCAAACTCATCCAGCTTCTGAGTCAGTGGTGTGTCATAGTCTTCTTTTGCAGCATCCTGAATCTGTGCTTGAATCTTCCCTATCTCTGTAGCCATTCCTGTCTCTGTAACAACACACACACATGTGCCATTTGTGACAGTAGTGCCTGCAAACACCATACACTCTTTTCCTTGCAATTCAATGTCTTCATCAGACCCTTCCTCAATCTGCTTCAGTACTGGTTCGCTCTCCCCTGTGAGTGATGCCTGTTGCAAGCGAACAGTCCCTGACTTCAAAGCTGCCACTCGCATATCTGCTGCTACTTTGTCACCTGCTCTGAGCTCCACAATATCCCCTGGCACCAATTCACGTGCAGGAAGGTCCATGATTTGTATGCCCTCCCGTAAAACCCTAGCAGCTTCAGACTGCATCTCTTTGAGTGCTTGCAATGTGCTCTCAGCCTTGCTTTCTTGCCACACACCAATCACTGCATTCAACAAAACAATAGCTGATATGATAAGAGGCTCAGTGAAAGCCTCGATTCCAACTTCTGACATCTTGTTGACATCAGATAGAGCAAGAACAAATGACACCGCAGCTGCAACTAGAAGAATTTGCACCAATGCGTCATTAAACTGCTCAGTAACGAGCTCCCAGAATGGTTTCTTCTTCCCCTTCTCAAGTTCATTCCAGCCGAAGGTGGTGCGCTGCATCTCCACTGCACTTGCTGTAAGTCCATTGCTCATATCCACTTGGAAATGCTGCAATACACCTTCTAAAGGCCTAGCCCATGCTGGATATGACCCCACACCACCACGCTGCTCTCCTTCACCCATCACCTGCAATTCCCTTGCTATGATTCTTCAGCAAACTATGTTGCTTATCCATTCCAACATAATATCTGGAAAACTGCAATCTGCAAGAGAAAGTGGACATACGGAGCAGCAGCATCTCACCTCTTGTTGTTGAAGAGGCTGGCGTGACAATGGGCCAGCAGCGGGAATTGAACGCTCCTCAAGTATAGCCTTCTCTGCAACTTTTGTTGCGGCGGCAGCATTGTTTTTTGTGTTAGCCGGTCCTTTCTGCTGCTGTGAGCACACTACTGCGATCCTCTTCTGCCACCACCACCACCACCACCACCACCACCCCGAACCATCTCTCCCCACCCTCTTCTCAGATCCAGCAGACACACTACTGAATTGCAAAAACAGTAATAATAAGACAAACAGAGTTGAAGGGGGAAGGAAGGGGAAGAAAAAACAGAAACATACTCGAGCATAGCAAGCCTTGTAGACGACACAACCAGGATGATGATGATGATTCCGTCCAAGCTGCCGTGTTCCACGATACTGAAGAAGATGCTTCTTGCAGGAGGGCACAACAAGCCCAAGAACACCCACTTCTACCGCTATCTGTGCCATCTCAGGCATCTCCTCCGCGCACAAATCTCCCAATTCACATGGTCCCTTCCTCACAACAAACACGCACACGCGCGCCCCCACACACACACACACATACACTCTCTCTCTCTCTCTCTCTCTCTCTCTGTATCGTGTATGTCTGGAAAGCGTCGTTTCACGAATGCAGAGCGTGGATATGCAAATCTCGTGCGTACGCAGAAGAGGGCGCTGCTGACAGGTGGCGGATAATGAACTCGGAGCTGCTGCGAAGGACAGAATCAAACGACGTCAACTGTCCGTCACTTGTGCGAGACGCGCGTAAAACAGGCCATGTTTGTTGCAGCTCGGAAGCTTGTTTGTTTGTTAGTTTGCCTGCTTGCCATCATCTTCACTTACCAGTCCCCTGGAATGTTCAACGACAAGATCGGCAGTTGTTTTTCTCCTTGCCCTTGTTGCGAGAGTTTCTTCTCTGAAATTCCTTCTTCTTCTTCTTCTTCTTCTTCTTCATCATCATCATCATCTTCACTCTTAGCCTGCAATTTCTCGATGACAAATTCTCTTATGATCTGTGCTAGTATATATACTAATGCCTTTTTTTCCTTGCAAAATGAAGTGGAAGATTGTGTGCATTTTACAGGAGTTAAGAATGGTGCAATTTATATTGTGCAGGTTGGAAGGAATAAGCGAATAGTCACTGATAGAAAAAAAAAATGGTGATTGCAATTGAGAGTTCCCAAAATGCATTCCTAGGGTTTGTGTGAAAATCCACTGATAGACTGACAATTGCAAGCAAGCCCCCTGAAAAAGAGAAAGACAATTGAGAAGAGGCAAGAAACAATATTCCAAGGTTGCCAAGGATTCAAATCCATCGTGCTTCATTCCAAAGTTGTGAATCCATATCATGAATGGGTTGCAGCTCATATCATCACCTATCCTCCTAACATGCTGCTGCATGGGTTCCCCTCATGCTGTCACGTTTCTTGAATGTAAGTGCTTCCTGGCTTATCTTATGATACATGCTCCTGACAGCAGTTGTAATGTGATGTATTCAAGGCCTCCTCCACCAGTCTGAGCTCTCTTTTTCCTGCACCCAAATGCTGCAGTGAAGGTCCTCCTCAATTTTCTGAAGAGTATTCAACTGCATGTGGGTTTTTAGTATTTGCTGTGACAGAGTCAGTGTCAATGTCTTTGCAGGACACTAATCCAACTCCAATCACTCTTGTCCATAGCTTGTCAAGATGGTTTTACAACATCCTTACTATATGATGCCTCCAGATTTAGAAAACTCAATGGTCACACGTAGAATGGTATACCTTGTGTTGAGAATGGTCTTCTGAGCCTCACCTGTATATCATCTAATCAGATGTGTTTCTCATTTCAGCATATAGAAGTGAACCCACATCTGTAGGAGTGACCAATCCTCATTCTTCTCTTGCATGCAGTTTCAACAATGGCCAGCTCTACTTTTGTGAAACTCGTCAACGTTGCCAGACCTAACATGCTGAGGGACTATTATTGAGTTTTGTTGGGTTGAGGGAAGTGGAGGTCATCCAAGAAGATGACAGTCACTGCAGAGAGAAGACTATACCCATGTTGTGCATTACCTACATTTTGGATCTGCTGAGGCAGCTTCCAGAATCTGCAAAAGTTAGACTTAACTTGCTGAGTACATGCTACTTGTACACAAATGGGTCTGGCATTGTTGACCTCTTCTTACCTGATGTCTGTCTCCAACAATTCTGAGGTGCTTCTACCGTAAGGCCACTCACCATTGCCTGCCTGTTACAAATCCTGGGGGAAAACTTGTTTGGAAATTGACAGACTGTTGGAACTTGTGATTTGACTAGGCTGCCTGGATTCAAGTTTGGAATGCCATCTTGAAGATTGTGCTGCAGAATCACGATCATGGGACCAAAAACCACAGAAAGCAGTCATCTTTCATATCTCAAACGTGTCCACCAGGTTGGGCTGTTCATCTCTGAATTTCAGTATTATACTGTTTGGACTGGGTAAAATGGTAGGCTCAGAGAACTTACGAATTTCTCTGCAAGATTTGATCTCAACAGTTGTGGTTATGGTGTATGGCATGTTCCATGTCTGTGGAGCTCGTGCAGGCTGCCTTCAGCTTTTTGTGTGTCATTGCACAACTCAGACTGGATGCCCTGCTTGTGTTTGGGTAAAAATTACTGTGCATTCTGTCTTGATTTGTATCCTTTGTGCATGCTGTCTTGATTTGTATCAGTTCTTCATGCTACCTTTGATGTGTATCAGTTGTGCACACTGTTGTGTGATTTGTATCAATTGTGCACGCTGTCTTGATTTGTATCAGTTGTGTATTCTGTCTTGATTTGTATCAGTTGTGCATGGTACCTTATATTTCTATCACTTGTGCACACTGTTGTTGATTTTTATCAGTTGTGTATGCTGCCAGTAATTTGTATGTGTGGTGCATACAGTCTTTTGATTTGTATCAGTTTGTGTATGCTTATCATGAAAGTCTGGACACCATCTTGCAGGAAGAGGGGAATAAACATGTGCTGTTCCAAATTTACATAAATACCAAAGAAGACAAGAAGGAATCCACCTCAAACCGGATGATGAAGCATTCCTCAAAATGACAACCATTGGGGAGAGTGCAATTGCTGTCACAAACTGCAAAATTCAGTTTACATGGTGGCTAGCTGCCACCATTTTCAGTATTAACATCCCTTTAACAAACTATTGTTTTGCCATGTTACCTTCAAAATTGTTGTTGTGGAGATTTTCTTTGCAATTTCATAGATGCAGGTGGAAAGAAAGGCAAGTGAACGACATTGAAAGACTCATCTTGAACCTGTCTGTAGTCCTGTAGACATGGTGTAAATCATCTGCAAGCTTTCTCCAGTTTGATTCCCCAAATCTGTGAGCTTCTTCTCTCTGTTTAATTCCCATCCCTTGACAAAGCTTAGAGAAACAGCATTACTTTGTGAAAATTGTGACAAAACTCCCGGTAACAAAACCTGGCCAGCAAAAAACCAAAGAAGAAGAGTGTGGAATGATTCATCTACAAATGCTTCCCAAATCTCAACCCTCTTTAGTGACACACATATGATGAAGAAGGAGAAGGAAAAAAAAAAGAACGCAAAGCATGAAGAAGAAGAAAGAAGAACAAAAAGCATGAAGAAGAAGAAGCCGAACAAGAAGAATGTTCGCTCTTTGAGCCCCTTTCTTCGTACTTACATGGCGGATTTCTATCCTCGACAACCAATTTGGAAGCAGATCTTATTGGATGCCTCTCGATGTTACTACTGTTTTATGTTTTTGTGGGATTTGATGGCAGAAAGCCCTAAGCAGCAGTAGTTGTTGGCTACGGCAGCAGGTACTACGTTACTCTTTCTCTTCTTCTGATTCGGGGGTGAATCTGTCACGACCAGCTGAAGAGAAGGAAGAATTGAAGCATGGCCACAATGAGCATGATGTTTGTTTCAAGACTAGTACCTGCAAAAATCTCCGCATCTTCTACTTCTGCTTCTTCTTCTTCAGTGCTTTCTTCGTCGTCATGTACATCATCATCAAGTGTGGGTTGTATTAGGACATGGGTTCATGTCAGATCTTCTTGCTCTTCTTCTTCCTCGCATCAACTGCATCATGGTTCGCTGCTAGTGCCCACAAAGAGGAGATTGTTCAGGGATTCTTCTTCTTCTTCGTCTTTCATCAGCAGCAGCAATGTGTGTTGTACTACCCGATTGGGTAGTTTGGTGGGTGACAAACTGGTGATTGGAAAGCGGAGAAGGATTATTGCACCTGCTCCACCACATTCACGCCCTGCAGGTCGGATTATAGCAGAACAGAAGACGGACTTACTCCGAGGTTCTCTCTCTCTCTCTCTCTCTCTCTCTCTCTCGCCTGCATTTCCTGTTTTCTAAATTCTTCAAATCCTTGTTTCTCACCAGAGATTCCACTCAAGATACCTCTTTTCTACAATTCAGGCATGACCCATGTTGAATTGTAGGAGCAAATCTTTGGTCAAGTCTCTACTGATGGTTGGTTGTTCAGTCTTTCTTTTGTCAAGCTCAAAATTTGTCAGACTGAAGAACCTCATGTCCTCCTCCCCACTCCATGGCCATGGCCATGACCTCCATGCTATCATTCCTGTATTTGTAGGTGCAAATGGACACCCAAAAGAAAAAGAAACCAAGCATCTACACTTGATAGACGCACAATGGATTTTACTCCCTCTGTGCCTTTGGCTGTGTGGAAGGAAGAATGTAGGGTATTTGGGGGTTTTATGAGCTTGGTAGCATGTGAGTGGAAAGTGCTTGCAAAATCTCTGAATGCTTGCTTGAGGATCAAAATGCCCATGCAATTGAATGTATTAGTTTGGTTTTGCAGTTGCTGGAACCTCTCTGAATGCTCTGTTGATGAGCAAATGCTCATGCAATTCTGAGAATATATATTTAGTTTGGTTTTTGTGGTTGCTGCAGGTGCTGCAGGCACTTGAATCTGAATGCTTTGATGAGCAAATGCTTCAGGCAATTTTGGAGAGTTGTATTAGGGTTTAGTTTTGTGGGTGCTGCAGTCATCTCACCCAGGGCTTCTGTCCTTTTGTGATCTTCCACACAGCACATGGTCAAATCTACTGTTCTCTCAGGGTAGTGAAAAAATCTGCATATACAGAGCTCTGAACTTTGTGTTGTTCTGGGCTGTGGCAGTGGTGGGTTTTGCATTAAGAGCAGGCAAAGAAGGTTTGGATGCTGGCACCAAGCTTGTACCTGTATTAAGCTCACTCCCTCACTTGTTGTGTATGCCTCAGGTTTTCGAGCTTGTTACATAACAGAGTTTGTATTCACAGCTTGGAATTGAGTTTCTTGTGTTGTATTCATGGCTGGGAGATTATGATTGAACTTCTTCTTGTGTTGGAATGGTGAAGGTGTTTAGTGATGCTACATGACCAGATGTATCGTGTTTCAGTTGTTGTGAGATCCAAGAAAGCAACAAGCATATTCAGTAATTTGAAGCAAATGCTGTGTTTTGGGGGGTGGGGGTTGCACATGACTAGGAAACAATACCAAGGCCTGTGGCACAACTTGGTGTGGGGTTAGTTGGGGTTTTCATGGTCACATACTTTCTTCGGTATCTCTTTACTACTGCCCTCTTCATCCTGGTATGCTTTCTTTCCCTACCCAGAGTTGAGTCAATGAACCACACTTCCATCTCTACACAAAAATGTGCTTATCTTGTTTCCTCCATGTAAAACATATGAAACAGAAATCCAGGAAGGATTTGAAATTGAAAGTTGACAGCACTGGTTTATATCACACCTTGGAGAACAACTGTTAACATTCGTTGTGTGACAGGTGATTGGTGTCTTCAGTTACATGGCATATCTTTTCCTCAACAAGGACAATGATTCTACTGGCAGTGGAGGTGGTGGAGGGGACAGTGGCACAGGTGATGATCCAGTAGAGGAAGCTCGGCGGATCATGGAAAAGTACAAATAGTACACACAGCTTTGATGCTCATCACATCACCAATAATGTAAGCTGCTTCTTATGCTTTCCCACCAGAGTTACTTATTTCTGTTTTGCTTCAGCCAGTGTAAACTGAAGCCTTCAACTGTAAAGCTTCATTGCAGCACATCCACCAGCCTGCAAAATGACAATGGATGTTTACTTCAGGAAGACTGCATTTCTAGATTCTTGTTTAGAAGGGTACTATCAGGAGGGTATGTATGAAATCAGTGACTTGTAGTATCACCGTCAACTCCCTTCACTTATTTTGAGTCTCTGGGTAGAGGAAATTTGTGGCTCATACCACCCATTTGGCATATGGTACAGAAAATCATGATTTTGAGCACCTTCTCTCCCATCATGCAATCTTTTGAATTTCTGTGATTATCTCAGAAGGAGCCAAAGGGCAACATCAGCATTCCAGTTCAAAAATTTCCTGGGCCTTGGCCTCTGTTTGAGCATCCACTTGAGATGAGGATGTGCCCTGTGTTTTGTGTGAATGAATAGTTTTGCAATGAAAATGAGTTTCAAAATGAAGGTGCGTTTGACCTTCAGATATCAGAGTTTCATAGGTACCTGCACCAAAATGCTTACAGTGGTTGCTGGAGGTATCATGAACTGCCTTGAACCGGGCGTACACCAGACTTATTCACTCACTCTCTCTTATGTGGCATTTTAGTATAAAGACTGCAATTCTCATCACTAGGTTATATACAAGGTTGTGGATCTGAATTGAGCAGGCAAATACTTTTGTTATACATGGATTTTGATTATGTTATGCCTCCTTATCTGTTCAGTGAAAATTTGCTGCCTTATTGAACACATAAAATCCCACTTGTATACCAGACAAGAGAATTCAACTACCCTTAATGTTTAACATTGAATCTTTTGAGAACATAAAAAACAAAAGTATCCCCCTTGTTTGGCTTCCCAATGGTTATCAGAGTTCTATGGGTACCAGGGACAAATTTGTGGGGACGATGTGGTTGCTGCAAAGCTCATCAAACATGAGGGGCACATACAGCAGCCCCTTCTCCTGTTTCCACAGTTCTTTTAGCATTTTCTAATTTACTGGCATCCAGAAACATAATTAGACCCTATTGCTTGCTCTTCCTTTCAGCATAACCTGTATTCAGGCAAGCCACAGTTGTAGTTATCTTTATTTCAACTTCTGGGCTGAGCCACAAATGTTTGTAGGCATTATGGTGAGTAGCAGACACATTTGATTCTCAATACAACCTACAGTCTGCTGTTACCAACTCCTGGATACTCCACCTGCATGGCCACCTCTTTCAATAGAACTTGTGAAACCAAATTGAGCATTGACACAAACATAACCATCAAAAAATGGTTACGCATTTCTGCCAGGCCAAATCTGAATGAACCACTGGCCCATGCAAGAAAACTGTTCCATGATGATTTCCAAACACAAGGAGAGGTTAGATAAAATTAGTCAGAAACACAGCATTCTATGTCCAAAATTTTCTGTGTTGGGATTTTGCTGCAGAATGCAATCTTACATTAGAGATGCAACATCAGCCTTTTGCAAACTCTTGGATTTTGTCCCCAGGGCAATTACAGCTCCCAACCCTGTGAACCTGCAACTTGATTCAACTGGAAATGGCTGCAACATTGGCCCAATAACTTTAGGGTAATAATTCCTTGTAATTGGAAGATACTCCACCAGGATGATACTTCTGAAGCACACAGCAAAGTGCTAAAACTACCATTGATAACCACAAAACACCCATGACCCCACAATGACCTATGAAGTGAACATGACAACCCACAAGACTAATGCAGCACTTTGGAAGCCCCAACTAACCTGCAGGCCCTTTCTAGATCAGAGAATGAAGTGAGCACACCCCATATGTTTTCCAGACTCACTTCAACTAAATGAATCAAATTCTCTTTCTCTTGCATCCATAGTATCATCCTTTAAACAAGTGTAAACGAACTTCTGATTCCTGCACACACAGCATCCCCTCACTATCATTTCCTCAAGCATATGATAAATTCTTTTTCTTGCAAACATAGACTATTCCCCAACAGTCTCCACCTAAGTTATGATGTTGGTTTCATTCCATAGTGTTTGACATCTCAGGCAAGTACAACACCCAACAAAATTGTAAAACATTTACACAATGTTGTCCAATTACATCATGGACTCAAAAACAGTTGGCAATTTCTGCATCAACACTACACATCCTCGTGTTCTTGTTCACACTCGAAAACACAATGTCCAGACATGCTCTTGACCAATAGTACTCAAAAAAACCTCTGTTGAGCTCTCCTCAAATATAATCGGATTCCCTGCTTGGGAAAGATGACACAGCTAGCCTAGTGCACCCACCCTTCATGTACACCAGCTCAGTAATAATACATGCCCAGTGAAAACCTTGGACCCTTAGCAGTGGAAGGGCAGCACTAGAGGTAGCAGCAATCAATCTACCAACCTTTTCTTCTACAATTGTAGCTCCAAAGAGTGCGCAAGTAGACATCATGCAGGAGGCAGTACATGTTCTTGGACACCACAATCTTGCCACCATAGTTTGCTTGACCCCTATCCCCCTCTAAATCCAACCACCACAACATCCTTGCTACAGAGTGTTAAGTAGATCAGTCCTCACATTCATCCTCTTACCCTCTCACAGATCATGACCCATTCTTACTCTGGGTCTGAGTCACCTATTGAGTTGCAAACACTAGGTCCCCATGTTTCATGGTTTATGGTTGCACAATTTTCTTTCTGACATTAGATGTGCCATAGTTAAGGAACATCAAACTCTAGAGGGAGTGAGAGGCAATGGTCTCAATCTCCCTGCTTGAAGTGACTACTACAACCTATATCCTGCTATTCTACAGGAAAGTAATAGACTCACACCAACAGAGTGTTTAAAACTGGCCTCCCAATGAAGTGTAGGAAGGTGATCCCAGTTTATTGAGCTCAAGATTTTTTTTCCTGAACAGTGGTGGCCTGCAGCACTAATCCACAGAAAAATTGTAGCTACAGAGAATCTGGAATCCCAAACCCTAAGTTGGTGTTGAAAGGTATGAGGGAGTTGCTTCTGAGAATCTGCCAGAGTGGCCCTTTGTATCTTCAGCTACCTTAGTCCACACATTGCAAATCTTCTCTGCATACCCAACCTGCACAAAAAAGTGGCACTCACAGTTAATTGCTAGGTCTAATCTGCTAGTTCTGGCATTTGAGCCTGAAAACATCATAGTGGATTATTAAACCTGGTCCACTGCTAAAGGTTTCATCAAGTACCTGCGTTTGGGCAAATCCCCGAAGCATGTTCAAAAAATCTCGTCGCCTCTCCTCGTCAAACCGCTCAAGCTCTGCCCGATTACGGTCCTATAGATATCACAGTGAAGTGATTCACTGAATTAAGACATATTACATAACCCATGTTGTGTACATATCTATAACCACATAACATACTTGAGACTTGGGGAGCTTATCTCCAGAATATTCATTGGGATCTTGGACCATGCACAGAATGCTGAGCATCAAGAAACTTTTTGGAAGGCTTGACTTCTCATGTGAGACAACAAAAGATACCTTGATGCACTCATACTCTTTTTGGGCAAGGTCCCGTGCTTCTCCAGTGACCTTCACTGCCTCTTTGAGCTCACTGATTTTGCGGTTTTGAGTCTTGCTTCCACCAAAAACTTTGTTTGAAGCTGCCTCAAGTTTTTCAATTTGCATGTTGTTTGCAGCCACATCAGACATGAATGTTTGCACTGTGAGAAGGGCATTTGAGCGGTCTGCAAATGCTATGTGCAAAGCTTGCATAAGTCCTAAGTACTCATGCAGCTCATCCTGTTAAGATATACAAAAGTAAGGCATCAAATCACAGTATGAGTGTCCTGATGGGAAAAAATAACCTCAATTCATTCCTCTGGCAAGTGCAATTGAAAATGATGCATTTCCCCTTCACAAGCCTTTGCATACATCACTTGCTTCAATGATATATCTCTACTCACATACAAGGGTCATATCTGTTTTGAGGAGGGCCTACAACTCAGGCTATACCCCAACACTAAACTCTCTCCAAGAAAGAATAACTGTCAAGAACGAAGCAGAAATGGTGGATTTTACTGTTGTGCAGCTGGCTATATCCAAATATTAAAACCAGGGTCAGATAGATGCTTGACAGATGAGCTAACCATGGCTGAAATGAGAGATAGAGTCTACTCTGACACATGTTGTAGAAATTCCTGGCAGAGTTGATGGCCTGTTCTGAGGGTTTCTGGAAAACCAGAAGTAGACCCTACACTGCCCTGGAGATTTCAAAAACAAATACAGGAAGAGGAAAGCAATTTGAAGCCTGAGGTCTCACCAAGTGCCTTACAGACTGGGCATTGCATTCCCGGTAGAAGCGACTAGCCTTAACAGCCCCAGTGGCGACACATTTTGCATCAGCAGCATGTGCTGGTGTGAACCCTGCCCGTGTCTCAAATTTTGCAAGCTTGATGAAGGCCAGCCCAAGCTCCCCCATGACTTCCCCCACCTCTTGCTGAGCTTTCACCACCAGCTCTGCCTGCACCCCTTATCTAGACCCATAAATGACTGATCACTTAAGTTCCTGAGGTCAGTGATTTCAGGAATTAAAATCAAGTCTTCCCTGGGAATAAAGACAGAAGTCTCCAATTTCTTTGTTACTCATGCCTCTTGAGCAAATGACATTAAATTGATAAACCATGACTTACCAGGCTAATAATTTGTCCTCCTCCTGTCTAACATACATCATTCTGACATGCTTCCCAGATAGGGTTTTTAGCTTTAGCATTACAGTCAAGCTTGTAGCCCAAACCCCCTTAAATTCCCAGGATAAAGATTGTCAATCTACCTGCTGGGAGGCATCACTGAGATGGTGTTCAAGGTCTTGCAATTTCTCTTTTTTCTCAAGAAACTCTTTGTCTTCTTCAATGATGGCAGGCTTGCTGCCACCCCAGTCATTTGTAACTGACTGCTTCAGCTCTTTGAATAATCGCACCAAATCTCGGCCACCTTTTGCAGGCTGTGCTGCTTCTTGTGGTGCAAGAATCACACTGCCTTCCCCAAAAAGCTGCCGAGGAAGATTCACTGCCCCATCTAGCATACGTGATGCCATATCTGTTGTTGGCAACAGGGGCAATTTTCCCTGCAAAAAAAAAATTATCCTATTGCATGACAAAAGGGAAAGTCCATAAAGATTTACAAGCCATGGAACTTATCCTTAAGATGGTCATGAATACATCCCAGAATAAAGGACATTTGCTTCCAAGATAGCAAGCTAAATTTCCATGCACATATTCACAACATTTCTCGTGCAGGGGATGGTCCATGTTAGATGCCAAACAAAAAGTCATTCTTTGTAAGAGAACAATTCACCTCTGCTTGCAGGAACAAACGGAGCTCATCACTTTGGCGAAGAACAGGATGGGCAGCCAATCGGCGCAAGTACTTCTCCAATGCTGCACGCCGATTTTCAATAAACTCGTGCTTTTGCATCACCTGGCTCTCCACAACATTCTTGTCTGGCCGAGGAGGGATGAAAAACCCCCTGAAGCTTTCTGCAAGTCTGTCTGAGAGCGTCACAACATCTCGGAAGCGTCGCCGGACACTGAAATCTGACCCTTGGTAAGACGAAATATTTGTGTGTGTGTTGATTAAATAGGTCACATACGAAGAGGCAATCCCAGCTGCCATTGATGCACCTGCTTCTGGAATTTTCTGCGGGTTGCTCACTGTGATCCTGAGCACATCTGAGAATGAATTTGTCTGCAAGAAAGCTGATGTTGTGCTGTGGCTCAAATCTCGAGCAAAAACGGCATCAGCATATGATGGTGGCTCCACCATATCCTCTCTCAAGCTGCCACTGCTCCGGGCCGAATCTTCAAACCCTAATTGATGTGCATCTACAGATTTAGCTGCTAGTGGATGCGATTCTTGCAGTGATGATGCAAAAAAGCTTTCTCCTCCTGACATTGCATTTCGGTAATCACTGTTGGAGAGGAAAGGATGCGGCTCTGTATCCAGAGTTAAGCTCTCCATCATGTCTGTGGATGTGTACAAACGTCCCTCGTCTTCTTCCGAGCCCATCATGACGCCCAAAACGCGAGCCGAAAACAGAAAACCCGTCCCCCTCCTTTGTACACACTAGAATTTCCAAACAGAAACCCTAGTTAGGGTTTCATGGAAACCATAGTAGCAAACGCATATGGCCGCGGAGTGCGCGACTTCTAGATTCTCAAGTAGAACCAGAGCAGAGAGACACCTACTCCAAGCCTTTGAAATGAAGAAAGAAAGGAAGAAACGAGAAGCTCAGCATTACCAGAAAACACAAAGAATGGATCAGTCAGGCAGGCAGCTTTGATCGGCGAGGCAAAAAGCCTGTTGGAAGAGTGCGATTGAATTTTCCCTGCCTGGTTCTCGTCTCACCCACCCTCTTTTTCAGCTGCAATATATCGCCCCCACCCGTTTTCCGCCACCGATCCCCACGGAGACACACAGCAAGCACAACAAGAGCTCCAAACAGAGAGAAGAAACTAGAATTTACGAAAGGAACACGGGATTTCGAGCACCACCAAACGCTGACAACACGACAAGAGCACTATATGTATGTATGTATGTATGTATGTGTGTATACGTATGTATTTATGTGTTTGTGTATGCATTTGTGTATCTATGTATGTATTTCTCCTTTTGTCATCTTCAATGTGTAGGGTAAGGCACCGGCCTTAAGGGCTTCATAGGTTTTGAGCCCATTTACAGGAGGACGAAGCCCTAGTGAAAGGGACGAGAACCTATGAACCCATGCCCAAGCAGCTTCACACATAAAGCAAATGGAGAAAAATTTGTAGTTTGTGTGGAGGGCACCTTACATCCAAGAATTTCCTAGGAGGGATGTTATGCCTACTCCTCAAGGGTTGGGAGAGAAATTATGCCTACTTATCCCGATGCATTCACACCTGATGTTAAGTCAGTGTTAAATAAAAATCTAGGTGGCATCCTAGGTGGCACCCTATGTTAAATGAAACAAGAGCTTAATGTTAATGTTAAGTCAATGTGGTTAGCTTAACATAAAATGTTCATGGGAAGTAGATGTAAGTCCTAAATTGACTAGCATGGTGTTAGTGCATTCGACACTAGAGTCCCTAACACCAAGTGTGAATGCATTTATGTAGGTGTAATAAGAACCCTCCCACTATTGAGGAGTAGGCATAAGAACCGTCCCATTCGTATGCATCATGATTTACAATAGGTTTGGTTCATGGTTCCCAATCTCAATGGCTGAAGAACTGGATCCAAAACTAGGATAAGCTTAAACACTTTTCATCAATATGTTAACAATAATACCTCCTTTACAGTTAATGAAAGCCAATGTTGATAGGGTGGTGGGGATACTTTGATAAATTTTTGGCAATCTTTGACAAGTTTTGTTTGCTTCCAAAAAAAAAAAAACAATCTGTGATTAATTCAAATCTGAGGGATTCAAGCTTCAACATCACCAATTGATTTAAATACTCCAATTTTCTCACAAGTAAGTTTCAATAGCTTTCTGCTTAAAAATAATTGAAACAATTCTGCATTCATTCTACATTTTCATCGTATTTCTACATGAAAATTAAAAATAGTATGTAGTTGGCTGGAGACTGTTGAAATTAGACAAGGAATGTCAAGAACATGGTGTTAATTGGTTTAGGGTCCTTACAAAACATGTTATGTTTTTGCAACTTACGGGCAGACCTAGGGTTGAAAGACTCAACAATCAAGCACTACTGATGATAGAATTCTGGAAACACTAGAATTTACTTATCAAAACCTTCAATAGTGTTCCGATGGCAAACGCATACAATGATCAAAGTCAAAACACAACTTAACCTAACTAACCTATAAATTCACCTTCATAGGGATGCAAGTGTGTTTGAATAAGGCTCAAAACACTTACAACATAAGATTCAATCATGCAATAGATATGGTGCATCGGGCAAATTCTTTTTTCAAAATTCATTTACTCAATTTCATAAGCAGCTAGTGATCTTTTGCCAGAGTAGAGAGACCCAATAACACCGTCACTAAGACTCTCTACACAAAAAGCCCCATAGGAAATCCTCGACAAGTTTTTGACTGTTTTGAGCTAACCTCACACCCACTTGCCATTGTTTTTGCAATTCCAATGTTGAGCCCGCATGTATTCCTGCAGAATCAGATGATGGATATTTTCAACAAAAAATTGCTGTGAACCGAGAAGGAAAATTCATGCAACCTACTCACAAATCAAATCAGGATGCAACCTCTCAACACATGTCATGCACGTCCTCAACTGATTTTTCCTTCCAAAACCTGGTTTTTTGGATTTTTATTTGAATTTTTTCAGCAGCAGAAATCACTTAAAAATCAATATCTCCCACATTATGAATCCAAATCTTACCTTATAGACTCCATTAAATCCTGCTCATCAAGATCTTTCCAACAACGCCAAAGGCACATTCCAATTCCTCCAAAAATTTCAGCTAAAATTTACTTTTAATTTTCAGTGAAGAAATTATTCAATATTCAAGAACTTTTCCAACACAAGTCCAAACACCATGAAACCAAGCTGATGCACCCCTCCTCCTTGAGAGCTTTCCAAAGAGACCAAGAACACGATTTTGAAGCATCCCAGTTTGGTGGATCTCATAAGTACAAACAAAGCAAAACGAAATAAACAACCTACCTTCCTTCATAGATAGATTTATTGGTTTATGGATTGAACCTTTGCAAGCAAATGCAGTTTGCACTCATCTTTGCTTTCTTCATATTATTCTTCTGAATGTATCGCATCAAACATCAGGACTTCCGCCACCAGTCAAAAAAAATTTAATCCTCAATTCAATCATATATCTCTCTAATCAATTTCTCACATTAGCTGCACTCACTGCTGGATCAGCAGATGAGCAATAAATGGAACCATGCAATCATAGTTTAAAAGTTACACACATGCAATCTGCAATATGTGCTTGCAGAGAATCACAACTCAAGGTAGAAGATGTGAGACAGACCTAGACTGCAATATGTGCTTCGAGAGAATCACAACTCAAGGTAGAATATGTGAGACATAACCTGATCACACATTCTTGCTAAAATTGCCACAATTCTGCATCACTCCACTTCTTGAAGCACACTTCTGTTGACTACTTGAATGCAGTAAACTCATTTTAGCCACTAGACACATCAAAGAGACCATTGAGTTACATATCTATACAGAAGAAACTCCAGAACAACACTGTGAAGGTGATATGATCAGAATGAATGAAAGACTGCTGAATGACAGTAGATCAATACTGCTTTGACAAACAGCAGATCAACACCTTCAGTTAGCAAGTGCACAATTGGCAATCCAGCAAATGAACAAGACTTGAGTAACATCAACCACACACAGGCTGTGGACCTACCACCCATGGGCATCAGTGCCCAGGAATGATATTGCACTACAATAGTACACAGTTTTATAAAATTGCTTTTAGTGGCATGAGATTCCATAGCTTTCTCCAATTCCTGTACAACCGATGCCCTGCATTAACCTCACCAAAACAAATAAGCAGGCTTTTATACACTGGACATTGCCAGTTCAAAGGTACAGAACAACATATCTCCGAAGCCTCAAGATGAACAAACACCTGAGGCTTTGAGCCTAAAACACAAAGGATCCTCTTGACTGCCTGCTGTAGATTGAACCTGTGCCCTAAGCACACAACATTAGAGTAGATCTTAATGCTCTATACTATTGTTAGCACTATAATCACTCACCCTTCAAATAGGCCTGTCAGGTAACTCTAATCAATAAGATGTACCACATGGCATTTCCAGATTTGCTGAGATCAATGAAATATGACACGGTTACCTGCATAGAGGTTGATTGGGTACCTCATATCCTGATGTGCATCTCAAATCCCTCCAAACCTGTGGCATTTCTACCATGAGTCACTGCTATGAGATCTAATTCTTGACCCCTTACAACCTTTCAGCATTACTCAGACAGATCAACGGCCATAATACTGAGGGTATCACGATTCCGGAATTGAAAAACTTCAAATGTCTGCTTCCACAACTGCATCCAACCTTGGTGGATTAAGCTAGAAGTTTCCTTATGCCGGATTTTTGCTCATTACTTAAGCGTGTTGGGAACTTGATGTCAAACTTGATTCGAAGGTTGCCTCTTTTCCCAGGCTCTTTGGCAATTGGCATACCCTCCTTAGGCAGGACTTTTTCGTACCCAGGCTGGATGATGTCTGCAATAGGAACACTTAATGACCTTCCATCAAGAGTGGTTAGGGAGATTGTACAGCCTGTGAGTGCATCAGCAAGAGTAAGTTTCTGGACCACAACAAGGTCATTCCCATCTCGTTTAAATTTACTGTGTGGTTGCTCATCTATGACAAAGACTAGATCTGCTGCCACCATGCCTGGCTGCTCATTACCCTTCTGTGGGAAGGTAATTTTTGTTCCTTTCTTCCACCCAGGTTTCACATCAATTGTGAGTATCTCATTCAGCACCATTGTCTTCCTGCACAACACCCCCCAGAACCCAAAGATCCATCAAGTAACACAGAAGTTACTTTTCATCCACTTTCTTCCACTCTTAGTTTTTACAAGGGGCTTGAAAATAACTTGTAAAAATAACCAAATGTTTGATTGAGTCTGGAAGAAGGCTTCAGTTACCCGCTGGTATCAGTAACATTTCTAGAAATTTTCATTTTTCTTGTGGAGCCCTTGTAAAGCTCCTCAAGAGTGCACTGAAGCTTGTTCTCAACAGGGGCAGCTTTCCGATGTCCATCAGGTTTCTGCTGTCCACCAAATGAATGGAAAGAATTCTGAGTGTCTGAAAAACCCCCATACATGCCATCGCCAAATGTACTGTTTCGGCTCCTGCCATTAATACTACCCATCCCTGGAAAAGGGCTGGAGGCACCAAAGAATTCAGCAAAAACATCTTCTGCATTTCGAGGGTTGAATCTGGTGGAGTTTGTTGCAGACCCACTGTTGGTGAAGCCTTGTGTTCCTCCATTGGAATTGGGAGCTGGAATATTTCCCTTTAATCCCTCCTCTCCATACTTGTCATACACACTTCGCTTTTGGGGATCACTCAACACCTAGCAACACATATCATTTGACTGTTTCAAAGTTTCCTCCACAATTGGAAGGTCAATAGCATGACAAACTTTACCCACTGTAAAGAGAAAAAACCACAAAAAGAAGAATAGACAACTGCTTACTTCATATGCCTCTGCAACCTCTTTGAATTTAGCCTCTGCTGCTTTCTTGTTGGTGGGATTCTTATCAGGGTGCCATTTCATTGCCAACTTCCGGTAGGCCTTCTTGAGATCATCATCAGATGCACCCTTACCAAGTTTCAAAACATTGTAATAATCTACACCCATTCCGTTGTATTTATGCAATTTTGCCCATACAATGTCAGAGACCCAGTGTTGTTGGCCTACGACACATGCTGCCGCCCACCATAACCAAGGTCACTACCAACATTTTGCAAGTTGCATCTTGTAAGATGTCACATCAGAAACTCAGCAAGCTCCTGCAAAGATAAAACATATCTTTGTAAGTACTAAATACCAGAATTTTTTTAAGTACTATCTCCATACATACACATGATTGAATTGAGACATGAGCCAATAGCAAGGTCATAGAGATTTCAAATTGCACAACATATCAGTAAACAGGGAAAAGAAGAAAACCAAAACTAAGAAACAGAGAATAAAACAAAAAGGAACCAAGGAGGAGTTTGACAACAGAAACAGTCATGCACATACTCAGAGACTCAACATTTATGGTAGGGAGCAGCTACCATAACAATTTTCCATTCACTTTGTCAGCTTCAGGCAGCCAATGGAGGTCATGGTCATACATTAACCAAAATACTGAGTTTCTGTGACAAGACTGACAGTAATGGGAAGACTCAGTCATAATGCTGGCTAGCTCAACAAAAGTAAAAGAGTTGGAGAAGACAAAAGAGACCAAGAAGAAAGAGGAACACAAAAAGACAAAGACAAAACCCAACACTGAAAGAGGAAGAGGAGAGAGACACGCACGCACGCACAAGACAGAAATTTTAGAGCACAATCTATTAAGGACAACATGGGCTTTTGAAATAATCTTACTGAAGACTTCAAAGCCAGAAACATGAAACAAAAAGCTTCCTGTGTTAAGCAAACCCCCTAGGTTGATATAATAGTAACTTTGAAGAGTAACCTTTTCTACTCAGAAGACTAATTAAGCTTGCAATTTGAGCTACAAAGCCTCAAGAACCTATAGAATGAGCCATTGAGTACTTCAAATATGGCAGAACCTGAAATATTGGAATCCATGTGAAACATATACATCATGTTAATAGCTGCACACTCTGGCTGAGAATACTTGTCAAAAATGTAGATAATTACAACATTTCACAGATTTTGCTAATCCAAGAAATAGCAAGAGAAGCCACCAGAAGTACAACTAGGCTCAAAAAATATTTTATCCTATGTGCCACCACTGATAGAGTCTACCTTGAAGCTACAGAGATAATCTATAGAGACCTTACATCATCCTTATTTTGAAAACCAAGGACATATATAGATGCATGCCACTATAGCTGTAAAGTTCATACCATCAGCATTCAGGACAATTGGTTGGGGCAAACGCAAAAAACAAGCTTTAGGGTTAGATCTTTTGCAAGTTCAGGTGCATCATCAGTCTAGATGCAAATCCCATATGAAATGCTGCAGTGGGGAAACTAGACACATGAATCTGAGCAATAGGCTCGGAGACTCTGTAACATATCTCTCCCAATATCCATCACCGAATACATCATGCATCCTCTGTTACGAAATAAGCACTAGGACAGAACACTAGTTCCCTCACAAAAACCGCAACATCCAGCCCCCTCCGCATTTTTCGCAACCCTAATTAGGGTTTGATAAGAAGAAGCCTTACAGGACCAAAGATGCCGCGGAGAATGGCTTCCAACAGTTTCACTAGCGGCAACTATAGAGAGACGTATATACTCCCTACAAGAATGGCTTCATTCCTTTTGACACCGATTTGCATCGCTCAGGTCGAAATCTTTTTCCATGTCTAACAAACCTAGTAAACCAGAAACAAAATCCTTGCCATAACGAATCAAACTGTCTGGAAGGGAAACAAAACCGGAACCTGACGACATGAGAAAAAAAAAGTCAATGAACTCGAAACGGAGAGAGAGAGAGAGAGAACCAAACAAAAGTCGAGCTGCATGCACCCGTTCTACTGGCACATTCACTCTCTAGGCTCTTTTTTCTTTCGCCGTTTCTTTTCTAAAATCTTATTACCTGCAACACACTGGCTAGTCCGGCATCCATCGCGCACACCGTCTCTACTTAGGCACAATAGGAGCAACAATGTATTGAAAAGCGGCAGCTTAAGGGAGAACTCGCAACAGCAGCAGCAGCAGCAGCACGACAACCACAAACAGCAAAACAAACAAACAAACAAACGGAAGCAGACGACGACGACGACGACGACGACGACGACGACCGTCTGTCTGTGTGTGTTGGACTGTGCCTTGTTCCCTCCATGCGCATTAACTGAATCAAATACTGCCCTCGTGGATGCACAATCAAGTCCCTTCTTCATCCATGAAAACATTTTTATTTACTATGTATGTATGTATGTATCTTTTTTTATTTCCCCACATACCGTACGTTTTCCCTCCAATTTTGTGGTTTGGAAAGTTTGGTGATTTTTTTTCATTTTTAAGCAAAAAAAATTTCGAATTTACACCCACCTCCAAAAAAAACGAAAACATTCCCAAATTTTTTCCAAATTTTTTTGGTTCCCACAGTGCGAGAATTTGAAGATTTCATGTCAAAAAATAGAACCTATAGATTCTCTATTAATTAATGAGAGAGTTTTTTTTTTTTTTTTTTTTTTTTTTTCCCCCGACCTCAAATTCTTTTTTTTTTTTTTTTTTTACCAAAAAAATTTTTTTTTTTTTTAAAAAAAAAATTTTTATAATAATTTTATTTTATTTTGTTATTTTTTTGTT
>Ga0116231_10003742_pt1 | contig 31283 bp, 27 predicted proteins | sample S1TSphgellanicum_2_FD_89695 | JGI IMG/M metagenome (GOLD analysis project Ga0116231, IMG submission 89695) | Host-associated microbial communities from peat moss isolated from Minnesota, USA - S1T2_Fd - Sphagnum magellanicum MG | ecosystem: Host-associated > Plants > Peat moss > Unclassified... | reverse complement strand
CGACATACCCTAAAAAAAATTATTAAAATTTTCAAGTTTTTGATTTTTAAAAAAATTTTTTAATTTAAAATTTTTTTTTTTTTTTTTCTTTTTTTTTTTTTTTTTTTTTTTTTTTTTGCAAATTCTAGTGTTAAGGGTGATCACAAAAATTTTAATGGATTTACATTTGCAAATAACAATTGAGAAGATTAAATTGAATAAATAAATAAACCATCAAATTTCACAAGCAAATCCAAGCACTTGCAAGATGATTGAACTCTTGAAATTGATCTTTCTAGCACAAGGGACTTACAAAATCAAACCAAGTTAATATATGGTATACATTATTTACAACTTTGAAATTCTTAGCAAAAAGAAACCATTGCAATTAGATTTTGGAGAGTGAGTAGACCATGTTGACAGAATGGAAACCAAGGTGTGTGGTTTGTAAAACCACCATTGAATTTAACATAGATAAAAATATAAGCCATCAAGTTTCTACATTTATAGAAACATGCACATGAAGCCCTTCAAACATCACATAACACCACATGAAACCCAATGGCATCTTAAGGAACCCAATGGCACCACACAACATAAAAATTCACAACTTTTAACAAAATGGTAATTTGTTTGCATATGTGAAATTGGTTGAATTGTCAACCAAATTTCAACAACTTAGTTAATTTCACATCTTTGGAGAAACTAAAAATTACTATTTGAAATGTTGTTACAAGGTGTCACATTATGGTTAAAGGATTAATGTCAAAAGATGGTGCCATACATGTTGTGACATTAAACTTCATTGTGAGCTTGAACATGCCTTGTTTGCAATCAAGGTCATCAACATTTAATAATTCAAAGACCTTTTTATCTTGGCCATCCACCCATTGGGTTTTTTCCGTAACAAAATGTAACTTTGATAACCTCAAGGTGTCCAACGAATGATGCATCAAAATCTGGATGTGGGTAAATATTAGGTTTCAAAGTTTCCATGACACCATGGGTTGAAAATCAAATTTCCAATTTTTGAATCAAAGCTTTTATAATCCTTGCCAAAACACACATAGTTCACGGATGTACATGAATATGAAAACTTCAATTTTTTATTAAAAAAAACAAAAAAATTGAAAACTAGAAAAAAACTTAAAAGAGAAAAGGTTTGGACTTTGAAAGGTATAAACTCATGGGTTTTTACCTTTGCACTAGTTCTTCACCAATGATTCAACAATAACAAACACATCTTCAATCACAAATAATGGCAACATGGTCTCCAAATCATGATGTAATGCACAAACATATTGGCCATTCAATTCAAATGCCAAATGTTAAACTTCATAATTTAAGTTAAGTATCCATTTGCATGTGGATGCTTTCATGTTTGAACTCTAGTGAAGATTTAGAAGGCTTAGAAGTTTTTCTTGGTGAACTAAGAGTTTGGATCACAATACATATTATAGATGTCACCTTTACCTTGATAGTTGCTATTGGATCACACACAAAAATGTACATTTGTGCAAACTTAATGAGAACATGCACAAATTCTAATAAATGCAAACTATAAGTGAATCCAAGCAAAATCTAGGGGTCGTAAAAATGTTTATGATTCAACTTGGTTTGTTGCTTTGTAAGGTTGTCCAAGGCCATCTTGATTAATAGAGTTTTTCATTTTGCTATCACTTGTTTGGTAAGGCTAAGAATTGAAATCCATTTCATTTTCACATTTTGAATGATCTTGTTCCCTTGTTTCCATGAGTTCAACTGGTCTTGTGAACTCCAAATTTGTCTTATGAATGCAAAGGTTTGCAGCAAATTTTCAAGCCAAATCATTAGAAACAAATTCAAAAAGATTTGCATTGCCAAATTAGTGTGATGAACCATACAATGAACCCTTATTAAATGAGGAGCATAATTATCATGGATTTGCTTTATGACATCAATCTTGGTGCCTTGAAAAACATTGACACCATCTTTCACAAAACAACAAGCTTTTTGGTAATTTAGTTTCATGGCAAATCACCACCTTTAATCACCATGTTCATAATCACTTTTGCAAAATTATTAAACCTTAATCCTTTTAGCATTGGTCCAAAGATATGATAATTGGGATTCTTATTTAATTTTCTACCACATAACAATGGATAAACAACCATGATTGGTTATTAAGTATAGATAACTCATCATAACTCAAAGCAACATAATGGGTAGTCCCCACTACAACTTTGGTTGCGTACATCGCTTTTTGACACGAGTTCTATCATTGTTTAGCTTGAACTATCATTTTAATGTTTTTTGTTGTTTTTTTGAAATGACAAAGAAGTCAGGAATGGTCTCCAAGATTCATGAGACAACTTTGTTACAACAAATTTAATACAATGGCAATTTGAATAACTTTCTTGGCTTTCTTTCTAGCCACCCCAATTGCCATTTTGGCAACAACATTATTTCAATTGTGGGAAACAAAATTTTGATGATTTTTGGCATGCTTACACACTTTTGAATAATATTAATCCCTTTTCTTCACTTCAAACCTTACATTTTTCTTGGCTTTCTTGTGCCTTGCATGTTTATAAAAAAACTCCCAATAAAAAACAAGCAATTTGTCTTTTCTTTCAACTTGGTTACAAATTTTGCATTTGACAATGTGCAAATCTCCATCTACCCCTACACACAATTCAATCCATGGGAGTTTTGCAACTGAAGGCTTTTGAAACCTAACCCATGGGCGTTTTGCAACCTAAGGCTTTTGAAACCTAACCCATGGGAGTTTTGCAACTGAAGGCTTTTGAAACCTAACCCATGGGCGTTTTGCAACCTAAGGCTTTTGAAACTTTTTGGTTGAATCACAATTCCATTTCTTGGTTGTTGGTTTTAACAAGGTGGGCAAGAAGGGTGGCAAAGTGATTCATTCAATGACATAACATCTTCAGTGTGTTCTAGATTTAGATTTGTAAATGAAAAATTATATTTGCTTAGAGAAAAGAAGGGAAGGGAAAATATAAAAAAACCATGATAGAAAAAAAGACATTGGGATTTAGAATGACAAAATGCTTACTAACAATAGATTACCTACTAGAATAAAAATATTTAAATTTGTAATTCTATGGGAGTTGTGAAGGCATTATGAAAGAAGATTGAAACTAAATGAAAATGGATAGAAAATAACTTGGAAAGAAACCCTCAAGATTCACCAATGAAACATTGGGTATACTGTAACAACTTTGAAATTACATTGAAAGACAATGGACAAAACAAAATTTGGAAAAAAACTTCAAGATTCATTAATGGAATGATTGGAAATATTGGAACAACCTTAAAATGAGAATGGAAAAAAATGAATATGGAAAAAACCCTTCAAGATTCACCAATGAAACAATTGGGTTTATTGTAACAATTCAAAATTACACTAAATGATAATGGACATAAGAGAATCTAGAAAAAAACCTCAAGATTCACTAATGAAACATGTTTCATTGCAACAAAGTTTTGAAATTGCACAAAATGAAAATGGATGAAAGAAAATCTAGAAAAAAAACTCAAAACTCACCATTGAAAAATAAAAACTATTTGTAACAACGTTGAATCGCACATTATCTTTATAAAAAATTAAAAATAAATAGCAAATGAAGAAAGAGGTTGGAATACACCAACTCTTGTAGATGAATCGCAAATGCACATATGGTTTTGAACAATTGTAATGCACAACCCTTGGACAAGTTGCATTGCACATGCTAAAGACCTCCCCGGACCCTTACATGATACATGTCAAGTCCATTGAACCTTGCATTCACCCTTCAAAATGTTTGCAAATTACCTTTTACACAAACCAAAGAGATTGATCGACACTTTTTACTTGGATTGAAGAGAAGATTACAATTCATAGTAGAGAGTAAAAAATCGAAATGCTTTCCATGTGAAACAAATCACCCAAAATCATCATTGTCCATTACTACCTTTGTTTTAGATATGCATAAAAGTTGACACAAAGGTATGGTGGAGGTATGCAACGTACGAAAGCCAACATAAATGAAAATAGAATATAGAAGTATGAGACTTTGAAGACAAGAATCACACAAAGCTTTGAAGCACAATGCTTGAATGCACATACTAGTTGTAGCAACATAACTCTAACATGCTTTCAATTGTTCAATGGTTGTTTAATTTAAGCACAAAATGTTGCAAACTCTTGCAAGGAAATTGCAAAAAATCAAGGCCATCAGTAGACTTGAAGAAATCATGAAGCTTGGATATACATTGTGATACTTTGCTTTTACTTTACATTGATGATGGACCTCAAAATCCTAAACAAAATTCCCAATGTAATGACATTCATGATTTGGTGACTATGAAACCCTTTCAACTGAATTACAAATCAGATAGGCAAGAGAAGAGAATCTTGGGCAAGTAGGCAATATGATGAGACGAGGTTGGGTTCATAGGTGGCAAGCTCTTGCACACAATGAGTAGGAACATTGAGCAAGTTGGCATTTAGGGTTTTCATGAATGGGTTCACATTCAATGGCTCTCATATGGCTCTCTTTAGCAAGATTGACAACCTGAGGTGTGGCCACATCCTGGTTTGGCAGGTTCGAACTGTTGATTTCAGTTTCAATTGGTAAAAACAAAACTGGAACCAGACCTGATTTTTGGAACTGGAATCAGAGCTAAAATAAAACTTTTGAAGAACCAGAACTGGAATGTCAAGAAGCGGCCAACACTGTTGTGTACCTTCTGAATCCTCTACAAGGAGCTTCACTTATGCCTGCCTTCTTATGACAAACCTGGTCATCTTACATACTACATAAACCCTAACAAAAACCCCATTGTATCCATTGCTCCAATAAACTAATGTATGTCAGGCTGTGACAATTGATGGTGTTTGTTGGGTAGAAGTGCAATTATCGGTAATGCAAAAGAGTGGTTGTCTCTCATGTCATTTCTGCAGACTCTAGCTTTCCTCCCTCCCCCTTTTTCACCCAATCAAGTTTGGTGGGTTTCCTGCCATTTCTCTTAAACAAACCCTCACACAATGTTAAGGTCTGGCGTGGCAGATTATGTCATTTTCTTGATCACATTATATGACATATCTTTCTGTGATTATCATACGCCTGTTATAGTGACCAAAATTTGTCTGTTGAACATGACTGTTTTTCTGAACCATTGGATCTGCCAGTTTTTTTTGGTTCCTCCAAAGTTCCAGTTCACAATCCAATTATGGCCCCACATGCCAAGCATAAAGGATATGTGAAGCAGCTGCCCATGTTCAACATTGTTGCACAATTGCCCACACGTTATGAAAATGCCAACTTGTTAGGAAAATGTAAAGAACTGGTAGAAGTTTTTGTAGTGTATGTGGAGGGTGCCTTACCAGATCTTTACACCAGGTAAGGACCTCAAATGGGCTGTTTTAAAAATTTGGGTTCCACAGTCAGCTTGCACCTTGTGCCTGGTCCTCATACCCAGAATGGCCCATTATCGGTCCTTATGCTACAGTTTGTAAGTAGCAATTCCCTACACCTTGCAATGCGTGAACTCTTGCAACATTGGAAAGTGCATCATTAGGAACTTTGGTAAAACTATTTGCTATAATACCTCACTACATTGTATGTGCGGGTTGCATGCATTCGAAAGACCAGTTGACCATAAGAAGCATCACACTTGATGTGAAGGTTGGGAAGCACAAATGTGGCACCTCAAAAGATGAGACAAGGCTTCTCTCCCCTGCCACATTCGGTTCATCTTCAGAACTTGATTCTGCACACAGCAATCACAACCTGAAAGTCTTCTGAAGCTTTTGCTGCAATTCTCTAGGACTAAAATGTGGTCTTAGTCACCGTGCTATTTGATTTGATGTTTTCAGAGTACCAAATCTTGTAGAACCTCAAAGCTTGCCTAGTGTATATATCAAGGACAATTATCATGCCATATTGCACAGTAGCCACTATGATTGCATAAGGTCCCCCACCAGGGTTGCATGGGACCGTACAAATTTCATAAGCTCTTAATCAAAAGTGATCAGAAAAAAGAATTGGGTGGCAAGAGAAGGGGTCTATCTTTTGACCTTTCAGAATTTACACAATCAGCCTACTAGCATTGTGAAAGATAACTGAGATTCTGAAACGCTCCCAAAACCCTAAACCCTTCTCCTATGTATCAACATGCTAGGAACAGACCAAAGATATTATGATTAACTTGATACTCCATCAGAGCAGCATTTGGAAGACATGATTACCTCAAGATACTATTTATCTTTCCATCCTCAATATGTCCTTGTGTTTCCAACTTTGTTGCCATTGAGTTAAGGACCTGAGAGCAAACACACACACAATCAGCTGTTTGATTGGTCTCTTGCTAAACAAACTCTTTAAACCTCAATCAATTTGCAGAGGGGAAACATGGATTGTGTTTTCACAAGATTGTCGCAGTGTAGAGCCCTGGTGGTAACTATCTCAGTATCCACTACTACAGGAGATTGCTCTACAGGAGATGGGAGTTTCAGAATAGCGAAAAAAACCCAAGACATTGGGTTGCCATCAGATCCCACTGATGGATACCTATTGTAAATGTGGAGAAAGCTCATTTCCTCCAGTTTGGGACCATTTGAGCAAATATATACACTGAGATCAGAATCTAAGAGTTGAAGAAACATCAACACCCAAGGTATTGAGTCTTGCAATTCTATACCATTATGTAGCTCCATCAAGAGCTTGAAATCTATGTTTCAAAAGGACTAACTGTGTTGCAGTAGTCCATGTGATTTACCGATTTCACATACAGCCATATGGTAACAAAAGCCCACAGAACAGCTTTCATCGAGGGATTGTTAGCACAGTGTATGTACATACATGAATGCACAAGAGAGGAAAACTGAGATTGGGTCTATACACTTACCAGATCCTTCAGTTATGCTGGAAATGTTTCTATAGTGGACTCCACATGACCCTAGAAGGTAGGGATACCAAACTTTGGCCCACCTTTTCTGGGTGCATCACAATGGCCTCTCTCTACCCTCAAGGCCAGAGCCAACAAACAAGATTGGATTTTTGAGGAATTGATATGTCCAGATTACACGGTTTAGGGTTTGGGTGTAGAAATGTTTCTATAGTGGACTCCTGACGCCACATGACCCAGCTAGAATGCAGGGATACTAAATTTTGGCCCGTGGGTTTCTCTTCTTTTGGTGCATCGCAATGTCTCTATCTTCTTTTGAGAGAGAGTGCCGGTGAAAGAGAAGAACCAGAGAGAGAGAGAGAGAGAGAGAGAGAGAGAGAGAGTTCTTCTCTTTCTTTTTCTCATGGCGGTGGTGTTGCGAAGGTGTCTCAGTAGCTGGTATCTTCTGCTATCAAGAGAAAGCGTACAACGTCGTAACTCCTATTCTCTTGGCAGCCTCCGGGCTCCACCAGCATACCGAAAGCTCTCTTCTTGTTCTTGTTTCTCTTCTACTTCCAGGAGCCTTGCACATAAGCTTCATCATCGTCGTTGTAGTACAACAAACCCTTCTTTCAGCGATTTCTCTTCACTCTCGGTGTTTCCTGCAGCAACACAGATCAAGGCTGTTGTGAGTGTTTCTAACACACCCATTTTGTCCATCAAATCCTCGGAAACCAAGAACCTAAATTCCTTTAGCGGCAGCAGAAGATGATGTTCTTGTAGAAGAGATATTCTTTGTAGCCAATTCTGCAATCTATTTTGCAATAGGAATGTAATGTGTTTTACAAGAGTAAAGACATGGGTAAAGATCCTCTTTGAAACATGGGTGGTGGTGGGTCTTTACTCTTTGTTACGTATGGAAATCCAAGCTCCTCTGTGGTAGTTTTGCTTACCCAATGCTTGGGTGGGTGGGTGAAGAATCTTGTCTCCAAGGCTTGATTGTCTCCAATGACCCTAAACCCTAAACCCTAAACAAGTGACAAAATGACTGTTTGTGTTGGCAATTTGTTTGGCAGGATGTGGGTAGGGATGTGTGGGCTGAAGTTGAAACCTGGGTGGTTTTTTCGGACCTTCATCTGAGCCGGCGCACATGTGACATATGCATGGAAGTTCTTCAAACAGTGTACGAAGAAGCTGTTGCACAGTATGATAAAAAAAACTCACCCATTTGCAGGAGATTTTGTTTTCAGCCATTTTCTTCCTTGTTCTTTTTGCCTCCAAAGTATGCTGTAAATCAGTAATGAGGATTGCAAGACAATGTTGTCGCTTCAATCAATGGGGCAATGCAGAAAAGCAGGTATCATTTTCTTGGGAGACTTCTGGCATTCAAGAGGAGCACTCCCGGTTGAGCTTCTGAACATGGCAATCCTCAAGCTCCAGACATGGAAATGCCCTGCTATTTTCATTCCTGGAAATCATGACCAGGTAGGTAGGTATGTTCCCTCTATCAGATTTGTCAACAAGTGTTTTTTAAATATTTAAATAAAAAAATTCAGATGGTAAATTGCTCTCCCTGTCCTCCTCCCCATTTTTTCACATCAGGGTTTAGGGTTTAGGTGGCAGTTTTTTTTCAGTCTTTCAACATGGAAAAATTCTCTGAACTGATGAGGATGGGACTCACTCTCTAGTAGTACAGCTGCGCTGTTCACATTTTGCTTGTTTTTATTAGTCAAGCTGTTTAATGTGTTTTCTTGTGCAGGTGAATGTGGGAGGGGAAATCCATGCACTTCAAGTGCTGGAAGCAGCCAATCCGTTCATCAAGGTTCTGTCAAGTCCAGTTGAGTACCTGGGAGCGTTGTGGTTGCCATTTCGGCGTGACCACAATCTTATCAAGGAGGCCGTGCAGCAGTCTGGTTCAATTAAAGCCATCTTTGGCCACTTGGATGTGGTCAGCTTGTCTTTCCATGCAATCTTGACTCCGACATTTTTTATCCTTTGCCTAGAGCATGCATATCTGTATGAAAACCTTTAGGGTTTTTTCTGCCAGATATCTGCAGAAAAACCCTAATATAGGTAGTTCTGGAGGTTGTGTGATTTGCAGATACATGCTATAATCTAGATTTGAAGTTGTAAAACTTCTCAAAGAAAATGTGGCTCAAATGTGCCTAATTAAACATTTTTTGCTGGAACTCAGATTGTGGGTATTGTTGAAATGAGTCCTCTTTTACCATGAGAGTTAGGCTTTGTTCATTGATCTCTTTTTTGGGTTGGGTTCAAGGTGGGAGCATTTCTGAATGAGGCTTGCCAAGCAAAGGAGGGAATAGAGGCATCGATTTTCCCAACACACTTGCCTGTGTATACCGGCCATTACCATAAGGCACATGTGGTAGAAGGCACTCAAATTGAGTACATAGGTTCACCTTATCAAGTCTCTGCAGGCGAGAGTGAGCAAACCAAGCACTTCCTTGTTCTCAACAGGCATTGGCAGGCAGGTTTTCCATACTGATGTTTGATCTCATATTCTTCCCAAACTTGTGATTTCACTGCAGTCTTGAAACAAATCCTTGCTTTCTTGACTTCCACTTCTTGTTGTGCAGAAAATTGGAGAAATCCCTGTGAATATAGGTCCACGGCATTTTAGCATTGTGCAAACTGAGGAATCATCTCACGAGATTGTCAAGTGTGCTCGGGCTGGTGATCGAATTCGCTGGCATGTTTCCTCCAATACTTTTGATGATTCAGTCAAATCACAACTGGTATGTGATAACCCTCAAATGCTCCAGGCATCCTTTAAGCTTCAGTTGTTTTCTTTTGTGAGTTTTGATTGTCTGGGGATATGCTGGGACTATGGATGATCATGAGGAGGCTGTAACATAGTGTCAAACTGGGAATTCTGTGCACTACCACCATGTTTGAGCCATGATTTGTGTTGCAGGAAGAACTTCAAACTAGGGGAGTGCTAGTTGACCTTGTTTTTCCGATTGTCACCTTCAGGCAACGCATCAAGGAGGCTGAGCACCTGGTTTGATTTTCTTCCCTCTAGGAATTTTCCATTTGCTGCATGATCCCAAATTTGTGAGGTAGGTAGGTTGGTGACCATCTAAAAGAGGGCTTAGCCAAATTTGGCTACAGGTTAGAGAGGAAAGTAGAAAACTTTTAGGAATCCTGCTATATGTTGGCAACATTCTAGAATGTATTGTCTAAATATGGTGACATGGGCCCATTTTTCCAAAAAAAAAGCCCTTTGCACCATTCACAACTCCTTTTTATTTGTTGCTAGAATGCAAAATTTTGCCAATTTTTTTCTTTACTGGTTTGGACTTCATCTAGTGGATAAAGATGCTTGGTTTTGACCTTATTCATCTTGTGATCATATTAGGATGCATATGGATTATTTGAGCTTTATGCAAAAAGTGTGGAAATGAGCAAAGATGTTACAAGGATGGCTATTGACATACTTCACAGCTTGGACCTTCCTGCTAAACTTATTCAAAGGCGTCAAGGTGTGTTTTCCTTACTGCATCATTCTTTATGTGTTCTCACTTCAGTAATGTATTCTACTCATCACGTGTGGGAATTTTCTGGAGTGGTGCTTTCTTTTATATCTTCCTGAATTTTTAACTCATTTGGATGTTTGGGTGTTTTTTCTTTAACAGTGGATTGCAAACTAGAGAGCGTTGAAATTGAAGCCTTTGGGGCATTCTTGGGGCCTGTGAAATATCCCCTCACAGACAGAGGCGTCCGAATAGTCTCGGGAAAGAATCTTGATTCCATGGGGGCAGACAGCAATGGTGCTGGGAAAAGCACTCTTGTAATGGCTCCTCTTTGGGCTCTCACAGGTAGACACACAAGTTTCCATTTTCTACCAACAGTTAAAAAGTAAAGTATGGTTTCAGAAGGCTTTGGGAGTTAACTCTCCTGTTGGGCTTAGGATTTGTGAACATTTGCACTGGGTCTCACATGAAGCAGAATGTGGGTGCAGGTTCAACAGATGTGCGACCTGACTCGGTGCGTGGGTTAACTGCTTCAGAGGTGGTGCATCACAGTGCCAAGCAGGCACGTGTACGGGTGGATGGAACGATCAACGGGATATCTTTTACAGTGGAGCGGAGAGCTGGCAGGTCAGTGAAATAGTACTAGAGATACTTATCTATATACCCATGATCAATGGGTATATACTTATGGCATTTTCTGAAAAGGATCTTTGCATTTGTTTTGCTTATGGCATTTCAAGTGGACCCACAGGAGATCAGGACTGAAGTTCATATTGGATGGAGAGGATCAAACTTGTCAGGAAATCCGAATGACCCAAAACCGCCTCAATGAACTCATGTAATCTTTCTCATCTTTTTTGCATATCTGTGTGGTTCTTGTTCTTTTGTGATGGGTGGGGATTTTCATCTTTCTATTCTTTTCCAATTTTCAGTAGTATTCTGCTATCAAGGATTTCACCGAAACCCAAAACCCTTCCAAAAGTACTATCTGGGACTGCTGGTCGGTGTGTCCTTGGAAAAGAAGCATGCCCAGGATTATTAGGCAGGAGAGGGTTTCATAAACACCTTACATTTGGGGTGAAGCTCTCATCTCAGCAAATGATGGATCAAGATGGAACTGATTGGCATTTCCTCAATATTGCAGAGACACCTCTGTACTATACCGAACAGTGTTCCATGGACAGCATGGTGGTGGAGGGTTGCTGGATGCTTCGGACAAGGAGTTCAAGGTTTGTAGCATTAATCACTAGATGGGTTGAGTGTCTAGATTGGAGCTAGGTTGTTTACATACATCACTATATTTTGCTGCAACATGGAAAGCATGAATCAAATGATGTCAAAGAGAGAGACACAAACTAGTCATGAGGTGTTTTGTTGCAGGAGGAATTGAGCAAGTTCATGGCAATGGAGGTGTGGGCAGCTGCAAAAGAACACAGTGCAAAAGCACTTCGCAATAAGCGTACAGATGTGGAGCGCCTTGAGGGTGCATTGCAACAGTTGGCTGAACAACACCAACATTTGAAGATGAAGGTTATATCCTAAAACCTTTCTCTTTGAGTTCCAAGCAATGAAACAGGTCCCCAGTTTCAGTTTAAGTAACAAATCTTCCTTTGACAAGAACAGGTGCATAATAAACCCTAAACCCTAAACCCTATGGATAGCATAGTTGGAACACTGTTCAGTAATGAGAGGACTTATTACCAGACAATAAAAGAATTTGCAGTGTGAATGCAGATGACCGAGCACAAGCAGCAGTCACAAGAATGGGACACTCTCAGGTGCAGAGTTTTACTGATGTCAGGCAAAGCAAAACTGTTGTCTTTGCAGAGCTCTATTTTAAAGATTCTCTGGGCCTGGGTACTTGCCTCCTTGAACAAGTCCTCAAGATATATATATGTTTGTGAGTATACAGGGGTGAACAAGTCACAAAATGTGAAGCAGAGCTGTACTCTGAGGAACAGAAGCTACATGGAGCAATGGCAGATTGTGCACACCTGTATGGACAGGTTGCATCTGCTGTGTCAATTTGGGGGCTTTTAGGGAAGGAGCTTCAACAAACACTTGAAGATGGAATGGGTTCTTCTTGGCCAGGGCTTGATCAGCAAGCTGCTGGGAGTTCCAAGAAAGCTGATGCACAGCTCTTTGAAACTCTCTTACAGAAACAGACAGAGTTGTCTCACAAGGTGACAATCCTTTACAGGATAGGTAGGATGACAAGCCTTTAGATTCAACTGGATAGATGCAATTGGGTCTAGTTGAGTTCTCAGGGGGTGCAAGCACAGTCTCACAACATAAACCCTAAAACTTGTGAACATGAGAGATATGGGTGGTCCCTCAGAAGCCTTCATCGTTAACTAGGATAAGCAGTCCATGTTTGTGGTAAATTGAAATTGCTTATTCTCACCCAATAGTTCGGCAAGAAGCTACTTGCAGCTGTCCTCTTTGGTTTACAGTCTTTTGTGTGTAAATTGTGATGTGGTTTGTGGGTGGGCTCAGGTGAGTAGTGCAAAATCTATGACCATAAAGAGGAAGGCAATGCTGGATGATTTTCAAAAGAATGTAGCAGGGTCACAAGTTTGTGACAAGTGCTTGCAACCCATTGATTCTGCCCATTCATCCCAAAGCCTGTTGAAACTTCAGGCTGACTATGATCTCGCCGAGAAAGAACACCAACTTTTGTCAAAGGTAAAGTTCCATGTCATGCACCTCAAAATTTGAACTTAATGGGAATGTGGTGAGTACTTTTAGCCTCCCAAGGTTCAGAAGCTCATCAATTACTTACAATGATCCTGGCTCTTAAGAGTGTTTGCAGATCCTGAATGCATCCAGGATATGAAAAGTCCCCATTCAGAAGTTGGGTGGTCTTCACATCTAACACAGTTGAAAAATACTTAGGTTAGCTTCGGATTGGGTAATGATTTTGCTCAATCTCAGATCACAAGGAACACAATCTCTTACCATTAAAGCACAAATCTCTGCTTAGGGTTAAGCATGGAACAACAGATGCTTGATATGTTTTCTTCAGTAGCCTTTAGGGTTTAGGGTTTAGTACAATTCTTTGTGAAGTGTGGCAGAATTGGCTGTATAAGGTTTGAGGTAGTCTAGAGGAAATATTGTCTACAGGTGAGATTGGGTCTTAATGGCTAGGATCTGAATATTCACCAGACAGCACCTAATCCACTTTGTGCCCATAAACCCTAAACCCTAAACCCAAAGCATCAAGGAATAACCCTGAATTTTGAACCTTGGGAATTTGATGTGAGTAGGAGCACCAGCTGAGTGAGTTGGAGGTGAAGCATGAACGAACTGTCATGGAGAGGAGAACTGCAGAGCTGGAGGAAGCTCAGGCTCTGTTCAAATCGATGTCTGTTAAGCTACTTGCGCAGGTTTGTTTTTTCAAAAGAGTCTGCTGAGAAGATTTGAATTCTTGGGTGATGAGATCCTTGCTCAATTATTGACACTGTTGCTCCCAACTGCTCTTCAGCTTAGTCAATGTGTTTCTTAAAATGCAGCTGAACAAAGTTCAACAACATGTATCAGCTGCACAAGTGGTGTTGAATAGCACTGCGGAAGCTCTTCTTTCAGCACCGGAGACTGCAGCTTTTCTCAGTCCTCAACAGGACTGGTCAGGAGGAGTTCAGTCATTGAGTGGCACCAGCAAAGGGTTCAAAGATTACACCCCAGAGAAAGATTTTGCTTCTATGGAGAGGGATTTTTTGAATCTTATTCAGCAGCTAGAATCTAAATTGAACAGTGGAAAGTCTTGGAGAAAAAAAGTGGAGGGGCTCAGGAGTAAGTGCAACGAGGTAAAGAACAGGAAGAACCCATATGAGCCAGAGTATGAAGTCATTTCCAGATTATATGCCAAGGCTGAATCTGACATCTTGGAGAAGGAGTCACGGCTTTGCCTTTCAAGACAGGAGACTGAGTGGCTTAAAGAGATTGATACAAGCTTTGGCTTGACTGGAGTTCAGGTAAGTCTTCCTTGTTTTTCCTAAATAAAGTATGCTGGAGGCTTAACCTAAACCCTAAACCTGGACTGGAAATTCATGATCTGAAAGTTTTGGGTTTTGAAGGAGAAGCTAGTTCCACCCACTATCTCATACCAAGCAGTAAGGACTGTCTTTGGCAAGGCTGTTTTACATTGATAGAATCTAGGAACTGGGAAAAGTATCCTTTTTTTGAAGTATCGAATAAAAATCAGTTGGTTTGCAGAGTTACATACTGGAGGGAGCTCTGGCAGATGTACAAGAGAGAACTGCCAGGTATTTGGAAATGCTTTCGGGTGGTTCCTTGGGACTTCTACTGCGACCCACCAAGCTGACCAAAAGTAGTAAGGTGAGTGTGGAAGCTATTGACAAAATTGCAGTGGTGCGCCTTTCAAATGGTATGCTTGAGAATCGCACTCTCTGTCAACTCAGTGGGGGTGAACGCAGGCGACTGGTGAGTTCCTTTATCCATGTGTCTCCCTATTTTTTTCCTCAGTGGTTAGCACAAAAGGAGGAAGATCTGGACCCTGTGCCTTGAAAAATTGGGGTCCCAGAGCAAACTATTAACAGTGCAGATTTTTGTGGAGGAATCAAGACATTTCCTGTTCTGTTTGCTTTGCACTCCTTGTCTGCTTGATTTATCAAGGACACTATATTGTGCATGTGATGCTGCTGGTCATGAGAGCTTATGAGGATTGTGAGTAGTGAACAGAGAGGGGAGTAAAGCTTAAGGGGTGGTTGGGAGTTGCAGGCTTTGGCATTGGCACTAGGATATGCAGATTTTGTCTCACAAAAGGGGGGACTTCAGTGCAATCTCCTTGTTCTTGATGAAGTTTTGCAGGTATCCTCTCCAACCTATCCCCTTTTTATTTGTTCATGCAATGTGGTATGTTGGAGAGTATTGACAGACATGCAAACAACATTAGTGACTTGGTGGTGACACAGGGTTAGCTCTAAGAGTGCTACCTGATGACACTAAACCCTAAACTTATTCCAAATCTCATAATCCATCATGTTCTTAAGGGACGGAAAATGAGGAACAATGCAAATATCATAGTTGGTGTGAAGTTCATGTGGTGGGTGGGTGGGAGGGATTGCAGCATTTAGACGGAGAGGGACAAGCACGGGTGGTGATGATACTCAAGGGTTTACCACAGAGCACAGTGCTAGTAGTATCACAAGCACACAGCTTGTTGGCAGGTACATTTGACCTTGTAGATTGGGTAATCAAACAGCATGACACTGCAACTGTAGAGCTTGCAGAAGTGTACATGGGCTAGCAAATGTGCGTAGCCATGAAGGTTGTTCCTACAAGATTACCTCTAGAATACATGGTAAAGCCCAAAAGCAATTTTAGCACTTTAATTATTGAATTCACAGACACACAAGTGCAGAGAATAGTTAGAATTGCTGCTGCTGCAGCTTAGCTTATCTGTGTTCTATTTAGAATGTTTGTCCAGTTACTGTTACCCGCTACTGATTATTGGCAATATTTATTGGAATGTTTGTAGTATTGATGGAAATGTGGGAACGGGCAACCCAAGCTTGAATATCTCAAATTTCAAAACTTTCCAATGCAATTGCACATTGTTACATGGTTTCAATCATAAAATCTTCTAGATCAACATCATCTTACTCTTCTTCCTAATGTTTGCTTTTCTAAATTGAACATGAAAACATAAAAATGGAGGTGTGACAACATTCACTTGTATAGTTGGAAGCTGAAATTGCATGTTGAAATTCTTTAACAACCTAATTTCTTGGGCAACCTCTGCAAATTGTGTTCATCATACTTTTGACATCTATCCATGTATGAAGAAGTCATGTGCAAAGATTTGGCATTAAGATTGACATTTAGAATCAACTTTAGGGTTTTCACTTATTTCAAGTGGGCTTTGATTGTTGAATAGGTCAAGGAATAGAATTCCTCTATGAGTGCATACTTGAATGGATGTTGGAGGATGTGGCATAGTGAAAATTGGGTTATATAAATTCAAATACCTTGTCTATTTATAAAGGTTTTCAAAATAAAGAAAAAGGACTTAACTCATTTTAAATAAAATTCATCTCCAAAGGAATAATCAAATATCTTATTTAGAGTTGACATCATTTTCATGAAAACATGAATGAGCCCATGTGATGCCTTCTTTTATAACATCCTTTGATTATGTAGCCTTAGTTGTGTTTCATCCATTACTAAGTTATAATGGGTTTTCAATGGATGGTGCATTGGAGTGTGTTTTGTCACATAAACTAGTTCCTTGGTAACCTATTGTGTAGACCTAATCCTAGGTCCCCTTCCTTTGCTAAGTAACTACTATGTAAGTGGGTTAGTGTAATATGTAGCTTGGTGGGGAATGTAAGTGGTTATTAATTGTAGGCAGGTAAATAAAGCATTTGAGGGTTCTTAGGTAAGTAGATGCATGTGGAAGGTTAAGGTGTGGCTAACCACAGTGGTTAGGTTGAGACGTGGATACAATGAAGAACAATTTTCTATCAACTCATCCATCCTGGATGGTTTGTTGGTGGGTGTTGTTGTTTGGCCCTATTTCACCCAACGAAATCAATTATAAAACCTCACATCCATGCAAAAAGTGAGTGTCAAACCTTTGCTTATGTCTTTGAAATCATTAGGTATTATAATAACAAAATTTGAAAGGAACCAATGAAAGGAAATCATCCTTCATTTAATTTCAATGTTCTTTCTACACATTAATTGCAATTTGATTGCTTATGTGAAAAGTTGTGAAAAGTCATGTGAAAATCAAAAAGCCAAAAAAATTGTGATGCAAGGTGCAAGATAAAACGCAAGGAGATGCTCCAAGAAATCTATGCTAATTTAACAAACAGCCTTGTGGAAAACAAGTTCATTTTTTGGATCAACACTAACTTAAAGGCATTTTATATGAGGGTCCAAGGGGGAAGGTCCAACAAAATGGAGCAATCCTATTATTGAGAACCATAAATTGGACTTAGGGCCTTTAGATGAGGACTTGAAACTAATTCAAGCCAATTTGCGGTGACATCTACATGGCATCATTTTAGAGTAGAATTCTATTAACCTGAACCAAAAAAATGATGCTAAAAGGAGAGCTCAAGGTTTGGAGAAACAAGATGGAAGCTAGGGCCCAAGCTTGTTTTTTTCATTGTTTTCTTCCATTTGTTTTTCAAGTTGAATTGTGCAAGAATCGAAAAGACATTTTGTGGTTGAAAACATTGTTGACAGCACAATCATCATTCCATTTTTAGTGCATCTAGTGTTAATCCACACAAGGTTGTTGCTTGAAGGAATGCATTTTTAGCTTTTGCAAGTGCAAAAAATGAAAATGTTTTAAAAATGAGGACAAAAAGTTTTTGTTCATGGAAGGTTGAAGCACCCATTTTCACAAGTTGAAGGAGATTTAGATTTATTAGAAATCTCTAAATTTGTTCCCCTTCCTCCAAAAAAATTAATAAGGAAGAAAACAATTGTAGTTATGATCAAAGAGAAAGATGAGGAAAACAATAAGGTTGGAAAAGATTGGATGGATAGTGAAATATTACATTTGATGGCACTATGAAGAGAAATGGAGCTTGAATTTGCAAAAAATGTGAAGAAACAAAGTGAATTCCAAGTTACTTGAAATCCTAGTTGTGTTTGTTTTGATACAAGATTTCTTTTTAAGATATGAAACCTATTATTTTTAGATTTGAAATGCGAATGGAATGAAAATTTTTGAAAGAAAAAGAAAAAAACTCAATGCATTGCCACACTTAAAACTATAATTACCAATATCTTGTGGTTATACTCATCCATTATGTGTAGTAAGAATAAAAAACAAGGGGAAAAAATGAGAAAAATGAACATAGAAAAAAAATGTCAACCTAATCCTCTTTCACAGTGAATCCCACATTTTTACCAATTGGACCCTAGTATATTAATACCATTGTTTCCACTGTTGTTGACAACTTCAAAAAGCTACCCACAACAATAGAAAGGAATTGTGATTGTTCCTTGTCATCACCATCACATGTACTTACTACCAGTGTGGGGTGGGTATGAAGTCTAGAGAGAAAAACCCATTGGTTATTTGAAGGGGTATATACATATATATTAAATGGAGGTGAACTTGGAAAAGACTAGGACCTAAATCATACCTGGTTATTATAAAATTCATAGACTTGCCTCACCTTCACACTTAGCACACCCAAATTTCTCATTATGATAACCATAACTGACCCTTGAAAAAATGCATGGCTAGGTATTTATGTAATAATTGAGTCACCTTCATAACCGCACCTAACACCTAATAAAATATAGGGTTGATTTTTTATGCAACAACCAATTTAAATTTGGTTAATATTGGAGTGAGGGTATGAGTTTATAGTTTTAGTTTTTAGGTTTAAGGTTTGAGGATGAAAAACAAAAAAACACTTGACAACATTAGTAGTCAAGAGGTAGCCTTTCTTTTCAATTAAATGATTATGTTACTAAGTGTTGAGTGCATTGTTGGTGATTGTCACATCAATGAACACAAGTGATAGCGATCAACAACATTGTTGGCGATTAGTGACAAAAGATCAATGTTAAAGTCCATCTTGTTACAAGCTACAAACAACATTCAAGAAAATAAGAGTGAGTAAACAAAAAACATAGATTTTAAGCTTATGTTCTAAGGATTGAGGTTGGGATGCGCTCTCAAGTCTAAATTTATTTTGAAGTTTTTTTCTTTTAAAGTTGTTGAAAGAATAGTTTGATTTTTTTCATGTTGCCTTCCTCAATTCTTTTGCAAGTTAATTGTTCATTTTCGAGCATTTTTCATCAAATGCTTCAATTCAAGTTTGGATATTGATTTAAAGTTTATGTGTAGTGTTGCTCATCTGCTATGGAATTTGATTCTTGGTTTATATGTTGTGTGTTGGTTTATTCTAGAGTTTAATTTTCAAGCAAGCTTCAAGTTCAACATTGTTTGTGTGTTGTGTGTTTGTTTGCTTCATCAATTGTTGCGGGTTTTGAACTACAATTTGATTCTCAAGCGAGCTTCAAGTACAACATTGTTTGTGTGTTGTGTGTTCATTTATTTTGTTGATTGTTGCGAAAGCTACAACAAGTTCATGAAGCGAAAACTACATTAAACAAATGAGGCGGAAGCTACAAGTTGCAACAAGTTCATTAAGACTTTAAGTTTTTTTGAAGTTTTTTTGCTTGCCCCTAAACCCTTAACCTTGTGTTTTGAGTTTCAACTTCTAATGTTGGGTTTTCTTTCTAAAGTTTGATTATTAGCAAGTTTTTTATTTCACTTTTTCTTGAGTTCAATTCTCAAGCAAGTTCATCATTGGGTTGTATGTTGCAACACATTCATTAGCATGTTTTTTCCTTTGTTTCCCTAAACAAGCTACACCTTCCAAACATTTAAATTATCTTGTTTTGTGCTTTTAATTATCTTCCTAGGTTTTTTGTGTCCATCTTGGAATCTCCAAATGATCTAATTGCAGATCTTATTTTCAATCTTTCACACATTATTTTTGCAAGTTTTGCCAACAACAACATGGAAGGTGAAGTTGTTAAAGTTGTAGAGGTTGCAAAACATGCAACTGAAAGCATTTTGCTCTAAAAAAGTAATTGAAGGATTTGAAGAAACAATGTGTGGCATGGAAACCACACAACCACAATTCAATCATTTGGGCTTTTTATCAAATGAACAATAACCAACCTATTGATTTTACCCAAAACCAAATCATGCAAAGTATTGTTTGTCACCACCAAATAGTTAACCTTGAAATCCTAGCCTTACACACTAGAAGTCAAAAAGGGTTCATAGCATACCACAAATCCAATGGCATAACTGTCATGAAAAAACACATTTAGGTGGAACATAACTTGTTAAAGAGGTATGTGGAAGAAATTAATAAATAGCCTAGACCTGCTCTTGTATGTTAATCATTCACTAAGCACCCATGTATTACCTCGAGTGCAATCTTTGGATTCTTTTCATCCACAAACCAATTTAGAAAAGATAATGATACACAAGTTGGATTCTTGGAAGATGTAATGTTATGTCATTAAAGGTTTTTGCCCATGAGGACAATTGATTTTTAAAATTATTATATGGCTTATAAGTTATGCCCAAGGGTGGTCTTCCCATCAAAAAAGGTTTTTGTGGAAAAGGTTTTGCTAGCCTTGGTGGAAAAGCCTTTGGTTACATATGTGCAACCTGCATTAGTTAGTTGCATGTTTGCCACATGCACTTTTGATTTATGGATGTTTGTAGGAGTGTTGTGATTGTCAACTTTTTGTTTAACAATTAGGACCTAAGCATGTGACAATTGGCTTGTTTGAGGCCATTGCCACTAACGATGTAGCCATGGTTCCTAAGCTACGGGAACTTTTTGACAAGTTTTCCTTCATTGATAAGATTCTTGCATATGTCAAGGATGAGGGGGCTAATTTGCAATCTTGTGCAATAACTCTTACTTTTATGGCGATGTGTAAGACTTTGGGTATGCTAGAACCATTTCAACTCTTACTTTGGACATGCCTTATCTAAGGTCTACCAATATGCAACAATAGACGAAAAAGTGGCTCATGGATTATCCACTACATCTGTAAAGAATGCAGAAGCTAATATCCAAAAATGTATTACTTAATCAAAAAAATCTGAGAAGGGAAAACAAGTTTGGGAGTAAGCATGCATTTAGATTGAAACCCAAGAAATTAAGTGCATGCCTATGAAGACTAGGTATGTTTCATGCCCATTTTTAAAAATATTTTTTGTTCAATTTCTTTGTTTATTTTTTGTAATGTTTTAATATTTTGTTCTTTCTATTTTTTCTGTTTTTAAAAAAATGTTTTTGTGATGTCTTGCATCCTAAATTTGTAGCAAGGGCTTTTGTGTTTGTTTTTTTGTTGTAGGTTTGCAAGTCAAGTTTTACTCTTCCAAAATGCATTAACCATTTGAGGTGCTATTGCCCTATGTTATAGTAGACAAACAATGGTTTTACAAAGCCACATACCTTCTCCTAGGACTTGGGTAGTTTGTGAAGTTATTGTGAAGGGTTTGAATCCTATTGTGACTAGTTGTGTTCTCAACTAGAGTTGGGGGCATTGGCTTCTTGGAGATGCTATATAGTATATAATTTCTACATATTGTGAGCTTCACCAAGATGTTGCATCTACGATTGTTCTTGATAGCTTGGCAGACCTAGAAGTGTTTATTTTTTATCAAGAATTGGAAGTGCTTGTTTCTCACATTAAGCAATAGGTGTTGGATGTCATGGACCCTTTCCTTTCTTTTTTACATGCAATTGAAAAAAAGAAGGGTCATAATATTTTTGCATTAATGTTAGATCCCATAATTAAATCCATGCATCTTGTGAGAACTTATATGGGTTGTGAGAATGCAACAATTTTGGTTGCTACATATGATGAATAGGTGTTGGTGCCTTTGCTAGTGAAGGTCTACAAGTCATCATTTCCATTTGTTGAAGAATCTCAAGCATCTCCCTAGATGGTGGCAATCTCGGAGATCTATTTCACACCATTAACACAATTGCAAATACATGGATAAAGATTGTTGGAAGATAACTTTATGGTTATTGTCCATATCCAATTGATGCAAACATTTGCAAATGTGCCTCGATTTCATGGTAGATCAAAGAACACCAGTTTTCAATAGTTGCTAACTTGGCAAAACAAATCTTGGGCATCCAAGTTAGCCAAATTGAAATAGAATGACTGTTTTCAATTGTTGGCATTCTCACCACATTTCATAGATGTTGCCTTTAGACAAAAAACCTTGACAAGTTGATCTTTTGTCAACAAGAAGTGGCCTTCTAACCCATGCATTGGGTGCCCCAAGTTCTATGATCTTCCATCTGCATGTGAGGCTGAAGCAATTCTGATGGAAGAATTAGATGTTGAATTTGAAGCATGAAGAAATTGGTGTGATCTTGTGATTGGTAATAGTAGCATTTGAGTGATTCTTGTGATGACTTTTATGGATAATCATCATGGGTGTGTGTTGTATCCATTTTTTATCCACTACAGAGGGTTAGGCTTTTCATAAAATAACATGTAATTTAGCTTTTTACAGAGTAACATACATGATGACAAATTGTAATGCTTCTTAATTAAAAAAAATGGATAGACAAAATAATGACAAATCCTAGGTTCCAAAGCTCTCCAAGTTCTGCTTATATAATAAGCATGATGATATCTTGGATTAAAAAAAGCTCTAAGAGTGGGGCATTGTGAAAGTCTGATCCACTTACCTGTTTAAAAAATGAATGGAGCAAAACAAAAATGTGTATTGCAATTTTGCTTTAAAACTGCCCTGAAAGACTTTTTGCTCTACCAGTTTGCTCTTGTTTTTGCTCTACTAGTTTGCTCTTGTTTTGCTCTTCTGATCTTGTGTCTTTAGGTGCTAGCAATTGGTCTAGAATGCAGATATTTTGGTATTCTGAAACTAGTATCAAGGTTCTATTAAAAAAAACCCAAAGAACCGGGGTTCAATCAAAGAACCCCCAAACATTAAAAAATGTTCCCATACTGGTATTTGTCAAAGAACCTAAAGACCGTAACAATCTGGGGACAATATGTGTACAAAGGGTTTTGTCAAATCACCATGACATATAACCCCTCCGCCCCGCACTGCCTTACTAGCCTACCCTGGACCAAAACTCAGACCAAGAAATTTTAAGAACCCATTTTGCATGATTTCAGCATTCATGCTTTCATAAGAGTGTGAATGTAGCAGGCAAGAAGAATATGAGACTTGAGCTGCTGCTGAGCTGAGAATGATGAAAAGTGTAAGAAGAAGAATTGTCCAGAGTAAAGTACCTGACTTTCCCTATGAAGTCAAGGAGTCCTGCCAACTGCTTATGGGCCCCCCTCCCCTCAAAGTTCAATGCCAAAGATCATACCCTTGTCCCTTCTGTGTACACATGAAGCTGACTTGGAGAAAATTTTCTAGTGCATTTGGAGGGCCCCTTAAATTGATAAATAACTTTGGCTACTTGGTCCTTATGAGTGGGTGGTGGGATCTTAGACCAAATTTGTAAGATCCCTCCCACCCACTCACTCTTAAGGAGTAGGTGTAAGAATCCTACTCCGTGGCACACACTACTTACTTACTTACACCTTGTGATCTATGTATGTTAGTGTAGGGTAATATGCCCCAGGAACAACAGAGCATTACACTTGTGAATTGAGGGCAGGGTAGAGCCCGAGGTCTAATGGGTGTGGTGATGATGCCATGTGTGGAGAGGGCATTACCTGGCATAGTTTGACCGGTTAGTAGTATGTTTTTTCATAGTATCTTTTGCCTACTAGTGCTTTGAAATTGAACATTCCCACGAGGCTCCTTAGTTTTTGGAATCAATCCTTTACGACCTTGGTAAAGCTTTACCGTACACATTGAACATGATCGATAAAATTTCCTTCATGTATTTGGAAGCCCATTGATAGGTATTTCTTTCTCCTTTCCAATTGGAAGAAAAGGAAAGGGGGAAAAAGAAAAAGAAAAAGAAAAAAAAGAAGAGAGAATAATTTCTTTAGTTCTGACAACAGTTGTGTTTTGGTCCTTTTAAAAAAAAATTGTCAATCTAAAATTCAACTCACAATGACCCCACTCCTTACAAGGTTTCCTTTTGGCAAAAAAGGCCAACAGAATTTGACAGCAAACCAAGGTTGAAAAACTGCTTGTTGACATTTGTGCACATTTCCTGTGCTCTCTAACTTTTCTCACCCAAAAGAGAACAACTTTCACCCAACTTGTTCAAAGATATCTACAAAGTAAGGAAAACACAAGCACCAGAACCCCCCCTCCCTTTGCATTGTGGCATAGGTGGCAAAATAATTGAAAGTCTGGATGCATAGATGGCAATATGCAGATGAATGCAATCCAAAAATTTCTGGCATCTTTTCATTATAATCATGGTGTGTGTACTTGGGCGGCGACATAGTTAGTTTCCAAAAACTTCAACGGAGTTCATCCTAGACTAGATATGGTGACATTTGGTAAGTTTTTTTCTCTGTGAGTCATCATGGCAATCCAATGAAGGGCGAAATTTGGCCTTCATTCGCCAGATAAAAAAACTCTGATACTGGACAATTAGAGTTATCCATAAAGTCACCCTGTCTTTACCCTCTCTCTCACCCATTATCCCCTCTGTTTTTATCCCCTCTTTCAGTGGTATCATCCGCAAAGTAATGAAATTCTATTAAATCTCAGCATGAAATGCTGAAACTCAGCATTTAATGCACAAGGTTCGAGAGTAATTATAATAGTCCTATACTTAGGAGCGCTGAAAATATATGTAGCAGCAGTGGAGGCGCTCAGGCAAAAGGAAAGACAGGATGAAACTCAATTTACCACCAAAATTGGTGGAAAAACTAGTTTGGGTCCCAGTTATTTCGTTTTGTAAAATTTTCATTCCCAATTACACGTTTGTTGCCCTATTCTGTCGAAACTGGCTGTTCTCACCCCATAATTGTGTGATTTTACGGATAACTCTACTGAGTCCAAATCTGTTGAAGTTTATAGTACAAATTGCATTCACTTTTGTTTTCCAACCCCACCACAGACAGATTGACTTTTATAACTGACTCCACAGCAATTTACATTGGAATGTGAAACTAACTCTGAAATAATCCTGCCATGAGTAGTAGGTAAGTGGTTGATGCCTTGGGTGAACCAGGAGCAGCACCCACACTAGTACCTTCACCTTTTTGAGTGAGGCACTTGTAGTGGCCATATCAAGCCCCAAAAAATGATGGATTTGGACTCAGAGTCCCTAACTTAGTCTAAGCATGGGATGGGATAGTTACAATATTTAGAAGCAGTTGTGGGTGCTGGTTTACCCTGCCTTGGTGGTTGATGAGTGGTGTTTAGGGTTTAGGGTTTAGGGTTCACCCTGCCTTGGTGGTTGATGAGTGGTGTTGATGCAACTCCAAAGCAGGCCTCTAGAGTACGGTTGTATACCCAGTATAAAATGGTTTACAATACTAAAAATCCCATGGAGCATTGAGTTTAGATTATAGAAGAGAGTTCTACATACCATATCTACAACTAATAATTTGCAGATTTTTTTTGAAACACTTTGTGGCACCAATCTGAAAATTTTCAAGATTTTTGATAGTTTATAGAATAATACAGGGTATAAAAGATTTTCCTATTTTGGAGTACTAGCTTAATTGACAACACTACTACTCTGTGCACTCCAGGGGTACAAGGTTCAATTTTTAGGGTATTTTTTTTTCTTTCCCAGACTTACCCTGTTACCTATCTGAACATCAGTTGCTTAAGCAACTATGGTAGTTTATAGGCAATCTAATCAGCAGGTTACATATAGTTCATGTGCATTTTCTCCTATGCTACATCCGCACATGATTTAACGTTGCAAATTTCTCAAGTTAGAGTGTGTCCAGCGGTGTAGCAAAATATATTATTCACATCCAAGTTTAGTTATTTATTTATTTTCAACCCCACCCAAAAAAACTAAAATTGTCGCAGGCACAACGGAAACTTAATGACAAGATTTTCGAACCACAAGAACAAAGGTGAGCCTAGTTCTAATATCAAGCCATGGAATAAGAAAATCAAAAGAAAAAACATGATATGTGCACAATGTGAATGTAAAGAACACTTCATTAAAAAAACATGACAATAATAGAACAATATCATGACAAAAATATGTACCCAAAATTGGTGTTGAACAAATTGAAGTTAATATGAGATTCTACTTTTATTTATACCCATTATGCATCTATCTCAAAAAACTTTCAACTTACATGTGACCCATGTTCATCCATGTGTGATCCATGTGCACCAATGTGTGACCATATCCATCCATGTGCGAACTAATAGTGAATTATGAATTAATTAAGAGTGTATTAAAAGTTAAGTGAAAGCTAACTAAAAATTAATGAAGAGTGAATTGAAACTAAACTAAAAATAAATTACAAGTCATGGATCAACATTCATATAAATGAATTCCATGGTGTTAGCATCCATGACAAAAATTAGGTCTGTAAATAGGTGAAAAACTATTAATAGCAAACCAGTTGGACCAATCATTATTATTGGCCAATTAGAAACAAGGAACAACAATTAGATCATATTTGTTATGGTTTTCGTTGGCAAGTGTTAGGCTTTGTTGTGCCTTTTATCAGCTTTTGCAATTGTGCAAAGATGTTAGCCCAAAACCATTTTGTTGAACCAAATTGGAATGTTTTGATTTTACTTCATATAATTTTAATTTGCAAGGTCACATATTAAACACTAGTGGAGTTGCTTTTACAACATGTTTGCGAAGGCAATTTGTATTATGAAATGGTTGAACCCTTGCCCATTATGTTGGGTAAGGTGCCAAATGAACCTATTAAGGCAAGCAACATGATGCAAACCAAAAGAATGGGCAAGGGGTGAGCCATTCCATGACATTAAGGTCTAGGGTGGCAAATTCAACAATTTAAAAATTAAATGAATTTTCAATAGACACATTTGGGTCACTATTACATGTGTATGATCATCATTGGAAGATTATGTCATATAATGTGATCAAGAAAACGACATAATTTGTCAACCCAAATACAATATAAAGTCATATTTAGAAGTGTTCAATTGGGGGAGTTTCACAATTAAATAAAGTTATTGGAATATTTTTTTGAAACTAGGTATCAATATTCCCAGGTTCATTGAAATTGAAAATGAGGTCAAAAGTATGGGCATGGAAAAAAAAATTGGGCATGAAAATCCTTTTCCCTTCACAATTGGTCTTCAAAGGAGCTTTCACTCTACGTTTTAGTATGTATGTATATCATCCAAATTCACTCAATTTTGTCTATTGTAAAACCTACAAGTTTCATTGTCATAGTGACTTTGTTACTAGGTTTGTGAAAACACCTTGATTCTTGAAGAAAACCTAACCATCAAATCTTCAATGCTTTTGGGGCTTGCTAGATTTATTTCCCTAGATTGTTGCAACCTTTCCCCTTTAAAATAACCAAGGGTGAAAATGGATGAAAAAATGAACATCAACCCAATCAATTATCATAGCCCTAATGCAAGTTTTCCATGCTCTTATTTTGTTTACTGTTTATAATTCTTTTTTGGGTGAAGAAATTTGTTCTTTGTTTGTAAAAAAAACCACATTTCAAAAATAAACAATAAGAATACATGGGTTTGGGTCTATTGACCTTGGTACTAAAGGGATTCCCAAGTCCCAACTATGCGTTAAAGCACCAACCTATGGGCCCCACTAGCAAGGAGGTACTTGGGCAAAAAGGGTAGAGGCTTGAAGGTAGGCGCACACTAGGCCATAGTGTTGGGCTTGCAATTAGCTTTTGCTCTTCATATATAGATTGTATAAATGGTATTTGTAATGAACATAACAAACACTAACATTGTGTATCATGGTGTTCTCCCTTCCATCATCTTGAAACTTTTTTAATTGATTATTACAAGAGGGTGAAAGTGGTTCAAGTCAAAAATTTACTCTTGGAATCAAAGATAACACTAACTTTTGGTGTCATGCTTATTATCATTTTCTTCTTATTGAGAGAGTAGGCCTTGCAAAATTTGGTGAAAAGACCTTACACCATGGACCACATGTGTTTTAAATTGTTGATGCATCTTAAGTTTGTCAAATGGTATTGAGGATAAATAATTTTATCACATTTTGCTTTTGTAACAAAATGCAAACCCAATGTGTGTTCCCTAACTCCCACAAAGAAAGAGAATATGGGAGCTTTGAGATGGGACTAGAATAAGTCATAAATGATATTCATGGTCATGTCAAACAACACAAACCAAGAAGAGAAACCAATATTGTGTAGTTTGAAAACAAAATGATGCATGGATGATTCCCATAGAAAAAACTCACCATGGCTTTACTTTGAAGAGTCAACATTTTTCTCCTTATAGTATACCACTATAAACACAACAAGAAACTACATTGAAGTGACATTAATTCTCACTCCCAAGTGCAAGTTCTCAAATTGTCAAGTTATAAGTCTCATCAATTTGTGAACTCATAATTCTTTCATATGGAATTTGATTCAAAAGCTTTAAAAGGGAAAGTTGTAACCTTGAAAAATAGCTTTCTAACAATGTATCACAATTTCAAACTATTAAATAGTTTGTTGAAGTCATTTTGGCAATTTGATTTTTAATCTTTTAAATGGTCATAACTTTTACATGTCCATTTTTTCCTTCAACAAATATTTTCATTTTTGAGACCTTTCAATGGTCTCAAGAGGGACCTATTTGGTCTGTAATTTTATTATTTTATTTTTCATATTCAAATTATCATTATGTGTTTAAATACAAATTTTTTTATTTACATCTTGATCTTATATCATGTATAATATGCATTCATGTTTTTAACACATCAAAATGAATATTTTTTTGTTTCAGTCACATCTACAAAATTTGCAATTTTTTAAACCAAAAACACATTTGGTTCAAATGTGTTGTAAAAACGAATTTCACCAATTTGATGAAATGGACAATTTTTAAAAAAATTCTCTTATCAAATGCGTACTATTCCTTTTGAAGAAGATTGTAATGTTGATTATTAACAAAACAAAAGGAATACTACTTGCAATAGAAAATGAAAGCCAATTTAAGATACCTTCTATTAATTAACAACTCAAAACATGATCAATTTTGAAAGAGCATGCAATTGTGATCAAAGGCTTGACAATGGAACTTTATATGTTGGTGATATTTTATGTGCAAGCAAAATAACTTTTAGTATAATTTCAAGCTCATGAATTGAAATTTGGCTAAAACTATGTTTGGTTGACAAATAAATATTGATGAGGTTAACATTAAAAGCCTTTGCAAGAAGTCTTCAAGCAAAACACTTTTGTGGTGCAAGGGGGCAAATGCCTCTAGCATGTGAAGGTGAAGCACCCCACTTAATGCAAAAAGATAATGTGCAATGAATGACTGGTTCTCATTGGCTAACTTCAATGATTGGCTTGGATGGTGAGAGTTAAATAAACAGGTAGTCTATGACGCTGAAGAGTACATCTTTTCACGTTCATGGGGGGAAAATATTAAACATGGGTGGGGATGGGGGGAGAAACTAAAGAGTGAATGCTGGTGTTGGATGTGCTAAATCCTGAAAGAGGCAGGACTGCCCATTGGGCTCCCATGCTGAGCCTTGTAAGTTGTCATATTCCTTGTGGACAAGGCAAAGCAAGGCAGTTAGCATACTTGAGAGTTGATGAGCATAAAAAGTCATTAGTACTTTTTAATGGTCTGTAGCAACCATGTGCCATGGTTGAAACATTTATTGCAAGTGGAAGTGGAAAAGGTCAAGATTCTGTGCAAGAACTTCCTCTAGCATCAAGTGCAATAATGGAAGCAGATGGAAAATAAAGCAAAGCAGCAGAGTAGGAAAGCAAAAAGCCTTGGAAGGCATATTTGCAGAGCTGAGTTGACATTTTGGGTTGTTGAGAGATCTCTGGAGGAAAAAACGTGTTGAACTTGTTCAATTGTCTGTTGAATTTGTTCATGCCCATAAAGAGCCAGAAGGTCTGGATTTGGCCACAACCCCTTCAAGTGCCTCTGGTATCAAATGAAAGTGTATCTTCAAGATATCTGTATATTCTGCACTGTGAACCTCTCCAGAGTCTAGAAATCAAAATTTGGGTCATCATGATTTGGTCACAATTAAAGGAAATCGATCATTATTAAAATTGGGTATATTCAGAAAATTTGAACAAAACTTCCGCTTTTGAGCACCTTGCCCCTTAACAACATAGAGCCCGTAACCCCAATTTCCAAGGTTAAAAGGTCGATACATTAGATTTATCCATAAAGTCAGGCGATTAGGGGGGCAAGAACAGCCAGTTTTGGCATAATAGGGCATCAAATGCGTCACTGGGAACGAAGTTTTTAAAATGATAGTCTCAGTCTGAAATTTCTTTCAAAAAAGATATAACCTGATTTTACATTAAAATCATGTAAAACCAGGTTATGAGTGTCAAAGGTGGTTTGTAAAAATCATGTTGGGTACCTTCTTATTTTGCATTAGGTGCATAAATAGTGCACAAAAGCTGACAACTGAAATCAAGAACAGAATAGGGGCACCTTACACCACCAATATTAGCCTATTTTTTTCTAGTTCAGTCTTGACCCCTAGTGTAAAGCCCTTGGGGGGGCTGATTTCAACTTTTGCACCAATAGGAATGCTTGATTTGAGTTGAAATAGGCCCTGACTCCTAGTGTGAAACGGGCCTTAACAACTTGGTCTTTTTGTGTTGGCCAGATTTTATTAAGGGTAAGGCCATCCATTGAGGGCCTTATGGTTGTAGGCTCCCTAACACACAGGGGCAGCCCCCATTGAGGGATTTATGTATAGGAGCAATGGCCCTTTGGATGGGGGCGAGCTTACTTTAAGTATGACCATAATACCCACCATGCTTTGTGGGAGCGATACCCTATACTAACTATCAAGCCCTTATATAGTTAACCCTTTCTTGCATGGTACATTGCATTTAATTTAACAAAAAAAAATTTAATTTTTTTGGTCAACTGAATAAATAATTTAGAAACCTCTTTTTGATCATTTAAAAAAAAATTAAAAAATTTTCAAGCTTTGGCACAGATGTCAAACAATTAAAAAAAAGGCATCCAATTGTCGCCACAAGCTAGAACGATTAACCGTTGGTGTCAGATGAACCAGCACCCACACACACCCTTTACGTACGTACCATGATAAAATTCCCCCCAAAAAAATTCGATTTAAATGATTTCCAAAAACATTACAAAACATTTTTTCAAGGGCTTAATATGCCCACTAAGAGGTCTTACGCACTCGAAAAAGGTAAAGGTACCAACACGAAGGTGAAGGTTCGCATTGTAGCGTGATGATTATTGGGGTCACTTTGCACCCAGGACCCTACCTACCTACCTAGCATCTGTCCGTCTCTCTCACTCTTGTTCTTATCGGTTGGGTT